>Ga0208849_1000388_pt1 | contig 41844 bp, 36 predicted proteins | sample NGESurdeep072012_10_FD_184470 | JGI IMG/M metagenome (GOLD analysis project Ga0208849, IMG submission 184470) | Arctic peat soil microbial communities from Barrow, Alaska - NGEE Surface sample 53-3 deep-072012 (SPAdes) | ecosystem: Environmental > Terrestrial > Soil > Wetlands > Peat ... | reverse complement strand
GCCGAGCACCCACCCGTCGGCGTACCCGGTGGCGCCGCCGCCTCCCGCCGCGGCCAGTGGGCCCCCGGCGTGGCATGGGGACCCGACCGGGCGCCACCAGCACCGCTACTGGGACGGGTCGCACTGGACCGAGCACGTCTCGGACAACGGCGCCGCGGCGATGGACCCCGTCTGAGTTTCTGACTCGCGGCCGGCTCAGCGCAGCGTCAGGCCCCCGTCCCCTGATGGACCGGCGTCCACGGTGACGGTGGCGCCGTCGGTGTACCGCCCTTCCAGGAGTGCCAGGGCCAAGGGGTCTTCCACCGCGTGCTGGAGCACCCGGCGCAGCGGCCGTGCCCCGAGGTCGGGGTCGTAGCCGGTGCGAGCCAGCCAGTCCCGCGCCGTGTCGGTGACCGCCAGGGTCAGACGGCGCTGGGTCACCCGGGCCGCCAGGGTGGCGACCTGGATGTCCACGATGCGGCGGATGTCGGCCTGGGTCAGGTGGCGGAAGCGCACCACTTCGTCGATGCGGTTGAAGAACTCGGGCTTGAAGAAGTCCTGGGGATCACCGGGCAGGTTGGAGGTCATGATGAGGACGGTGTTGGTGAAGTCCACGGTGCGGCCCTGGCCGTCGGTGAGCCTCCCGTCCTCGAGCACCTGGAGCAGGACGTTGAACACGTCGGGATGGGCCTTCTCGATCTCGTCCAGGAGCACCACGGCGTAAGGACGTCGGCGCACGGCCTCGGACAGCTGGCCCCCCTCCTCGTAGCCCACGTACCCGGGGGGCGCGCCCACCAGGCGGCTCACGGTGTGCTTCTCCTGGTACTCGCCCATGTCGATGCGGACCATGGCGCGGTCGTCGTCGAAGAGGAAGTCGGCCAGGGACCGGGCCAGCTCGGTCTTGCCCACGCCGGTGGGGCCCAGGAACAGGAACGAGCCGATGGGCCGGTTGGGGTCCGACAGCCCGGCCCGGCTGCGACGGATGGCGTTGGCCACCGCGTTGACGGCCTCGTCCTGGCCCACCACGCGGTCGTGGAGGGCCTCCTCCATGCGCACCAGCTTGGCCAGCTCGGCCTCCATGAGCCTGGTGACCGGGACGCCGGTCCAGCGGCTCACCACCTCGGCCACGTCCTCGGCGTCGACCTCTTCCTTCAACATGGCGCCGGAGCTCTGGAGCTCGTCCAGGGCCTTGGTGGCGTCCTCGATGTGGCGCTCGATGTCGGGGACCTGTCCGTAGCGGATCTCCGAGGCGCGGGTGAGGTCGCCGTCACGGGCGAAGCGCTCGGCCTCGCCCTTGCGCGTCTCGAGCTCCTCTTTGAGGTTGCGGATGGCGGTGATGGCGTCCTTCTCGGCCTGCCAGCGCGCCGTCATGGCGTCCGCTGTCTCGGTCAGGTTGGCCAGCTCCTCCTCGAGGCGGGCCAGGCGCTCCTTCGAGGCGTCGTCGGTCTCCTTGGCCAGCGCCACGCGCTCGATCTCGAGTTGGCGCATGCGCCGGGTGACGACGTCGATCTCGGTGGGCATGGAGTCGATCTCGATACGCAGCCGGCTGGCGGCCTCGTCGACGAGGTCGATGGCCTTGTCGGGGAGGAAGCGACCGGTCACGTAACGGTCCGAGAGCACCGCCGCCGCGACGAGGGCGGCGTCTTGGATGCGCACGCCGTGGTGGACCTCGTAGCGCTCCTTCAGGCCGCGGAGGATGGCCACGGTGTCCTCCACCGAGGGCTGGCCCACGAACACGGGTTGGAAGCGGCGTTCGAGTGCGGCGTCCTTCTCGATGTGCTTGCGGTACTCGTCGAGGGTGGTGGCCCCCACCAGGCGCAGCTCGCCGCGCGCCAGCATGGGCTTGATCATGTTGCCGGCGTCCATGGCCCCTTCGGCCCCGCCCGCCCCCACGATGGTGTGGAGCTCGTCGATGAAGGTGATGATCTCGCCCTCGGAGTCGGTGATCTCTTTCAACACGGCCTTGAGGCGCTCTTCGAACTCGCCGCGGTACTTGGCTCCGGCCACCATGGCCGAGAGGTCGAGGGCCACCACGCGTTTGTCGCGCAGGCCCTCGGGGACGTCGCCCTCGACGATGCGGTTGGCCAGGCCCTCCACGATGGCGGTCTTGCCCACGCCGGGCTCGCCGATGAGCACGGGGTTGTTCTTGGTGCGGCGGCTGAGCACCTGGATGATGCGCCGGATCTCCTCGTCGCGCCCGATGACGGGGTCGAGCTTGCCCCGCCGGGCCGCCTCGGTGAGGTCGCGCCCGTACTTCTCGAGCGCCTGGTACTGCTCCTCGGGGTTCTGGGAGGTGACGCGGTGACTGCCGCGCACGGCCCGCAGCGCGCCGAGCAGCTCGTCGCGCTTGACCCCGATGACGTCGGACAGAGCCAAGAGGAGGTGCTCGACCGACACGTACTCGTCGCCCATGTCCCCGCGCAGGCTGTCGGCGCCCTCGAGCAGGTCCCGGGCCGGGCGCGACAGACCGACGTCGGTCCCGCCGTAGGCCTTGGGAAGGGAGGAGAGCCGCTCCTCCACACGGTGGGTGAGCGAAGTGGGCTCCACGCCTGCCTTGGCCAGCAACGGCAGCGCCAGGCCGTCGGCCTGCCCCAGCAGGGCGGCCAGAATGTGGTCCGGGGTGACCTCGGGGTTGTTCTGGGCGTGGGCGCGTTCCACCGCGTGGCGCATGGCCTCTTGGACCTTCAAGGTCCAGCGTTCCTGGTCGATGGCCACGGCTTTAGCGCCCCGTGCGACGGGGTGCGTCCCCGTGCCCGGTGCGGCGGAACACCAGGGCCGGGCGCACCGGCACCAGGTCGCGCCGGTACTGGCGGTGGGTCTGTTCGATGGTGTGGCGCGCCTCGGCCCGCACCTGTTCGAGCTCGGTGGTCAGGCGCTGCACCTCGGCTTCGAGCTCGAGCACGTGGCGGACCCCTTCGAGGTTCATCCCCGAGCCGGTGAGCATCCCGATGTGGCGCAGGCGTTCGATGTCGAGCTGGCTGTAGCGGCGGTTGCCGCCCCCGGTGCGAGACGGGTCGACCAGTCCCTTGCGCTCGTAGAAGCGCAACGTCTGGGGATGCACCCCGGCCAGCTCGGCCGCCACCGAGATGACGTACACGGCGCGGGCCGCGCTCTCCCCGCCGAACAGCGCGGCGCGGCGCGTGGATCGTCGATCGTCAGGACGTGGTGGCGTCATCGGCGTTCACCTCCAGATGCGCACGCGGCTCGTCGTGCGAGACACGGGCGAACTCCTCGACCGCGGCACGTTGCTCGTCGGTCAGTTGCGTGGGCACGGTGACCTCGACGGTGACGAGGAGGTCGCCGGTCGGGGTGCGGCCGTGGCCGGGGACGCCCCGGCCCTTGACGCGGAAGGTCTTCCCCGACGAGGTCCCCACCGGGATGCGCAGGGTCACGGGCTCGTCCAGGGTGGGCACCTTCACCGTCGACCCCAGGGCCGCCTCGGGGAAGGTCACGGGCACCGTCAGCGTGAGATTGCGGGCGCGCCGGCCGAAGAGGGGGTGGTTGCCGACGCGCACCGTCACGTACAGGTCGCCGGCGGGCCCGTTGGCCCGCCCCGGCGCGCCCCGTCCCTTGACGCGGATGCGCTGGGCGTCCTCGACGCCGGCGGGGATGCGGACCTTCACCTGGCGGGCGCGACGGACGACGCCCGAGCCGCGACAGGTTTTGCACGGCTTCTCGATGACCGTGCCGCGTCCCGAGCACTGCGGGCACACGCGGCTGAGCGAGAACAGGCCCTGGTTGTCGTCGAGCTCGCCCCGGCCGTGACAGGTGGGGCACGTCACCGGCGACGAGCCGGGCGCGGCACCGGAGCCGTTGCAGGTCTCGCAGCGCGCCTCGCCGGCCACGTTGACCGACGTGGTGACGCCGCGCACGGCGTCCTCGAAGGACAGGTACAGCTCGGCCTCGACATCGGCACCGCGGCGCGGCCCGGCGTTGCGGGTGCGTCGGCCGCCGCCGAAGGCACCACCCAGCCCGCCGAAGAGGTCGCCGAGGTCGCCGAGGTCCTCGACCCGGAAGGTCGCTCCGCCCGGTCCCCCGTGCGCACCGGGCCCGCCGAAGCCACCGAACCCGGCCGGGCCGAGGCGGCGGACCTCGTCGTACTCCTTGCGCTTGGCCGCGTCTCCGATCACGTCGTGGGCGGCGGAGATCTCCTTGAAGCGGTCCTCGGCGCCGGGGTTGGCGTCGGGATGGAACTGCTTGGCCAGCCTGCGATAGGCGCGCGTGATCTCTTTGTCCGTGGCCGTCGGAGCCACGCCCAGAACGTCGTAGTAGTCCTTGTCGAGCCATTCACGCTGGGCGACCATTACCCCCGCACCCGCACCATGGCCGGGCGGATCACCCGTCCCTTCCACCGGTAGCCGGCCCGCAGCACCTCGTCGATGACCGGGCCCGGGGGCGCCGCCTCGTCGCCCTCGGCGACCGCTGCCGCCGGGGCGTGGTCCACGGCCTCATGGGTGGTGGGGTCGAAGGGCTCTCCCGCCACACCGATGCGCTCAAGTCCCTCGCGAGCCAAGGTGTCGGCCAGCAGCGTCGAGCCCGCCATGAGGGCCTTGCCCTCGGGCGAGAGGTCGTCGCCGTCGCCGTCGCCCAGATGGGCGCGGGCCAGGTCGAAGGCGTCGAGCACGGGCAGCACCTTGGTGACGAGGTCCTCGGCGGCGCGCTCGAGGTTGTCGGTCTGCTGGCGCTGCGTGCGCTTCTTGTAATTCTCGAAGTCGGCCTGGACGCGCCGCGACAGGTCGAGGTACTCGTCGCGCTCGCGCCGCGCCGCGAACAAGAGGTCGTCGAGGTCGTCGACGACGGTGCTATTGGGGGCTTCGACCCCGGGGTCGAGGAGCTCGGCCTCGTCGATGTCTTCGACGACGGGCTCCACCCTGGGGTCGATGGTCGGCTCGGGGCGGGGCGCGCCGGGGCTCCCGGGCCCGGGCCCTGATTGGCCCGGCCCAGATTGGCCGGGCCCGGATTGCGGGGTCATGCCCCGGGCTCGTCGACGATCTCGGCGTCCACCACCTCGTCGTCGGAGGGAGCGGGGCCGTCGTCGCCGCTGGGGGCGCCGCCGGGCGCCGACGCACCACCGGACTGCGAGGCCTGCTCGTACAGGCGTTGGGTGAAGCTGTGGCTGGCGTTGACGAGGGCCTCGGTGGAGTCCTTGATCTTCTCCACGTCAGTGCCGCCCAGGGCGTCCTTGACGGCCTTGAGCGCGCTCTCCACCTTGTCCTTCTCGTCGCCCTCGAATTTCTCGCCCTGCTCGCGCAGCACCTTCTCGGTCTGGTAGACGAGCGTGTCGGCGTTGTTGCGGATCTCCGCCTCCTCGCGTCGGCGCTTGTCGTCTTCGGCATGCGCCTCGGCGTCGCGCACCATGCGGTCGATCTCGTCCTTGGCCAGCGAGGACTCGCCGGTGATGGTCATCGACTGCTCCTTGCCCGTGGCGGTGTCGCGGGCCGAGACGTGCACGATGCCGTTGGCGTCGATGTCGAAGGTGACCTCGATCTGCGGGATGCCGCGCGGCGCCGGGGGCAGGTCCACGAGCTGGAACTTGCCCAGGGTCTTGTTGTACATGGCCATCTCGCGCTCGCCCTGGAGCACGTGGATCTCCACCGACGGCTGGTTGTCCTCGGCCGTGGTGAACACCTCGGAGCGCTTGGTGGGGATGGTGGTGTTGCGCTCGATAAGCCGGTGCATGACGCTGCCCTTGGTCTCGATGCCGAGCGACAGCGGGGTGACGTCGAGGAGCAGGACGTCTTTGACCTCTCCCTTCAACACCCCGGCCTGCACCGCGGCGCCGATGGCGACGACCTCGTCGGGGTTGACGCCCTTGTGGGGCTCTTTGCCCGTGAGGCCCTGCACCAGGTCCTGGATGGCGGGCATGCGCGTGGATCCACCCACCAGCACGACGTGGTGGATGTCGGCCTTCGACAACCCGGCGTCGGTGATGGCTTGTTCGAACGGTCCCTTGCAGGCGTCGACGAGATCGGCGGTGATCTCGTTGAACTTGGCCCGCGTCAGCTTGAGGTCGAGGTGCTTGGGGCCGTCGGCCGTGGCCGTGATGAAGGGGAGGTTGATCGTGGTCTCTTGAACCGAAGACAGCTCGATCTTGGCCTTCTCGGCCGCTTCCTTCAGGCGCTGCACGGCCATCTTGTCGGCGGACAGGTCCACACCCTCGGTGTTCTTGAACTCGGTGACCAGCCAGTCGATGACGCGCTGGTCCCAGTCGTCGCCACCGAGGTGGGTGTTGCCGGAGGTGGACTTCACCTCGAAGACGCCTTCACCGATCTCGAGGATCGAGACGTCGAAGGTCCCGCCGCCGAGGTCGAACACGAGCACGGTCTGCTCCTTGTTCTCCTTGTCCAACCCGTAGGCCAGGGCCGCGGCGGTGGGCTCGTTGATGATGCGCAGGACCTCGAGGCCGGCGATCTGGCCCGCCTCCTTGGTGGCGGTGCGCTGGGCGTCGTCGAAGTAGGCGGGGACGGTGATCACGGCCTGGCTCACGGTGTCGCCGAGGTAGGACTCCGCGTCTCTCTTCAGCTTCTGGAGGATACGGGCGGAGATCTCCTGGGCGTTGTACTTCTTGCCGTCGATGTCGATCGACCACGAGGTGCCCATGTGGCGCTTGACCGAGCGGATGGTGCGGTCGGGGTTGGTGATGGCCTGGCGCTTGGCGACCTCGCCTACGAGGACCTCGCCCGACTTGGAGAACCCGACCACGGACGGCGTGGTGCGGCCCCCTTCGGCGTTGGGGATGACGACCGGCTCACCGGCCTCCAAGACGCTCACGACCGAGTTGGTGGTGCCGAGGTCGATTCCGACGGCCTTGGGCATTGTGTGTCGCCTCCGTATACTCTGCGCCCCCGGTGGCTCTCACCAGGGAATTCCTGTCATGTGGCTCTACTTGACTGTCATGAGTATAGCGATCTTGAGTGTCTATCTATCAACTTTTCTGGAGAGTGCTCTGTCCTGGTCGGAACCGAATTTCGGGACTTTCGGCCCCTGCTCCTGAGGGCCCGTCCGGCGTACCGTCACAAGGGCAATGGCCAGGAGCATCGTGGTCAGTGGCCCCGTTCGGCATGGACAACGCCGCGCGACCTAGCCGGACGGGGCCGCTCGCCGCTGCGCCGGAGGCGAACACTCTGTAGGTGGAAACACCTGTATGCCCAGGTAGAACCTCGCTAGGCGCCGCCCCTGCCCGGTCCTACCGTGATCGAAGGCGGCTCCGGGGACTCCCAATCCCCCTCCTGACACGGTCGCCTACCGGGGGGTGCGGCGGGGCGTTGGCTCCTCTCGGTTCCAACGCCCCGCCGTCCAACCGGGGAGGCCACCACAGGGGTGGAGCGAGAGACCGTGGCGGAGCGTGAGGTGGTGGCGGTGATGTGGCGCCGGCACACGCACTCCATCGATGTGGTGTTCGTGGAAGGCCAACCCGACACGTTGATGGGGACCCAGAAGATGGCGGCGCAGATGGCCGAGGGCTTCGGCCTCGAGCTGGTGCCGACCAACCCCGGCACCATCCTGTGGGTGAAGAAGCAGGGCACCTAGACCCAGGGTCACGTGGAAACACCTGGCCCGCCCGGGTGGAACCTCGCTGGGCGTCCTCCCTGGTCAGGCGTACCTTCACAAACCATGACCATGGTGTTGCTGACCGTCGGCGGGCTCGCCATCGCCGGGATGTTGACCGGCGCCTTCCCCGCCTTTAGGGCCGCCATCCACCGCCACCAGCGGGGCCAGGGCCTGCGTCAACGACGTCCGGTGCCGTGGCGCCCCGCTCCGCGGGCCCGGCTGCGCTGATCCAGGCTCGGTTGAGCGGAGAAGGACTCGACACCCTTCGTCGTCGCATGGTGGCCTGACTACGCTCGAAGGTGTGCCCGACCTGGTCCTCATCCGTCACGGCCAGTCCACCTGGAACGCCCAGAACCTGTTCACGGGGTGGACCGACGTCGACCTGACGGCCAAGGGTGAGGCCGAGGCCCGCCAGGCCGGGGCCCTGCTGGCCGTGGAGCAGCGCAACGGGCTCGACCTCCGGGTGGTGCACACCTCGGTCCTGACCCGGGCGGTGCGGACCGCCAACCTGGCCCTGGACGAGCTGGGCCGGAGCTGGCTGCCGGTGCGGCGCCACTGGCGGCTCAACGAGCGCCACTACGGGGCGCTGCAGGGCCTGGACAAGAAGCAGACCACAGCCGAGTTCGGCGAGGCCCAGGTGAAGCTGTGGCGACGCAGCTACGACGTCGCGCCCGAGCCCCTGTCCTGGGACGACGAGCGCCACCCCGTCCACGACGACCGCTACCGGGACCTGCCTCCGGGGGTCCTGCCCGACACCGAGTGCCTGGCCGACGTGGTGCTGCGCATGGTGCCCTACTGGGAGGACGCCATCGCCGCCGACCTGCGCACCGTCTCGGGCGTGCTGGTGGTGGCCCACGGCAACTCCATCCGGGCGCTGGTGAAGTACCTCAAGGACATCTCCGATGAGGAGATCGTCGGCCTCGAGGTGCCCACCGGGGTGCCGTGGTGGTTCCGCTTCGACGACGACCTGGCGCTCATCGACGACCGCCAGCTGGGGGATCCCGAAGCCATCCGGGCCGCCACCGAGGCCGTGGCCCGCCAGGCCGGCTGACCCCCCCGACCGGCCGGCGCGCCCGGGGGGAGGCGTGCCGAGCCGGTCAGAGGGCCAGACCTTCAGGGATCAGAGGGCGTCGCGGCCTCTCTCCCCGGTGCGCACCCGCACCACCGACTCCACCGGGATCACCCATACCTTGCCGTCACCGATCTTGCCGGTGGCGGCGGTGCTCACGATGGCGTCGACCACCTCGTCGGCCTGTGTGTCGTCGACGAGCACCTCGACACGGATCTTGGGGACGAAGTCCACCTCGTATTCCGCACCTCGGTACACCTCTGTGTGGCCCCTTTGGCGGCCGAAACCCTGCGCCTCGGTGAGGGTCATGCCCTGGACGCCCATCGTCTTCAGGGTCTCTTTGACCTCGTCGAGTTTGAAGGGCTTGAGGACTGCCACGACCAGCTTCATTGTGCGCTCCCTTTCGTCGAGCTCGGCTGGGTCAACGTTCGCCTGCCGGAGGGGATTCTGACCCTATCGGCGGGGGTTTGGACCCGGTGAGGCCGGCCAACTCGAACGCACTGGCGCTGCTTGTCCTCGAGGCGAACGTCTCGTCGGGGAAGGCCTCCTCGTCGTGGATGGCGAGGTCACCGATCTCGAGGATCTCGTCCTTGTAGCGAGCACCACGGAGGACCAACCCGATGAGCTTCATGAGGATGAAGGTCACGAGGGCCGACCAGCAGATCACCCAGATGGCGGCTCGGAACTGTTCCCACAGCTGGTGCGCCGAGCCCGTGTACATCAAGCCGCCCACACCGAACGGCGTACAGCCGCCGTGGGGGGTGACGTACTGCGACTGCGACTGCGCCAACGAGCTCGCCGTGTTGACGATCTGGCCGGTGGCGGGGTTGACCTTCCCGCATCCCAGTTCCAACGTGTTCGGGTCACCGAAGATACCCAGCAGCATGCCGCCGAAGAAGCCGGCGATGCCGTGGGTGTAGATGACCCCGAGCGCATCGTCCACCTTCGAGAAGGGGCGCACCTTGGACAGGAAGTTCCAGGCGAACCAGACCACGACGGTGCAGATGACACCCACGTAGATCGCCCCTCGGCCGTTGACGAAGCCGGCGCACGGCGTGATCCCGACCAGACCGCAGATCATGCCGTTCACCCCACCCAGGAAGGTGGGCTTGCGGGACTTGGTGAACCAGGCGTCCATGGCCATCCACACGACCACCCCGCATGCGGTGGCCACGTTCGTGTTGACCACGGCCGCAGCGGCGTCGGCTCCGGCGTAGTACGGGTCGCCACCGTTGAAGCCGTTCCAGCCGAGCCAGAGGATGCCGGCTCCCACGGCTGCCATGACCAGGTTGTTGGGGACGGCGTGTTGTCGATCTCGAGCCAGCCGGGGTCCTAAGACCCAGGCCGCCACGAAGCCCGACACACCGGCCGACATGTGGATGACATACCCACCGGAGAAGTCCAGTGCTCCTTCCTGGGCGAAGTAACCGCCGCCCCAGAGCAGGAAGGCGTCGATGGCGTAGACGAATGTCGACCACAGCGGCACCAGAAGGCACCAGGCGCTGAACTTGATCCGGCCCAGGACGCTCCCGAGGAACAGCAGGGGCGTGATGGCTGCGAACACGAACTGGAAGTAGGCCAGCGTCGTGGTGGGGAAGTGGAAGGGCACGGCGGTGTTGGCTGCGGACACCGCCCGGCTCTGTTCATCGGCGGCCCCGGTGATACCTCCCGGTTTCCCGACCAGGTTGTCGAAGAAGTGTTTCACCCATCCCACGCCGGAGAGCTGGGTTTGAACACCGTTATGCACCCCCCCGCCCAGCGAGGTGGCACCGAAGCCCATCTTGTAGGACCACAACACCCACGCGATGAGGACCAGTGAGAACCCGGCGAACATCATGGCCAGCACGTTCACCGCCCACTTCTTCTGGACGATCGATGCGTAGAGGACCGCCAGTCCCGGGAGGCTCATCAGGCCGACGAACGTGGCGGCCACCAGCTGCCACGTGTTGTCGCCCGTATTCAGCCAACTGGGATACGGAACGAGTTGCGATGCTGCTGCAGCGCCTAGCACGGCTCGAGTGCTCCTCTCGTGCGTTCATAAACCTCGGCGGCCCGATCGTCATGAACGTGGCATCACACATCGACGGGTGCGCCAAGGCCATGACAGGCGGTTCGCCCTGCCGCCGACACAATGGCGGCCGAGCGTTTCGTCTCTGTCACGCGAGTGTTACCAGCGCGTGAACTGGGAGAGGCCCAGGGTCCCAACCAGGCTCGGCCGGGAACGATGCAGTTCAGCCCGCTTTTTGCTCGTTCTCGGGCTTGCGGGGAGCCCGTTTGGGCGGTGCCGCACGGGGGGTGTAGCGCTTGTTGGGCTGGGCCCGCGAGGGCCCTGGCGGTGCCCCGCCCCGTCGGGACGGGGAGCCCGCCGTGGCCTCCTTGAGGTCGCGCTGCAGGCGGTAGGCGGCGACGAGCAGCCAGGCTCCCACCAGGATGTAAGGGACCCCGAACCCCCAGTAGTGGAGGTTGAACACCGACAGCCCGTACAGAGCCATGGAGATGCCCAGGAACAGACGCTTCCGAAGATAGGCCGTGACCATCATCACCAAAGCGAGTGCCAGGAAGACGAGTTCCAGCTCGTGGAGAAACGCCAGACTGAGGTACTGCGGGTTGATCTTGCCGCTCGCCAGTTGCGCGGGTTGGTGTTGGGAGATGCGGTCGTTCACGATCAGGATCCCAATCGCAGCAGCCACCGGGGCCAACAGCAGCCCCGTCAGGCGCTCCTTGTCGCTGGCGTACTTGACCGAGTCCTCGAGCTCCTCGACCGACAGGGGCCGGTCCTGCGCCTTGGCCTTGGCGGCCGCCCCGGGCTCGACGGGCTTGACGATGGCGCCGCGCAACCGCTCGCCCAGGGGTGCCTTGTCGGGGTCGCGGTGCAGGCGCGGAAGGAGCAGGAGAAGCCGCTGACCCAGGCCCATCCGGGGCGCAGCTCCGCCCGGATCGTCGGAGTCGTGGCCATTGGACATCGAAAAAGGGTAGCCCGCCTTATTGCTGGACGGCGAAGCGATCCCGCCGGCGGCTGAGTACGAGCACTCCCACGAGGAGGGCCACCAGGACGACGAGCAGGATGGTGGGCACGACGAACACGCTCGCCGAGGCGTGCGACGTGGCCACGGCATGATGCGTGTCGAGGAGCGGCGGGTTGCCGGGAACGGCCACGGCGTCGACCGTGGTTCCCGGCGGGCGCAGTGTGTTGCCGGGGATCGACTCGCGGTAGCGGTGGCCGTCGAGGGTGAAGGTCCCGGTGCATGCATACCCGGCCGGATTGCTGCCGCTGCCACCCAACAGGCCGAGACAGCCCGACACCGTCACGGTGACGTCCACGCCGTGCTGGTGCAGTTGGTTGATCTGGTCGTTCTTGTGGATGCCGGCCACATAGAGCACGGCGATCAGCACAGCCAGCCCTACGAGACAGATGGACCCGATGACCCGACCGGCCCTTCGGACGTCCACCTGCACGCCGGCCCCACGCAACGTCGTCAGGGCCGCGCCCGAGGTGTCGGGTCCTTCCGGTGTCGCGTCCTCCGGCCCAGTCATCGGAAAAGGGTAGCGGTGACGTCCGTCGGCCGATCTCTGCGCCGGGTCACCCCCGCCGATAGCCTCTCGCTCATGTCGCGAAAGCACGAACTCGACCTCAGCAAGATCTGGATGTTCTCGGCCTGCTCGGGAGCGCAATTGCGCACCATCCGCAAGGCCGTCGAGGAGGTGATCGTGCCCGCCGGGCGTGTCCTGTGCGAAGAGGGCACCGTGGGCCGCGAGTTCTTCTTCGTGGTGGACGGCACCGCCTCGGTGCGCCGCAACGGACGCAGGGTCACCACCCTGGGCCCGGGGAAGTGGTTCGGCGAGTTGTCGCTTCTCGACCGCCAGCCCCGCTCCGCCAGCGTGGTGTCGGAGACACCCATGACGCTGCTCGTGCTCGAGCAGCGTCGGTTCAACGGGCTGCTGGACGAGATGCCCACGCTGGGACGCAAGCTCCTGGTGGCCATGTCGCAGCGCCTGCGCGAGGCCGACGCCAAAGCCCTCAACTGACAGGGCCCTGAACTAGTCGAGCGACGCTTCGACGATCTGGGACAGGTCGAGCACCCTGACGTCGTCCTCACGGGAACGGGCCCGTACGGCGTCGTCGAGCATGATGAGGCAGTAGGGACAGGCCGTCGAGACCACGTCGGCTCCGGTCCCGAGGGCCTCGTCGGTGCGCTCCAGGTTGACGCGCTTGCCCAGGCTCTCCTCCATCCACATCCGGGCTCCACCGGCACCGCAGCAGAAGCTCTTCTCCCGGCACCGCTTCATCTCGATCTGCTCCACGCCCTGGATGGAGTCGAGCACCGACCGGGGCTCGTCGAACACCCGGTTGTGCCGGCCCAGGTAGCAGGGGTCGTGGTAGGTGACCTTGGCGTCCATGGTCCCCGGCTTGAGCATGCCCGTGTCCACCAGGTGGCTGAGCAGCTGGGAGTGATGGATGACCTGGAAGTTCCCGCCCAGGTCGGGGTACTCGCGCGACAGCGAGTTGAAGCAGTGCGGGCACGAGGCGATGACCTTCTTGGCTCCCACCTCGTCCAGGGTGGCGATGTTGGCCTTGCCCATCTCCTGGTAGAGGTACTCGTTACCGAGCCGGCGGGCCGGGTCACCCGTGCACGACTCACGCGGGCCCAGGATGCCGAAGCTGACGCCGGCCCGGTGCAGCAGGCGCGCCGTGGACTGCGTGGCCTTGCGGGCCCGCTCGTCGAGGGCGCCGGCGCAGCCCACCCAGTACAGGTACTCGATGTCGTCGGGGATGGTGCCGGTGATCACGGGGATCTCGAAGTCGAGGGCTTCGGTCCACTCGGTGCGCTTGGCACCACCGAGACCCCAGGGGTCGCCCTGGTTCTCGATGTTGCGCAACATCAACCCGGCCTCGGGGGGGAAGCGCGACTCCATGAGGACCTCGAATCGGCGCATCTCGAGGATGGTGTCGACGTGCTCGATGTCGACGGGGCATTCCTCCACGCACGCCCCGCAGGTGAGACACGACCACAGCACGTCGGGGTCGATGGTGCCGGGGACGAGGGTGGGAGCCTCGGCCTTCTGAGCCGCGGCCCACGCCACGGCGTCGACGGGGGACCCGTCATCTGAAGGCGGGGGGGACCCGAAAAGTCGAGGCGCGGACTCGAAAAGATTGTCGCGCAGCCCCATGATGAGGAGCTTGGGTGACAGGGGTTTGTCGGTGTTCCAGGCCGGGCACACCGACTGGCAGCGCCCGCACTCGGTACACGTGAGGGTGTCGAGGAGCTGCTTCCACGACAGGTCCTCGATGTGGCCGGCGCCGAACACGGTGTCCTCGGACACGTTCTCCATGTCCATGTTGGGAGTGTTGTAGAGCGGTCCCAATGCCCGGGGCCGACGCGAGGTGGCCACGTTGATGGGCGCCAGGGCGATGTGGAGGTGCTTGGAATAGGAGAGGAAGACGGCAAAGCCCACGATGACGGCGATGTTGAGGATGAGGAGCACCGTCTCGAGGTCCGAGTTCACGCCCGCCCCGAAGTGGGAGAAGAGTCGCGACATGGCGTGGGAGGCGAAGGGCCACCACGAATTGCCGTAAGGGAAATGGCCGGTGTTGACCTGGGCGGCGCGGTAGCCGATCAGGGTCAGCATGACCGAGCCGATCATGACGAGCACCAGCCAGGCCGCCCCGGTGTGCGATCCGAAGAAGCGCGACAGCCGGCCCTTGCGCTTGGGGGAGTTGACGTAGCGGATGCCGGTGAAGACGCACAGGGCCACCAGCACGGCCACGGCGAAGAAGTCCTCGATGAACCCGAGGGCCCGGCCCCGGCCGATGAGGGGGACGAAGAAGTCGGTGTCGAAGAGCGCCCCGTAGGCCTCCAGGATGGTGAACATGAGGATGGTGAAGCCCCAGAAGGTGAAGGCGTGGGCCATGCCGGGGACGGTCCACCGCAGCAGCTTGCGCTGGCCCCCCACCTCGGAGAGCTCGGCCCAAGCACGAGCCCGGAACTGGGTGAAGCGCTTGGGGTCGGACTGGCCCTTGCCGACGAGGCGGAAAAGGTAGGCGAAGCGGCGACCGGCGATGGCAAAGGCGATCACGGTCGCGCCCAAGCCGAGGATGATCCTGATGGGCAACGTCTCCTCCTGGAGGGTCAGGGACGGAAGTTCTCGAAGTACCGGCTCGGGGTGGGTCCCCGCTGGCCCTGGTACTTCGAGCCCAGGCCTGCCGTGCCGTAGGGCTGGTCGGCGGGCGTGGTCATGCGCAGGAAGCTGATCTGACCGATCTTCATGCCGGGGTAGACGGTGATGGGGAGGTTGGCGACGTTGGAGAGCTCGAGGGTGAGGTGGCCATCCCAGCCGGCGTCCACGAACCCGGCGGTGGAGTGGATGAGGAGCCCCAGGCGGCCGAGGGAGGACTTCCCCTCGAGGCGGGCCACCAGGTCATCGGGGATGCCCACCCGCTCCAGGGTCGACCCCAGAATGAACTCGCCGGGGTGGAGGATGAGAGGCTCCCCGTCGGGGATCTCGACCAGCTCGGTGAGGTCCTCGAGGTCCTCCCGGACGTCGATCACGCGCATGGAGTGGTTGCGGAACAGCCGAAAGTAGCGGTCCACATGGAGGTCGACCGAGGACGGCTGGATGCAGTGGGGTCCCAGCGGGTCGATGACAATTCTCTTGGCATCGAGCTCTTCGCGGATCGTCCGATCTGAAAGGACCACGGGGCAGCACGATAGTGTGATGCCTCCTCGCGGGCGTAGTTCAGCGGCAGAACATCAGCTTCCCAAGCTGAGAACGAGGGTTCGATTCCCTTCGCCCGCTCTCGACAGCTCGCCGATTGCGCACAGGCCCGTCATCCTGGCTCACGCTGCGCGGCTACCGATCAGCTGCCGCAGCGTAGGCGCGGTCGCGATGCTGTGGAAGCTGTACCACCTCGATGAGCCTCGGTTGCGGTTGCTGAGGCCAACCGCGTCCTTCGACGGGCCGAGCGACTGGCTGCATGCGCGAGTAGCCCGACGAACGACCCGGACCTCATACCTGGCGGGTACCCGAGAACGACATTCGCCGTTGAAGCAGCCGCTGACATTGTCTCCGCCGACGTATCCACCGCTTCTCGATCTACCGCTTGACGGTGTACCGTGTCACGGAGTAAACATCTCGCATGACCAATGCGATCCCTCTGACGAACCTTGGCGCCCAGGCGCCTCCTGATCGGCACCCGCGTGTCGGGGCGTTGGCCCGACTGGGCCTTTGGCTTTCGGTCGCGGTGGTGACCCTGGTGGGGGTTGGGCTCCTGATCTTCGCCGTCATCGTCCTGGCGCACCACGCCGCCCCGGCCGGCGGTGGGGGGTAACTGCCCCGGCGAGCGCAGCCGGTTCAGCGCGGGGCTGGCGCTTGCCACGATCACCCCACTCGTGCTCGCTCCGCTATTGGCGCCGAGCGACGGCAGGGGGACGAACGAAGTCCTCGGCGTGCTCGTGGTCGTCGCCTACGCCGGACATCTCGCCGTGACGGGCTTGCTGTGGAGGGTCCCTGAGGTCCAGCAAGCAGTCCGCACGCGCCCCGGCCGCCTCGTCGCCGTGCCGGTTGCTCTCGTCGTGGCCGCGTCGGTCGTGGCGTTCGTCGCCTCCGACCGGCTGCTCGCATGGCTGCTGATCGGGTACTTCGCCTGGCAGTTCTCCCACTTCCAACGACAGAACCTCGGGCTCGCTGCCATCGTCACCGCCCAGTGGGATTCCGAGCCGCTTCGCAGGTCTGAACGCCGTCTCGTGATATTCGCCGGATGGTGCGGGTCAGCGGCGCTGCTCGCCCACCCGGCCCTGCTCGACGGCCTCATTCCCTCGCTTCCGCCTTCCCTCGCGGGTCCCGTCGTGCGTGTGGCCGCATTGGGCCTCGCGGGTTGCGCGATCGGCACTGTCGTCATCGCATGTCACTCGAAGCGACCAGCGCTCCTCGTCGCCACCAACCTTGCGGCCGTCTTGTTCTTCCTGCCGGTCTTCGCGTTCAAGAGCACTGCGGCGGCGGTGACGGGCATGGTGGTCGCCCACGGCCTCCAGTACCTCTGGGCGGTGGGCTGGCGCCGCCACCCATCACGACCTCGGCAGAACGGCTCCGGTCGCGAGCTCTCGGGAAGGCATGTGGCGCTGGCAATCACCGGGTTTGCTGTCGTAGGCGGGGCGCTCCTGTCAGCCATGTCGGAGCTGCACGGGGCACACGCCGCTGGCCTCCGCCTCCTCTACGGCGCCTACCTAGGCATCGCCATGGCCCACTTCGCCGTCGACAGCGTCATCTGGCGCCGAGTCCGGCCGTCGCCACAAGCCTGGGCTCGTCTTCGCGCACTGCTACCCTCGTCGGCACACGGGGGGCTTTGACATGCAAACGAGGCCGCTGGCCAGCCTGGGGCGCTACACCGGCCCCGCCACCCTCATCCTCTCGAGCCTCGCCGACGGCGCGAAGCACGGCTACGCCCTAGCCAAGGACATCGAGCAGTTCGCCGGAGTCCACCTCGTGCCGGGCACGCTCTACGCCGCGCTCACGCGCCTGGTCGACCAGGGATTGATCGAGCCCGTCGCCTCGGACGACGAGCGCCGACGGCCATACCGCATCACGCCCGCCGGGGCCGAGGCGCTGCGCGAACAGCTCTCCGAGCAGCGTCGAGTCGCAAACCTCGGCCTTCGCCGACTCGCTGGCGGCACCTCGTCATGAAGGGCTCCGCTGACCGGCGCGCCGCTCGGCTCGCCCTGCTTTACCCGCGTCGGTGGCGTCGGGAGTACCCCGACTTCGTCGGTGTCCTCGCCGCTGAGCTCGACGAGCACCCGTGGCGCTCCCGCACCGACGTGATCCGAGCCGCCATCATCGAACGCGCCCGGGCCGCCGGCATCATTCCGACCGGGCCAGACGACCGCGCCCGCTCCGGGCTCGCCCTCATCTACGCCACGCTCCTGCCGTTCACCGCGCTCGTGGCGGGCATCTGGTCGCAACTGCGCACTGGCATCGGAACGCATGGTCGTGACACTCCTCCCGTCGTGCGTGCCGCCGATCTTCTTCTCGCCTTCGGCACGGTCGCGGTCTTCGTGTCCCTGGCCGTGGTCGTTCCTCTCGTCGCCGCCCACTCGCGAGGTCGATCCCCCGACTCCGGCCCCAAGGCCGGCCTATCAGCCAGGGGACTTCTCCGGCCGGCGCTGATCCTCGTCGGGTCGATCGCCACCCTGACCGCCGCTGGCTGGGCCGCCGACCGCTCCGGCTGGTACTCACCTGCGGCTGCGGCCTTGCCCAAGGGGGGCCTCGGCTACCCAATCGCCCTGTGGGCCCGCGGGGCCATCGCCGCCATCACCCCAGCCTGGGTTCACCCAACAATGTTCGGGCACATGCCGACCGGAGAGCTCCTCGCCTCCCTTGTTGCGCCGTTCGCAGCGCTGGCGGGTGCCCTGGCTTTGCTACGACTGGTCGGCCGCCTGCCCTTGCGAAAACCAGGGCGGACGGATATCGCCCTCGCGCTCACCATCGCCGGGATGATGCTCATCTCGGTCGCAGCCTCCGTGCGGTGGGTCCTTGCCCACCCCACCCGGGAAGGCACGAGCCAGTTGTTGGCGCGCACCGACCAGCTGGCTCCGGGTCATACAGGCTGGGGAGTGGCCTTCCTGCTGTTGGTCCTCGCCGGCATCGCCATGATCGGCACGCGTCGCGTACTCCAGGGGCGAAGGCAGCCCACCGAGCCGGGGTCTGGCACCAGCCTGGACCCTGATGTCGGGTGGGTACCGGAGAGCGACGGGTCCGGAACAGGCGGCCTCTTGGCCCTGGTCCTCGTCGAGCCTTGAGTGCACGCCTGGTAAAGGACAGAACTGTCCTGGTATCGCTTCGATCAATGCCGGAGGATCGTCACTCAGTCATCAAGCCTGTAGAAGTCACAGGGGATCAACAACATTGTCTTCGCTCAATACGCCTGGACAGAGTCTGACTGAAAGTCGGACAGTCACAGAGGATCAGAGTCGATGACCGAGTCCTGACGCGCCTCGCTTCCTTTAATGTCGTCGGCCATGATCCTCTGTACACCATGGCCGTCGGGGATTTCATAGAGCCGTCTTCGGATGGGCGTGCACCGGGTCACGCCGGGCGGGCCACCTGCTGTGGAGTCGGGTTCAACCTGCAGTCTGCGGCGTCGTTTCGATCGGTGTCGCCCAGACCTGTGCGACGGACCTCGCCACCACGCGCGAGCGTCGACATAGGATCTAGATTGTGCAGTTCGGGCGCGAAGGTATCGAGATTGCCTACGACGACTCCGGTGACGCCGGGCACGGGCCAGTTGTGCTGCTCCATGGCTTGGGTAGCGCTCGCTCAACGTGGGACCCTATTGTGCCAACGCTGGCGGGGCGGCGGCGGGTGTTGGCTTTCGACCAGCGGGGCCATGGGGAGTCCCCCCATGCTTCCGGTACCTACTCGCTGAAGCACTACGTCCCCGACGCCATCGCCTTCTGCGAGAGCGTCACCGACCAGCCGGTTGTCTTGGTGGGCCACTCGCTCGGCGGAGTCGTCGCCGTATCGGTCGCTCAGCGACGTCCGGACCTCGTGCGCGGGTTGTTGCTCGAAGATCCCCCGCTGTATCGGGGTGAGCCTGGGGAGGCGGACAACAACCCCTTCTTGGCTGTCTTCGCCATGTTGCACCAATTGGTGGGCGACATGCAGTCCCGCCATGCACCGATCGACGAGTACGAGACTCTGCTGCGTTCCGCCCCTAGCCCCAACGGCGCTGGTTCTTTCGCCGACGTCCTTGGCGAGGACGGCACCCGGGCTCGCGCGCGGGGACTGGCGAGCCTGGACCCCGACGTCTTTCTCGCCGCCGTCGATGGATCAGGGTTGGCCGGAACCACGCCCGACGCCGCCCTGGCGTGTCCCGTCCGGGTTCTTCGCGCCGACCCTACACTCGGCCCGGCATTCACCGCGGAACATGAGGCCCGCTTTCGCACTAAGAATCCGAATGCCGACGTGGTGGTTATCCACGGGGCCAGCCACTTCATCCACGACGAGCAGCCAGGGCATTTTCTTCTTGAACTACGCGGGTTCCTCGACACACTCTGAGCGCCCAAGGGGTGTCATCGAGGAAGCCCGCCAACGCGTAGGTGGAGCGCCGGTCCAGGTGCCCTTCAGGCCGGAAGGCTCGGGATTGCACAAGGTCGTGATTTGCGAGCGGGTCCGATGGGAGCCAGGGCGCACTGGATCGGCACATACAGCCCGGTCGGCATGAATACACACGGGCGTCGTTATCGCTCGCATTTCCGTCATAATCGAAGACTGAGTGGCCCTGGATTAGTTGGAGGCTCCCTCAGACCCAGTGCGATTCACCACAAATGCAAACGGGAGGCATTACCGCGTACTTCCTCTTCGCCTCAGCTCCCGTCGCTTGCCCATTAGTGATGGTCTTGAGTCTTAGTAAGGTGTTACGACATGGTGGCAACGGCCCCGTGTACCGGGCGGCCATGATGACCGTCAGGTCCGATGCCGAGCCCGCGGGGCCGAGCGATCCCCGCGCGTTGCCCGAGGCCATTGAGCCCTCTGTCGAGATTCAAAGGTCGAATGCAGCCACTCAGATCATGAAACGTCTTGATGGCGCACTCGCCACAGCTGAGAGGACAGTGCTATGGCCTGTTAGTAAGGCCAAGGAGAGGTTGAGCGAGTTTAGAGGTGACGCGCCCCGCGAGCCCTTCTACGTCGCCTACCTGAAACTGCCCCGTGCCGGACCCGTCACCGCGCTCGTGGCGCTGATGCTCGGGTACATCGCGGTGTTCGGGACCCTCACCTATCAGCAGCAGTCGAACTACGGAACGTACGGCTTCGACATGGGGATCTACGACCAGGGGATCTGGCTGGTCTCCCATTTCAAGAATCCGTTCGTCACGATCCGCGGCCTCGAATACTTCGGTCACCACGTGAACATCATCACGCTACTCTTCGTGCCCGCGTACTGGCTTGGGGCCGGCCCCCACTTCCTTTATGCGGTCGAGACCGTGTGCTTGGCGGCAGGTGCCATTCCTATCTGGCTCTTGGGACGCGACCGATTGGAGAGCTCCTGGATGCCTCTCGGGCTCTGCGCCGCGTACCTGCTCTATCCGTCAGTGGAATGGATCAACCAGTGGCAATTCCATCCAGACGCACTGATCATGACCCCGCTGATGTTCGCGTACTGGCTGGCGACAAGGCGGCGCTGGGGTTGGTTCTGGGTTGCGGTCGCCATCGCCCTCTCGTGCAAGGAGGATGCCGGTCTGGCCGTGTTCGCCCTCGGGATCTGTCTCTGGCTCAAGCATCGCCAACGGGCACAGGGTCTGTTTACTGCAATAGCCGGGGCAACGTGGTTCCTGATCTGCACCAAGCTCATCATCCCTCTCGCCAACGGAGGCGGCGCGCCGTTCTACGTCACGAACTTTCCAGGTCTCGGCTCGTCGATCTTTTCGATCATCGGGAACTTCGTATTCCATCCCAGCAGGTGGATCAAATTGGTCTTTGCGCGATCGCGGTGGACGTACTATGCGCAGGTATTCTGGCCAGTGGCGCTGCTCGCCTTGCTCGAGCCTCTCGTGCTGCTGATCGGCATACCACAGCTCCTTGTCAACACGCTCGCGGCAAATCCCGATTCGTACGACATCCACTTCTTCCTGACCGCGATCGTCGTTGCGGCGGTGTTCTTGGCCACTGTCGAAGCTTGTGGAAAGCGAGGCCGCACCCCGGCCGGTCGTCGGTTCATGGTCGGGCTGGCAGTGTCCGCCGCACTCGCCGGTAATGTGGCCTGGTCGCCTTCGCCCATCAGTGTCAACTTCCACAGTGGGTTCTGGGTCCAGCCTGGCCCGCAAGACCAGGCCATCAACGCCGCGATCAGCATCGTGCCGAAGAACGCCTCCGTGTCCGCCACGTACAACATCGACGATCACCTGACCCACCGGATCTCAATCTTCGAGTATCCGAATCCCTGGGTCGTGACCAACTGGGGGATCAGTCTCCATAATCCTCCTGACCCTTCGAAGGTCGATTGGCTCGTCCTCGACACGAGGGCGATCGGCAACCAAGCGGCTCTCTACGAGGCTCTCATCGCCAAGGGGGAATTCTCAGCGGTGTTCAACGAGCACGGGATACTGGTCCTCTATCGGGTGAGACCCGGCATTCCCAACGATCACCATTGGCCATAAACCCGATCTGGCTCCCCATCAGTTGATGAGGTAGTCGGGTACTTTCGCTAAGACATCCGGGGAATGTCGGCGAGTGTGGAATTGGTCCGCATTAGCCGCCAGGCTCAAACACCAGTTGCCTGGGCGCTAGTGGCGTCTTTGCGGCAGCCTGGTACCTGATCGGGAACAGACGCTCCGGTGTGGGCAGAGCAGGTTATCGGACTGCTCCTTGCCGGGTCCGGCTCGGGGCGTCGGAGAAGGTCACCGCGCCGGTCCGGGCAGTATCGCTCGGGGCCGCGATTTCCGGGCTGTTGGCTCCGGGCCGGGGTGCGAACAAGCGGCGCATTTGCGCGTGCCTCGCTTCGGGCTCGGCGCAGCCTCCTTGTCTAGTCGTCATGGCGGTCGGGACCGCCCAGGTCCACGCTCGCGCTTCTAGGTAGCGGTCAACTGACCGTCGAAGTAGTCGGCCAAGGCGGTGAGTTGACCAGCGCCATTGCCGACGTAAGTTGGGCCGTGCATCAGTGCGAGCCTCTCGGGCTCGAGGCTGGCGAGGCGGCGGAGTGTCGGGCCAGTGTCTGGCGTATATGCGTGACCATGCATCAGCTGATCGTGCGCGATCGCCGCGTCAGCTATGCCGTCGGTGGTAGTGGCTGGCGCCGGACCGGTCCGGGAGAACAGATCGCCGCAGAACAGAGTCTTCGTGGTCTGGTCAAAGAGGACACCCGCTTCCCACGGCCCGGGAACGTGAGGCGTGTCGATCCATTGCAGAAGGTGACCACCGATGTCGATCACCTCGTCGTCGGCCAACGAGCGCGGGGGACGGGTGGACATGTCGGAGAGGCAGAGGAAGCAGCCGGCGCGGCCGTGGGCGGTTACGGCTGATGGTGCTACTGACTCCCACTCGTTGAGGGCGCCGTACTCGTCGGGGCGCGACGCGTGGCCAGAGCTGATCCAGCGGATCGACGCGGGATCGACGACGGTGGCCGCCGCATCGCGCACGGACGGGAACAGCCGGCGTGTGCCCGTATGGAATAGCAGCGTCTCATCGCCTAGGACGACGAACTGGTTGAAGGTGATCCCGCCTGGTGGCCCGTCGGCCAGGTAGGTCGAGATCCGGTGGACTCCTTCGGCGATCTCGGAGACGGTGGTGACGGTATCGGTGGTCATGTGATGACTGTGACAGGGGTCGGGCACCCCTACCATCCCAACTTGCTGGGATGAGCGTAGCCTCGCGATATGCCAGGCTCCGCAGTCGATCGCAAAGCGCAGGGTGTCATACGCGCTTGTTACTCGGCAGGCGAGGATCTTGGAGCGGTCCGGACCCGGTTGTTTCAAACGCTGCGTCAGGTCGTGCCCTTCGACGCCGCTTTCATGGCCGGCTCTGATCCTGAGACACTCCTTTTCACGAGCGCGTTCGCCGACGATGTCTTGGAGGAGTCGCGGTCGCTCTTTCTTGACAGCGAGTTCGGTGCCCACCCCGAGGTGAACCGCTTCGTCGACCTTGCCCGCGCTCGCGATCCTGTCGCATCGCTGGACGATGCCACCGGCGGGGAGCGGGCGGCCAGCTCTCGTTGGCGGGAGATCATGGGTCCGCTCGGAATGGGAGACGAGTTGCGGGGCGCGCTGCGGGTCAACGGGACCACCTGGGGCTTTCTTTGCCTTCACAGATTCGGCGCCACGGGGTTCAGCACGAGTGAGACGGCGGTGCTACGCAAGGTGGCGCCACACGCCGGCGAAGTGTTGCGCCGCGTCGCCGTCGCTGTCACCGATGCGCCAATGGGAGGGGCCGAGGCGGTGATCCTCGTCGCCGATCACGTCGTGCTTGCCGTCGGCGGCGCAGTTGAGGAGATCGAGGGCGATCCGCTTGTAGCCGGTGGACAGCTGCCTTTGCCCCTCGATTCAGTTGTCCGCCGCCTTGAGGCCATCGAAACCGGCGACGCCGGCTTGGATACACCACCGGCCGCCATCCGGATCGTGACAAGGAGTGGGACGCTTGTCACCGTGCACGCGGCGCGCCTCCACGATGCATCTGGCAGCGGGCCCATCGTGCTCACCATCGCGCCGGCCGCACCGGCTGAGCGTTCGTCGCACCTCCTCGCCGCCTACGGCCTCACGACCGCTCAGTGCCGGGTCGCGAAGCTCGTGCTGCAAGGGCGCCAGACGGGCGAAATCGTCGTCGACTTACGCATAAGCGCGCATACGGTGCAGGATCATCTCAAGGTCGTGTTCGACAAGGTCGGTGTGCGCAGCCGACGCGAGCTCGTCAGCGCGTTGATGCACTCCTCCCAGAGCAAGGCAGTGCAGTGAATGACCGCTCAGAATCGCAGAGTAGTACGGCCGGCAGAAGCTTCGGGTGTTCGACCTGACGCCTCAGTGCTAGGACGCCACATGATATGTGTGCTGCACGATGGGCTCATCAAGGACGGCGAGCACCTTGTCGAGGTGGCCGGACTGGACGATCCGCTCGGCGAAGGCCGCATCGTGCGCCTCGTGGGAGACCCAGCGCTGGAGAAAGGCCATGGCGCAGGGGTCATCCTCGTCTCTAAGGAGGTCGAAGGACTCACATCCCTCAGCGGCGCGCATGCGGTCACGGCCCGCGGCGAGAAGTTGGGCGAGGTCGTCTTGTTGGTCCGAAGCGGCGTGGAGGTGAGTGACGGTCGTGATGCTCATCAGAACGGCACCTCGGTAGCGAGGAGGCCTGTGCCCGGTTGGCGAGAACCGACGACCCAACAGAAGTCGAGGGCGTCCGCCTCGATGGCTTCGCCCCCGGCGCCGACGTGCCACCTGCCGCCGGCTGCACCGGTGAGCGTGAGCGTGAATGGCTGATCGTGCCGACGGGCCCACTCGGCGACCACATCGGCGATCAGGCGCCCGTCGTGGTCCGCTGTGAGCACCATGGGCCGACCGGTCGCTCGACTGATGTCGAGACGGTGCATCCACGTGTCGCGGGTGAAGATCGTGTCGACGAGATAGCCGAACTGCCACCTTTCGACGTCGAACGGCGGGTCCTGCTTCAGGCGCACCGCCCAGCGCACGGGGGCCGGTGTGCGCCGGCGGGCCCTCACGGCCTTGGGAGCGACGGCGGCGAGACCGTCGGTGATCGCCGCAGGGGCCATCGAGGATCGCTCACGCACCTGCGTGGCCGTCATCGCGTCGATCATCTTCCCGTCCTTCCGCTTGCTCGCCGCCCGGAAGTCGTGGGCGAACTGGCGCACCGAAGCTTGTGCTTCGGCCATGGCCAGCACGTGAGAGGCCATGGCCCGCACGTCCCACTGCTCGCACACGGTGGGGAGGCCCCAGTCCTCGGGGGACAAGCCCCGGAGCTGGGCCACCATGCGGGCCAACTCGGTCTCAGCGAGCCCCATGGCCTCTCGATGCCCCAGAGGCGAGAGGACCGCTGCGTCGATCGTGGCCGTGTCCACGGTGGCCGCCTTCCAGTGGGATCTGGTTATTGTTCGGGTTTCCGAACGATGTCAGGATTATCGCACCACTATCGGCTAAGGTCAATGTCGTGGCTTCGATGACTCCGACCGACTCTCGCCGCCGCGATCGGCGCCAGGTGCGCCACGAAGCCACCAAGCAGGAGATCGTGGACGTGGCATGGCAGATGGTTCGGGCTGACGGCCTGAACGCGCTGTCCCTGCGGGCCATGGCCCACGCCGTGGACATGGAGCCCCAGTCGCTCTACACGTACTTCGCCTCGAAGCATGCCGTCTACGACCGCCTCTTCGCAGACGCCAACCAAGAGCTGTTGGCCCGCTTCGAGCGGATCGAGATCAGCGACGACCCCCACCAACTGCTCCGCGCGATCGCCCGCCTCTTTGTCACCTTCGCGGCAGAGGACCCGGCCCGCTACGAACTGCTTTTCCTGCGTACCATCCCCGATTTTGAGCCATCGCCCGAGTCCTACGCCGCCGCCATTGAGGTCTTCACCAAGGGACGCTCCGTCCTCAGCGGTGCGGGGCTCAGTAATGACGACGATTTCGACCTGTGGACCGCCTTAGTTGCCGGTCTGGCCAGCCAACAGCTCGCCAATGATCCCGGGGGCGACCGCTACATCGGCCTCATTGACAATGCCGTCGCGATGTTCGCCGAGCATGTCTTCGGCAAGCAGATCATCAGGCAGCGCACGAAGGCCTGAGTCTCACCTTTCATAGGGTGGCTCAAACGTGCGAGTCACCCGCGTCCTACGGTCCGCGCGCAAATGCCGGGATTGTGCGGGTGCTGCGGAACCCGGCCTAGGCCCGACCGACCGGGAACGCTCCGAGGCGTCGTTTCCGAGCGGGTGGCCAGGGTGTCACGGCGCACGCACACGGCACTTCCAGCCCGGTCCAGACGAATACACCTTGCCACCGGGATCTGCGGTTACGGGTGCCGTGCCGTGGAGCGAAAGAGTCCCAGATCCGTCGAGCGGGTGTGGCTGAATGGCCGTCTCCGCCTAGTCACTAATGTCCCAACGAGGCGATTTGTTGAGCCGCACGGGTCGGTCGACAGCCGAGGTTCGTGGTGGTAGCACGAGCCCGCGGGGAGACTGGCACACTTGTATCCGACCAATGATCGATCAAGGCTTGCAGGGAGACCGACAAGAGCAGCCTCTTGTGCAATGAAGACGTGGGAGGAACGTGAGGGCTGGCACCGCAAGGGTGGTGTGGTACCGCTTTCGGACCACCTTCGGGCGCCGGTGGGGCGCCTATCTGGCGTTGGTGGCACTGATCGGGCTAATCGGCGGGATTGCCATGGGGTCGATCACGGCGGCACGGCGGACGCAGTCGTCCTATCCCGCCTTTCTCGCTGCCACGAACGCGTCAGACCTGACGATGTCGACGTATGGCATCGCCAACAACTCCGCGGCGAGCGACTACTCGCCGATGTTGACAAGCGAGATCGCCCATCTTCCTGAGGTCAAGCGGGTCGAGAGTTGGGTGGGGGCAGAAGTCATCTCGGTCGAGCCCGACGGAGCCCCGAATCTGAACGCCCCGGTGAACCCCGTGGGCAGCGTCGATGGTCTGTATTTCGATGAGGACCGCGCCACCCCTGTCGTGGGTCGGATGGCCGACCCACGTCGCGCCGACGAGTTCGTCACCACTGCGTTAGGGGCGCGCGCTCTGGGGCTTCACGTCGGTCAGGTCGTTCCCATGGGGGTGTACACAGCAACCCAGTTCAGTTCACCAGGCTTCGGCACGCCGCGTGTGGCACCGGAGCGCAGGATCGGCATGAGACTTACGGGGATCGTGGTCTTTAACGACGAGGTGATCGAGGACGACACCGACCGTCTCCCGACCGACATCCTGTTTACTCCCGCCCTGACCCGCACACTCATCGCCTCCAACGCCATCCAGGGCACCTGGTATGCGATGCAACTCGCGCACGGCAACCGCGACATACCCGCGGTGGAAGAAGCGCTCATCCGCCTCCTCCCGAGCGGGAGCGACGCCAACTTCAGTGTCACCTCGCTCACGGAGATCAAGGTGGAGGGGGCGGTCAAACCGGAGTCCATCGCTCTCGGCGTGTTCGGGGCGATTGCCGCGCTGGCAGCGTTGGCCATCGCGGCAATCGCCATCTCGCGGCAACTGCGCTCGGCTGATGAGGATCTCCAGGTGCTCCGGGCGTTTGGCGCCAGTCCGTCCATGACTGTCGGCGACGAGCTGGTCGGCGTCCTCGCTGCGATTGTGGTCGGGTCGCTGCTTGCGGCCGCGGTCGCCGTTGCGCTCTCGCCGCTGTCGCCGCTCGGACCGATCCGAAGCGTCTACCACCCGGCCGGGATCGCGTTCGACTGGACGATCCTGGGCTTCGGAGTACTGGTGCTGATCGGCGGGCTCGGTGTGATCGCCGTGGCACTGGCCCACCGCGGTGCCCCCCACCGTCTGGCTGGCAGATCCCGCAATGACCGACCCCGTGACTCGAAATTGGTAAAGATGGCAAACTCTCGGGGCCTGTCGACCTCTGGTGTCGTCGGCTTAGGCTTTGCGCTCAACCCCGGTCGTGGTCGCAACGCCGTTCCCGCCCGCACCGTGCTACTCGGCGGCGCCTTGGCCGTAATCATGGTGACCGCAACACTCACGTTCAGCAGCGGATTGCACACGTTGGTGTCACGTCCTGCGCTGTACGGATGGAATTGGAGTTACGCGCTTAGCTCAGGAAACGTTGTCCCGCCTCAAGCCCTCGCCGCTCTCAACCACGATCCTGATGTTGCGGCCTGGGCCGGCTACCACAATCTCTCCGTCCAAATCGACGGCCAGACCGTCCCTGTCCTATTAGGTGACAACCACGCGGCGGTTACCCCGCCGATCCTGTCCGGGCATGCCGTCGATAACAACAATCAGATCGTCTTGGGCGCCATCACGCTCTCGCTCCTGCATAAACACATTGGCGACACTGTCATCTTTTCCTTTGGCACCCCGAACACCGCTCCGCTCTACCTCCCTCCCGCAAAGCTTGTCATCGTCGGCACTGCCACCTTGCCCGCAATCGGCGGTGCCAGCACCTTCGCCGAGCACCCCTCGATGGGAACAGGGGCCCTGCTTTCGGACCACATCAGCCCGGGGTTCATACACGCCATCCAAAACCCTGACCCCAACCTCGTCGGACCGGGTTTGGTCTTCGTTAGCCTGCGCAACGGCGTGCGCCCCGAAGTAGGGCTGGCGGCTATGAACCGCATCGCCGATCTCGCCAATAAAGTTTTCGCCGACGATCCGAACGCTGCTGGCGACAGTGTCGGCGTACTCGGCGTCCAACATCCAGCTGAGATCGTCAACTACCAATCCACCGGAGCAACACCGGTCATTCTTGCTGCGGGCCTCGCCGCGGGCGCGATCGTCGCACTGGCTCTCACCTTGATCGCATCCGTCAGGCGACGGAGACGAGACCTCGCTTTATTGAAGACCCTCGGATTCACCACCCGGCAGTTGGCCGCCACGATCGCCTGGCAGGCTTCGGTCATTGGGGCGATTGCGGTAATTGTCGGCGTGCCGGTCGGCATTGCGGTCGGGCGGGAACTATGGATCCTCTTCGCCCGCAATATCAACGCCGTACCCGAACCCTCGGTACCTGGCTCACTGATGCTGGTCGCAGCCGGCGCGCTCATCTTTGCCAATGTTGTCGCCGCCATCCCCGCGCGCATCGCGGCGCGCACGCCGGCCGCACTCATACTGCGTAGCGAGTGACCGCCGAATCTCGAGATCCCCACCCCCAACCGACAGCATGTTGGCCAGCCGGCTCCGGCCCCGGAAGTTCGGCTACAGCGCACCAGTTCGGCTGGGGGTACCGGACTCGAACGGACGACGGTTTCGGCAACTTCGAGACAGTGTCTGACGGACAGTCAGAAGGTGACGGAAGATCAGATCCCTTAGGAGCTCTGGTGTCCTAGTCATATTCCGACCGGCGAATAGCCAGCGCGAACATACGGATGTGACGATGGCTGGGAGCCCTCGTAACCCCGCGATTATCGTGCGGTGACGACGGCAAGTGAGCTACGCGCAACCGGCACGTTGCGGGCGCCCGGTTGTGGCGGTTCCGGGTCGCGGGTTGCTTTGCAGACGATTCTGGCTCACGCGTTAGCGGTCCGAGTCAGATGGTCAGGCCAGAGACTGTGGAGTCCCGGTCGAGATGGAGGCGTCTCGCTGGAGCAGTTCCAGAAGTTGCGCAGCAGGCTGTGGCGTGGCGAAGTAAAAGCCCTGGCTTGCTTCGCATCCCAGTTCCTCTAGCAGTTGATGCTGATCAAGCTCCTCTACCCCTTCGGCCACGGTGTGGAAGCCGAAGTCACTGGCCAGCAACAGGATCGCCCGAACCAATCGGGCCGGCTCGGGGCGATTGGTTATGTCGATGATGAAAGTGCGGTCGATCTTGAGCGTATCGACGGGGATCTCGTTGAGCAGGCTCAGCGACGAGTACCCGGTCCCGAAGTCGTCGATGGCGATTTTTATGCCGATACTTCTGAGCTTCGTGAGGACACGGACCGTGGTCTCCAGATCCTCCATGATTGTGCTTTCAGTAATCTCAAGCGTAAGGCGGCTCGCATCCAGACCAGCGTCGGCAATCGCGCTGCAGATGGTGTCGAACAGCGTCGGATCTCGGAGCTGCCGGGCCGACAGATTGATACTGAGACCGAGTTGCTCACCGCTTGGCACTCCGCGTGTCAAGGTGACGAACTCCTGGCACGCGTGTTGGAGCACCCATTCGCCAATCTGTACGATGACCCCCGAAGTCTCGGCCACGCTAATGAAGTCGTCGGGCATGACCAAGCCACGCTCAGGGTGATTCCATCGAATCAGGGCTTCAACGCCTCCGATGGATCCCGAGGAGTTTTCGATGATGGGCTGGTAGTAGACCTGGAACTCATCCTGGCTGAGGGCGCGCCGAAGATCGGATTCCACCTGCATGCGCTCGAGGATCCTCGAATGCATCCCTGAGGTGAAGACCTCGTAGCTCCCCGCGTTCTTCGTCTTGGCGGCGTACATGGCGAGATCGGCATTTCGAAGCAGGTCCTCGGCGCTCTCGGTACCGGATTCATCCAGGGCCATGCCAATGCTGGCCGTCACGAAGACCTCGGAGGACTGGACGAGGAACGGCTGGGCGAATGATTGGATGAGGCGTTCAGCCGCCGAGCGGGGATACGAGTCAAGGGCGACTCCCTCGAAGAGCACTGCGAACTCGTCACCACCCAGACGGGCAATGGCGTCGGCATCACGAAAGGTTGCTCGTAGCCTCTCGGCTGTCTGCTTGAGCATTTCATCGCCGAGAGCGTGGCCGTGCACGTCGTTCACGGATTTGAACTTGTCCAGGTCGATGAAGAGAAGGGCAACGCCACCACCGATTCGGCCCCGGCGCCGGACAGCCTGATCGAGTTGCTCTGAGAACAAGGCGCGGTTGGCCAACCCGGTCAACAGGTCATGGAACGCCTGGTGGCGGAGCTGGTCTTCCAGCGCCTTCTGATCGGTGACGTCGCGGCTGTTGAGCACCAACCCGCCGACACTTGGCTCGTGCACGAGGTTGGTGACGACGGTCTGGAGAAACCGCCACGAACCGTCGGAATGGCGGGCCCGCCATTCCACGACCATTTCGCCCCAGTCCGCGGTCAGGAGGTCGACGACGGTGGCCCAGCGTTGTCTGTCAGCGTCGTGAATGGCATCGAGAAGGTTGGTGCCCAGCGAGCGTTCCTCGTCCCAGCCAAGGATGCGGGTCACGGAGGGACTCTGGAACAGGATGGTGGCATCGGCGTCGACGATGGTGACCAGGTCTGAGGCGTTCTGAACAAGCGCCGCAAAGCGGGCTTCACGGGCTTGTAGCTCCGTGGTGCTCAACTCCACCTTTGTCGACAGGTGGGCCTCGCGGGCCGACAGTCGCCGCACTCCACCGAACATCATGGTCACGAACTGTCCGATCAGGACGAAGAATATGCCGCGACTCACCCAATCGCTCAGCGCCTGGGGTGTCTTGGTGGCAACGTCGGCGGGCAGGAGGGGCCCAGCCACGAACGTCGAGATGACGGCGGTCGCCAAAGCTCCGAACGGCCCAAAACGCAGACCAGCCAGAAACACCGGGATGTAGAACCAGTGCGGTGCGACGTTGGTTCCCCCCCCGAGATAATACGCCGCCACCCAAGATGCGAACGTCAACACCGCTATGACTGCGAGCGCCACCGGCGCGGGCAGGTTTACGAGAGTGATTCCGGCGATGATTCGGTCGGCGCGGGATGTCGGGGTCGCTACTGTCACCTGAGACACGTCTTGGTATCGGCCTGGACGCATTCGACCTGGATCCGAGACTTTAGGGCCGAAAGTCCCCAAAAACAGGCCCTCCAGGCACAAACCCGATAGCCATTGCGACGAATATGTCGTTGTGCGAGTCTTCATCGCGAAGCCAGATCCATCGAGAACTCTGGGCCGGCGGCGGCTTTCTCAGCCCCAGTCCGGCGAAGCAGGATCGGCTCAGGCTGATCCGACGCCTGGGACGACTCCGCTTCGACGACCGCTCACCAGTTTCGCCCTGCCCTACCGGGTCCCGGGCCTCGGAGACCCCACCCCTGTTGAACTCACCTCGTGCCTGCTCTTTTCTCACGGAGTGATGATTGGCAGAAGGACTAGGGAAATGGAGCGCTCATTTGGTCGTCAGGGTCAAGGACCCGGCCTCGGTTGTCGAGAACTCATGCAAACCCATGATCGCCACGCCCGCGCTGCCCAACGGCAGCGACTACCCGCCAGCCGAAGCTGAGTCGAGTTCCGAACCGGAAGTCGACCAAGAAGGTCGCGTTCCAAAAGAGGCGTCTCGCTGGCGTCCCGGAGTGCGGCTGCTTCTCACCCTCGTGGTCCTCCTGCCGATGCTCTCGGCCGGAATCCTCATCACCTCATCAGCCAGTTCGGCCTGGGGTTACCGTCAGCATGCAGAGGCGGTGGCCACCGACGCCGCCAGGCTCGAAGTAGTCGCCTTTGCCCGGGCACACATGAACAGCCTGGAACTCCCCTTCACGGCCGTCTCGTACGCCCGCCAGGTCGGGATCAGTGAGCCGGAGTTGGACAGCCTTTTGCACCCGACAGTGCCGTTCAGGGACCAGATCACCCAGCAGCTGACCGCCATCAACCGGTACCCCACATTTTCCTCGACGTCGGTACTTCAGGCCGATGTCGCCGCTCTGCCTGGTGTGATCCTGGGCATGGCCGAGGGTTCGGTGACGTATGGGAGCGTTCGCAACTTTCTGAATGGCATGGCCGCAGAGATCGATCGTGTCTGGTCCCGTGACTACCAGCGGCTTCAAGCGGACATCGCCGCATGGCAACCACCGGCCTCGTTCGAGGTCCATACTTCGGCACTGCGCCAGACGTACCGGGCGTTCCAAGCCGGTGGTCATGAGATCGAAGGTGCCACCTATGTCCTCGAAGGCACCGGTCCTTCGGATGCCAAACAGGAACTGATTCAGGCCTCCGGGGTGTTCGACACCGCCACGGCCGAGTTCGCCGGACAACTGAGCCCGGAGGCGTACCAGGCCTGGCACCGTCTGCAGACCAACTCGGTCGATCGGCATTTTGCGGCCACTGTCCAACAGGGGCTCACTGTCATCCTCAAAGATCTGCCACCCCCGTTCGAGGGCAACGTGGCATTCGCCGGTGCGTCCATGGCGCCGGCGCTTCATTACCTCGCCGATCTCAACGCGCTTGTGACAGCAGCATCGAGGGACCTCCACGACACGGCGCTGACGCAAGCCTCAACGGCCACTCATCGCCTAATCGGGGAGATCATCTTCCTCGGACTCCTAACTCTCGTCTGTCTCGGCGGGGTCCTCATCGCTGGTCGGACGCTCACCCGACCCCTCAAGAAGCTGGCCGCCGAGGCTCTCCGGGTCCACCGCGGCGAGTTCGATCTCGATCGACTGTCGGACACCGGTCCGCGCGAGATCGTCACCACCACCGCGGCGTTCAACGACATGGCCGCCACGTTGAAAGCGGTCGAGGCCAAGGCCGTGGCGCTCGCCGCCGAGGACCTTTCGGATCCCGAGCTGCAGTTGCCTTTGCCCGGGAGAACGGGCCAGGCCCTGCAGGCCTCGGTCGACAAGCTCGCCACCAGGATTCGCGAGCGGGAGCTGCAGCGGCAGCTTCTGCACGAGGCCGCCACTCACGACGGGCTCACGGGACTGCTGAACCGCGCCGCTGTGCTCGACCATCTCACCCACGACGTCAGCCGACGACGAGAGTCAGGTGAGACCGTGGCGGTGCTCTTCATCGACCTCGACGGTCTGAAGCCGCTCAACGACACTTATGGGCACGAGGCTGGCGATGCCGCCATCTTCGCCACTGCTGTGGCACTGATGCAGGCCACCGATGAGTGCGACGTCGTGGGTCGTCTCGGGGGAGACGAGTTCCTGGTCGTTCTGTGCCATGAACACAGTTGCGACGGCGACGCCGTGGTGGCGCGGATCCGTGAGAGCGTGAGTAACTGCAGCGTCCCGGTGGGAGGGGGTTCCAACGTGCCCCTGGAAGCGAGCCTGGGCGTGGCGCTCGCCCAATGCGACCCCGACACCGACCCGATGATGCTGGTCCGCCAGGCCGACGAGGCCATGTACGAAGCCAAGAGGATGGCACGAGCGGACCGGGAGCGAAACACCTCTGCCGGTAGCTGAGGCCTCCAGGGCTGTCGATGTAAACGTCTCTGTGCTGCAGAGCGAACCGAACGCAGACAGCGTCTCGGTTACTTCGGGTCAAGCTGAGGAGCACCCCCCCGGCTGTGGCAACGGAAGGTGCCGGCAAGAGCGGCTGGGTCATGGCATGGCAGGATCACTCATCCGCAAATGCCGGTTCCTGCTCGCCGCAGTGGAGTAGCGAACCGTTCGGTATCGCTCCCGTCGATGGTTCGAGAGTCAAACCTGCCTTGTTTGGCCTATGGAGGTAACCAGACTCGACGACCGACTCGTTTCGGGTGACTCGAGACACAGTCTGACGGAAAGTTAGAAGGTCTGGATCAGACGGATTTTCCTCGCGCCCAAGCGCTCAGGATCCTTCGACGCGGCGCCTGCGAGCGAAGCGTCTCCGTGCCGGGTAGCGCAATGGCGGCACGTTGCGGATGCCCTGCTGAGATACGTCAGCACCCGGCGGCCGGCAGTCACGCCCCCTGTAACCCTCACCAAAACGCGGGTGTCTCGTCTGGGCAAGACGGCGATAGCAGGCTGGAACCGGGTAGCTTGCCTCGTTGTTTCCGAGCGGTTTACCGCCGCGCCCAGGTAGTGACGGGATCCGCACGCCCGGATGGGCCGAGCTGACCCATCGATAATATGCAGCGAGCCGATGGAGAGACTCCCAGAAATTGTCCTTTAGAAACGGGGCTTGGCCACGTGGCGTCGTCGAGCACGAAAGCGGGATCGAGCAGAGCGACTAACGGCATCCTCGCGGTGATCGCGCTGGTAGCTTCAATGGGATTGCTACCGTGGCTGGATAAGCCTCTCTTCCGCGATGAAGGCGCTTCTCTCTACTCTGCTCATTTGGACTGGACCGCGCTAGGGCGGCAATCCCGAGTGGTCGATCTAGTTCTACTGCCCTATTACTCGATTCTCCACCCGTGGAGCCTGATCTCCCACAGCATCGAGTGGGCGCGGTCCCTTTCCGTCCTGGCGTTCGGGCTGACCGTGTTCGTTGTTGGACATCTAGGAATTCGCCTGGGCGGACGCCGGTGCGGTGTGGTGGCTGCGATCGCGGTCGCGACCAATCCCCTCATGGTTGAAGCTGCCCTCAACGCCAGACCGTACGCGCTGTCAGCCCTGGCGGCCACCGCATCGGTCGCCTCGCTCATGCGATGGCTCGGGGGCAACGGGGTTCGGTGGATGTGGTGGTTCTGCGTGGCTTCCGTGGCCGCTCTGTTGCTCCAGATGTTCAGCATTCTGGGACCGCTCTCCGCACTGGCCGCCGCCGTCGTTCTGAGGCCCCAGGTGTTCCGCGCCCAGCTGCGGGTGCTAGTCGCACCGATCGGGCTTCTATTGGCGGCAGCCGTCTCCTTCGGGGCTTTCGCCGCCGGTCAGCGAACTCAGATTGGTTGGATCCCTTCCCTTGACGGTAGGGGACTGGTCAAGGCGTTGGAGGGACCGGCTTCCGGCGTGTCGGGCCGCTACGCCATCGCAGTTCTGGCGATCGCGATCGTGGGAGTCGCTTTCTGTATTCGGGCATGGAAGCGCGGGAGCCCCCGACACACGCGACTCGAATTCGAGCCTTTCACCATGTTCTTGGCGTGGGCTGCTTTCCCCACTGTGTCCTTGGTTGCCATCTCTTTGTTGAAGCCGGTGTACTTCGATCACTATGTGACGGCCTCGGCTCCCGGCCTGGCCCTTGCCGTCGGCCTGCTCACCGCTCGCGCCTTCGACGTGACGGCCGCTCGGTGGTCAGCAAGGGCGCGAGCCATCGTCGGGTGTGTCGCGCTGGGGGTCACCGCGCTGGTCATCTTCGGGTCTTCGGTTCCGGCGGCTCAGGAGGTCGCCGAGAACCTTCGGGGGGCGGCCCAGTACGTCGTCGGCCACGTCGGACCAGGCGGTGACGTGGCCTTACCCGATCATTCACTGACCGCTGGTATCGACTACTACATTCGGGCAGATCACGAGACGGTGGCCACCTGGCCACAATTAGCAGCCCAGCCGTACATCGAGGGTCTCGACCTGAAGCTGGACAGGCAAACTCTGTCGAGGGCTCCGAACGACGTCTGGTTGGTGGACGACGGGAGTGTCACCGGCACTTCGGCGTTTATCAGAGCGCTCGAACACTCAGGTTATGTCCGGTCGGACACGACGCGTCTTATTGGCGTACAGGTGGTGCACTTCCGCCGCCCTGCCAGTTGACCGGTCACCAAGATTGTGGACCTCTAGGAGTCGCTTCGGCTCGCGCCGTGGACGACCCAAAAGCTCAATCACCACTCGACGACAACGTCTGACGGAATATCAGACGCTGTCTCGATGTGGCCGAATGAAGTTGCCACGAGTAGGTTCCCTCTTGTGTCCGCTAACACCGGGCAGGGAGGGAGGGCCGATGCCGGTCACGTTCGATGAGGTCGTGGAGAAGATCACAGACGCTGCGCGTCGCACTGAAGCCGATTCAGGCGCCTCACCGGTCCTGGTTGCGGTTGTCCGCGAGTTCCGGGCGAAGCTTATGAAGACGCAGAAGCACGCGACGAATGGAGTACCGGGCCGCGACCACGTGCTGGAGCTTGAGCAGGCTGGCGACAGCACCAAGGCGGCCGCCGAAGCCGACGCGGGGTTATCGAGTGATGCCCGCGATTCGGTGCTCGCCGCTCATCTAGCGATCTGCAAGATGAAGGCTGGCATCTGACCACACGACGATCTTCGCTATAGGAACTCGAAGGTTGCCTTCGGCGAGCCACTCTGGATAGAGCGCGAACGGTTAGCACCGAGCCCGGGGTTGCGAGTGTCGCGGGCGTGCCCCCTTGCACGGACCTCGCCCCAAGGACAACAATTCTGACGCGAGTGCTACGTCTTGCTGGAGCAGGTCATACACGTTGACGACCACGACTGGGGAGGTCACCAGTGATCACGGCGTCGGCTCCCGTCCGGATCTGTGACAACGGTGGGTGGACCGACACGTGGTTCGGCGGCCCGGGACGGGTCCTGAATATCGCTGTGACCCCGGGAGTGGAGGTCTCGATCCGCAGGGCGACAGGCCCGGACCCGGTGGTGTTGAGGGTGGAGACCTTCGGCGATCGGTACGCGATCGTGCCTGGCGCGTCCCGGGTCGCCCGCCACCGGCTGTTAGAGGCTGCCATCGACTCGCTCCCACCCCCGGCGGCCGTCGCTGTTGAGGTCAGCGTCCGATCCGCCGTACCGGCTGGTTGCGGAACCGGTACGTCTGCTGCTGTCGCGGTCGCAATACTGGGCGGGCTGGCGGCCTTGCACTCTGAGCAACCATCACCGCGCGATGTCGCCTACGCCGCGCATCGGCTCGAGGTCGACATCCTCGGTACCGAGAGCGGAATCCAAGACCAGCTGAGCGCCGCCTACGGTGGGATCAACTATCTCGAAATCGAGTCGTACCCGGAGGCAACCGTATACACCCTGCCGGTCTGGGAGGAACTCAGTCCCCTTCTAACGCTGCTCTTCCTTGGCCGCGCCCACGACTCCTCAGGTGTGCACCGCCAAGTCATCGAGGACATGAGAAGTCGAGATTCGGGGTCTTTCTCGCGGTTGCGAGATGCAGCGGTTGCGGCTCGCGACGCTATCCTCGCCCGGGATCTCCACGCCTTCGGCCAAACAATGATCGCCAACACCGAAGCTCAGAAGTCCCTGCACCCCGAGCTTGTAAGCGTGGACGCAGCGCGGACAATCAAGGTCGCTGCGGCGCACGGTGCGGTCGGGTGGAAAGTCAATGGCGCCGGCGGGGATGGCGGCTCGCTCACGATCTTGAGCGCCACCAGGGAGGGGAAAGAGGCGCTCGAGCACCGTGTCGCCGCGTTAGACACGAGTTACAGGGTGCTACCCATCCAAATCAGCACAGTCGGGCTCCAGATCCAGGGGGTCGTATCCGGATCCGACCGGAATCGATCCGCCTGAGCGATTGTGCGCTGGTCCGATCGCGGGTGATGGTCCGCCGACCGGTGTGCACGCGGTACGCACGCTCCATCTCCAGAGTCGAGGACGAATCAGGAGCCACAGCATCTGATCGTTAGTCCGATGCTCACGAACACAAACCCGGTGCCTAGCGAAGGTGCCGGTTCTATTCGACCAAGGACCGGACGCCACCGGACCGAGACGCCCGCAATCTTCAGGCCCGGTGATACTGAGCGGGAAGTCGCCGGACCGAGGCGAGAAATCGGCACGTTTGCGGATTCCCGACTGAGACGCGCCCGCACCCGTCGGCCAGCAGAACTACCCTCGCTCGGGATGCCCACCCTCGGCCCTGATTACGACACGGATCCTGAACGGTCCCGGTCCTTTCAAGCCGGGTGGCAGGAGGACGTACATGGACCAGTGGCAGAACGGCTTGTCTCAGATGGTGTTGGATTGGTGCTCGATGTCGGTTGCGGCATTGGCCGATTTGGGACCGCGCTGCAAGGGCGACTTACTTGGCTGAGTCTCGATGAGTCGCCTCGACAGCTCGCCGACTGTTCGCACAGGCCCGTCATCCGGGCGCACGCAGCACGGCTGCCCATCCGCAACAGCAGCGTTGGCGCGGTGGCGATGCTGTGGGTGCTGTACCACCTTGATGAGCCTCGGGATGCGGTCGCCGAGGGGAGGCGTGTCCTTCGGCGGGGCAGGTTACTTGCGGCGTGCGCCAGCAGCCGGACGAACGACCCAGAACTCGTCCCTGGCGGGTACCCGAGAACGACCTTCGACGCTGAAGAGGCCGCTGACATCGTCTCCGATGTGTTTGGCGTATCCAACGTCGAAGTCGAACGTTGGGACGCACCGCTAGTCCACCTCGACGACCGGGAGGAGGTCGCCGCCTACGCCCGGAGCCATCTGCTTCCACCGTCAGTTGCCGAAGCCGTAATCCCCCCTGTAACCCTCACCAAACGCGGGTGTCTCGTCTGGGCAAGGCGGCCGTAAGTGGCCGGGCGTCGAGCACGTCTTGACGCGTTGTTTCCGGGCGGTGTGCAGCGGCGCCCAGGTAGCATCAGATCGGCACTTCCAGCCTGTCCCGCCCACTGCTCCGCGAGGAGTCCGCTGACATGGCCCAACCTCTGACTGCCATGGACGAGCACTTCGTCCACCAGATTCCCGAACCATTGCCTAACGTCCAGCCCCGCCACCCGCACTGGCGCGAGAGCTATTTCTTCGGAATCCACCGGCCGGACGCCCTGGGCGACATCGTGTTCCTCACCCTGGCGCATTACCCACAGCTGGGGTCAATGGACTCGCTCCAGATGGGCCGGGTCGAGGGCGTTCAGATCATCGGCCACCACTCGCGCCCTTACAACGGCGACCCGCACACCACCGACGTAGGTGCAGCACGCGTTCGAGTGGTGCGCCCCTTCGAGGAGTTGCACCTGTGGGCCGATCCCGAGCGCTGCGAGATCGGAATGGATCTCACCTTCCGAGCTCGGACCAAGCCCTACGGTCTGCGCCGGGGCACTATGCGTGCTGGTCACGAGATCATCTGGGATCAGAGCCATATGCTCCAGTCAGGCACCTATCAAGGCACGTACACCGCGAGCGGGGTCACCCGCCAGGTAGATGATTGGTGGGGCCAACGCGACCACTCGTGGGGCATCCGCAACCACGGGCGCTGCCCTCTGTGGCTGTGGTTCCAGATCCAACTGCCCGACGGGTTCCTCGGCGTATGGCATTGGGAACTGGCCAACGGCGCCCGCGTCTTCACCGACGGCTGCTGGGCCGCGACCGACGGATCGGAGCCGGTGCCACTCGTCGATTTCTCTCACGCCATGGAGTGGGTGGGGGCCGACGGCGCGCCGGGCGCATTTGGTGAGCACGGCGAGTCGATCACCGGTTTGCGCGGCCAGTGCGTCTTTACACTCGAGGGCGGAAGACGGATCGTTGTCGACGCAGAGGGCACTTTCGATCGTCCCTACGAGCCATTCCACCGCGGTGGCCTCAACCAGATGAGTGTGCGCACCGACGACGGCCGGCACGGCACCGCGATCTATGAGGTCACCGGCTCTCACCATCACCGCTACTTCCCGGACACCGTGGTGGAGGGGATGCTCCCGTCGTGACCGGTGACACCATCCCCATCGCCGACACGCCCGAGGGTCTCACCCCGAGCTGGCTCACCGCCGCGCTTACTGCTTCGAGAGTTCTCGATGGGGCTCGCGTCGTAGACGTGACATTCCATCCCATCGGCACCGGTCAGATGTGTGACTGTCTTCGGCTCGACGTCCACTACGACCGACTGACTGACGGTCCGAGCACGATCGTCGCGAAGCTTCCCGCTGCCGACGAGACGAGCCGCACCACCGCCAAGGCACTTCGAAGCTACGAAAACGAGGTGCGCTTTTACCAGCAACTCGCTCCCGAGCTTCCGATCCGTACGCCGCACGCGTACTACGCCGACATCGACGTTGAGTCGGCCAGGTTCGTCCTGTTGCTCGAGGACCTCGCCCCCGCCCAACAAGGCGACCAGCTTCGCGGCTGCACAGCCGGGCAGGCGCAGGTAGCACTCGAGGAGTTGGTCAAGCTACACGCATCGCACTGGGGAGACGGGACCCTTGCCGATATCGAGTGGCTCCACCGCGACAAAGCCGCCAACCACCAATTCCTGACGGCGCTCCTGCCGGGTCTGTGGGAAGGCTTCCGTGATCGATATGCCACGGATCTCAGTGTCGAAGTCACCCAAGGCGGCACGGTCCTCTTCTCCAAGATCGACGCCTACCTGCTGGCCGACCCTGGACCATGGACTGTCGTCCACGGCGACTACCGGCTCGACAACCTGCTCTTCGATCCCGCTCCTGGCGGAGTCCCAGTGGCCGTCGTCGACTGGCAGATGTGCACGGACGGTCCTGGCATGCATGACGTGGCCTACTTCATCGGCGCCGGACTGGGTGTGGATGAACGGCGATCCGCTGAGACCGATCTCGTGCGCGGCTACCACGCTGCACTCACCGCCGCTGGCGTCACCGACTACGCCTGGGACCAGTGCTGGCAGGAATACCGGAGGGGCACCTGGTCCGGACTAATCATGGCCGTCGCCGCCTCGATGCTTGTCGAGCGCACTGCACGCGGCGACCAGATGTTCCTGACGATGGCCGACCGTCATGCCCGCCACGCCCTCGACCTCGACGCTGCCGAAGCCATCTGAGCTCGCGACTCCGGCATTGATTGTGCGGTCAGATTGGCTAGTCGCTCAGGCTCCTTTCCGTCACCTGAGTCGCACGTGTTTCCGCTGACGGAGACCAAAGCCAGCGAGAAAGGTATCGCCGCAATGCTTTACCCGTTCGAGGTGGACAGTCGGGATCCAGCACCAGTGATTGGACAGTCCTGAGAACATGCTCGCTCGTCGACATCCAGGTGGAGATCGGGAAAAGCCTGGTGGTAGCAGCGGATCGGTTCGACTCTGGCCGAGGGACCTGCGCCAAACGTGTTGACGTAGTTCTCGCCGTAGAGGTCAGCGGCCGCTTCGTAGTTTCTGCCATTCCAGACCTCGTCGACGAACCTCCACGCCTGCCTCTCGCGCCCGGCAACTTCCATCGCTCAACCCGATCTCCATCCGTAGAGATTCCAGATTATTGGGTGGCGTAGTCTCTGGAGGTACAGAATCGGAGAGGAGAACCTTGCCGTCCGGAGGCACAGCGGATCCGAGAAGGCATACAAGGGTTGGGCAGCGGCTGGTTGGGATCGTCGCAATCGCGATACTTATCGTGTTGGGATTCTTCCCAAAATGGCAACTGGCCCTGACCGTGATCCTTCTCTTCTTCTGTGCCATTGGATGGTCCGTATGGAGACAACGTCAACAATCGTAATCCTTTGGTCCCCCCATTGCGTGAAGGGTCAGGGCACTTGATCGACTTGAGCGGTAACGCTCGCGGTCCGGCGATACAAGACGGGGTTTGGACTGGAAAGGCGATGGGGGATGTGGCTGGATGTGGCCCCAGCAAATACAGATCGCCCCAATGGAAGCGTGGCCGAGGCCGGCCCGATGAATCCGCCCTGCGGCTCATCATCCCTCAGTTCGGTTAGGCCACCGG
>Ga0208849_1000387_pt1 | contig 41853 bp, 38 predicted proteins | sample NGESurdeep072012_10_FD_184470 | JGI IMG/M metagenome (GOLD analysis project Ga0208849, IMG submission 184470) | Arctic peat soil microbial communities from Barrow, Alaska - NGEE Surface sample 53-3 deep-072012 (SPAdes) | ecosystem: Environmental > Terrestrial > Soil > Wetlands > Peat ... | reverse complement strand
TGGAGGGGGTGATCCGCAGCGCCGGCGTGGCGGAGAACCCCCTCCGTCACGGCGCAAGAAAAAGCGCCGCGCCACCTCCCCCTACGGTGGAGGAGCTTATCCATCGCCGAACGCGCGGATGTGTGCGCCGCCTGGCCCAGGAGGGGAGGAAGGCGTTTCGCCCAAAGTTAGCGCCTATGGGCTGGAAGCCCGCGCTACGGGACGCCGGCGGTACAAGGGAGTTCCTGTTTGAGGCCGTTGGCATAAGACCTGTCAGGGTGGCCGATGACGTCGGCGACCGTCCGATCGGCGTCTATCTGAGCAGCTTTTCGGTGAGGGCGTCGAGGTGGGTGGCGAGGCCCTTGGCGCCGCCGGAGGCCAGGGGCGCGGCGAAATCGGAGCGGCGCGTGGTGAGCTGGCTGATGGCGCCGTAGTAGACGTCGATGATCTTCCACGCCGCGCCGACCTGGCGCATCCGGTAGGTCAGGCTGACCGGGGCGCCCCGGGCGGGCGTGAGGTGCGACTGGACGATGCGGTCCGGCCCGCGGGTCACGACCTTGGGATCGACGTCGAAGCGCTCGCCGCCGAAATGGTCGAAATTGTGGGCGTAGCTCGCCGCCGAAAGCTTGGTGAAGGCCTCGATCAGCGCCTGGTGATCGGCGTCCGACATGCCGGCCCAGGCCTGGCCGACCGCGAATCGGGTCATGGTCGGCAGATCGAAGGTGCGTTCGATTACCGGCGTGAGCTTGCGGTACCGGCCGCGCGGGCCGAGGGCCGGCCCCTGTTTCATGACCTCGAGCAGGGACTGATCGAAGGCGGCGATCGGGGCCGCGGCCGGGTCGAGGTCGGCGGCGCGCGCCACCCTGGCCAGCGCGCCGACCCCCAGGATCAACGCCCCCGCGCCGACGATCAGGATTCGCGGAATGTTGCGCATGAAACGGCCTTTCGAAGACGCGAGCGGCGCCATCATCGACAAGGTCGAGGCAGGATGATGGCGCGCTACCTGACGGCCGCGAACACGTCCGGCCTCGGCGTGGTCGGTAGCGCGGAGGCCACCGTGGCGGGCGGCGGCGGCGGGTTCGCGCCCGAGGTCGCGGCGATCTCGACCTCGACCCGTTCGCGGGTGTGGACGGTGACCGTCCGCCGCCCGCCATCGACGACCATCCATGGCAGCGGCAGGTTGTCGGTGACCACGGTGATGTCGTGGGGACCGCGAGAGACCAGGGGAAATTCGAATCGTCCCTTGGCGTCGGTGCGGGTGGCGTAGCGACCGTCCAGCAGAATGGTGACGTCGGAGGGGCCGGCCTTGTCGGGCTCGCGCACGCCGTCGCCCCTGGCGTCGAGGAAGAGAACGCCCGAGATGGCGCCGCTCCCCACACCCGAGCCGCCCAACACCGGCGGCCGGCTGCCGGCGGTGATCTCGTAGCGCAGGGACAGGAGAAAGGCGCTGCTGTGCGTGATCAGCGGGGTCAGGGGGACCGCAACGATCGGGGTGACGCCGAACAGGTTGGCGTTCTGGTTGCGGTCGTCGAGGTAACTCGCCACCAGCGCCCAGCGACTTCCCAGCTTGGCGGAGAGGCCGATGTCGGCGTTGATATTGCCGGTCGATCCGGCCCCGGTGGTCGAATCATAGCTGAAATTCCCCTCCCAGGAGATCGGGCCGACGAGGTGTCCGCCACCGGAGATCTCGCCGCCGCCGCCGATCGAGCCCAGGCCGTCGCGCCGTTCACGGGTCACGAAGAGCGAGGTCGTCAGTCTTTGTCCCACCGGAAGTGTCCATGTCTGATCGATGGTGATCCGGGCCAGGGTGTCGCCGTTGTCATAGCTTCCCTGGAAATCCAGCCGCCACTGACCGAGCCGGTCGCGTCCTTCGGCGTAGAGGTCCCCTTCGCCGCCATCCGGATTTGAAATCCGGTAGGTAAGGGCGCCGCCGATCCCGGTGGTCGGGTCGAACTGGTAGCGCACGTCGCCATTGAACAACGTCCCCCCGACGCCGGCGCCGGAGATCGAGCGGGCGCTGTCCACGCCGCCGTCGAAGAGCCACTGCTGGCCGCGATAGGCGGCGCGGTAATAGACCCCTTCGGTATCGTTGCTGATCGGCAGATAGCCCCACGACAGATTGGGCTGCAGCCGGAAGGCCCCATAGTTCTGCGTCACGCGCCCGCGCGCCAGAGTTCCGTCGAACCAGGCGCCGAGCGCGGCGGGTCCCTGGCCGTTGTCGCTGACCGTGAAGTTGAGCTGGTCCCGGTCCTCGCCGTTTCGCCAACCCAATCCGGCGTAGGTGGAAACGGAATCCGTCTTGGTCACGGCGGCGGCCACGACAGGCGCGGCCGTGAGGCCGAACTCGCCGCCGACCAGCTCCGGCGTCTTCACGCCGCTGGCGTCGACGACCTGAACCCCGGCCGTCCAGTGACGGTCGATTTCCCACTGGCCGGCGGCGGCGGCCAGAAGCCCGCCGAGCCGCTGGAAGCCATCGAGCTGGAGGCCGTCGAACTGACCGGCCTCGCCGACGCTCGCCTGCAGTTGCAGGCTGCCGGCGCGCAGCCACTCGGTGGAGGCGCCGGCCATGGGAAAGGTGGGCAGGAAGAAGCGGTATTGAGTGGCCGCCAGACCGATCTGGGGCGAATAGATCGTGCCCAGGCCGTTGTTGGCGCTCCAGCCGCCGTCGAAGGGCAGGCCGCGCTCGATGATCGCCAGAGAGCCGCCGAAGGGCGCGGCCCGGAGCGTTCCGGCCAGCGAAAGGCTTCCGTAGGATGCCGTGTCGATCCCGGCATTGACGACCAGACCGTCCTCGTTCTGTGAGGCCCCGGCGCCGCTGGAGCCGCTGACCACGCCCCGGACCCGCAGATACCGGGGCGAGCCGCCATCGTCATACCGGCTGTCGCCGCCGGCGCTCGATTGAGGCGCGAGGCCGCCACCGTCGATCAGGCGATCGACATAAGGTGGCGGGGCCGCGACCGCCTGGACGCCGCCGTCGGCGTCTTCATCGACGTCCCCGGCCCGCACGTCGCTCGCCGCGGCGGTCGCCAGCGCGAGGGCGATGAGGGCCAGGAGGCATGGCTTCACGGAACGAAGGCTTGGGAAAACGTCGTCGATCCACCGGCCCAGAACATCTTGCCGTGAATGGTGATCGGCCAGGCGATGTGAATTGGACGGGTCTTGTCCGGCTGTTCGATGTTCAGGGGAATGACCCGGGTTTCACCCGCCAGGATCGGCAGGGTGGCGGGCGTGAAGTCGATCTTGACTCCCTTGGCGTCCACGCCGTGGAGAAATCCCTCCAGGCGGCCGTGGGCGTCGCCGCTGTTCCTGACCCGCAGAACCGGCCTCGGCTCGCCGCCGACCGCGCCCACCCCGCCGCCGGTGATTTCCAGCTGGGGACGCACGTCGCCGACCGCGAGGTAGACGATGATCCCGATCCGCCCCGAGACCGGGAAGGCCAGCCCGGCCTTGGTCTTGACCGGCTGGCCCTTGCCCTCGATCAGGATGGCGAAACGGCATTCGCCGCGCGGGGCGGCGGCCGGCGGCGTGACCTCGAATCGGAAGCGATAGCTGCCGTGACCAGGAACGGTGATGTCGCCGCGTTCAATCGCCACCCACGGCCGGCAACTGTCGGGCTTGAGCGCATCGCTGAACACGGCCCCGCCGTTGACGTCGAGGGACCATTCGGCGGTCTTCATCAGATAGCTGGCCGCCGACGGCGCGGCGTTGTCGATTTCCAGGACTTCGCGCAGCCTGCTTCCGGGCCTGGCAGTCAGCTCGAAGCGGGGCGGGCTGGCGGCGACGGCGAAATCGTCCGCCGAGGCCAGGCCCGGCGCCCCCCACAGCGCCGCGGAGATGGCCGAAGCGGCGCCGATCGCGCGAAGATTGGGAGAAGCCTTCAACGCCGCTACTCCACGTCGATCTGGAACTGAAAATCGAGACGTTGCGGTGAAACCAGCCGCCGGCCGTCGGCGCTCACCGTCACCGCCAGGGTGTCGGTGATCCTGGCCGCCGTGATCGGACCGGCCCAGACCAGGGTCCTCTGGCCGGAGACCAGGGATCCCGGCCGCAGGCGTCCCTGGGTCTGCCAGCTGACATCGACCGGGCCGATCGATTGCTCGGGCAGAAACATGTAGATGCGGCCTATCCGGTGCAGCCAGGGAGCGGTGTTCAGCACCAGGGTGACCACGGTCGCGCCATCGACGATGGCGCCGTCCCGCCGGGTCGGTCCGACGCTTCGCCAGTGCATCGCGGTGGTGGCCTCGCCCGGCAAGGTCGCCGAGTCGTCCACCCGCCACGTCGCCGCGGCGGCCGATGACGACGCGCCGCACGCCAGGATCGACAGCCCCACGCTCGCGAGGAGGCTCGCCAGGCCCGCGTTCACGGCTGGCTCAGGGTGTAGATCGCCTGGCCGGTGTAGGTCCCGGCGGCGACGACGGCGGAATTCTTGAACGTGAAGGTCAGGCAGTCCTCGACCCAGGTGTTGGCGGCGATGCTCGCCAGGGCCACCGAGCCGCCGTTGAAGGTTCCCGCCGCGACGTCGGCGGTGGCGTCGCCGTTCGCGGCGCTGGTCCAGCTGATCTGTGAGAAGGGGATGGCGTGAGCGCCGCTGGTCAGATTGGCCGGTGACGTGACGGACAAGGTGGCGACGCCGGTCTGGCCTTTCGGCTCCTGCGACCAGGCTCCGACATAGACCTCGGTCGGCGGATTGCAGGTGGCGTAGCCGTCAAAGAAGCTGTCGGCCACCGTGCTGTTGCTCGTCATCTGCTGGGCGGAGCCGCCGCCCACCGACGCCGCCGGAACGGTCACCGAGACGGTGTTGATGGTGGTGTTCGCGCCGGGCTTTCCCCCGGAAGAGTAGTTGCCGCCGGTGTATGTGCCGGCCCCCACCTGCACGTAGATCTCGCGAGGCGCGGCGGTCATGGTCAGGACCCAGGCGTCGGCCGGGCCGCCGGCGCCCACCAACGCCGCCGCCATGGCGATGACGCCACGCCGGTGGCGGCCCGCGCGGACGAGACGGATATGGGCGTGGTCTTGCATCGTTGGCGTCTTCATCGGCGGCGCCGGCCGAATCGCGAGCGCCGCCCGAATGCTACAATCGCGCGGGCGATGAGGCGGATGGGCGCCCACCCGCCTCACGACGCGCGGGGTCTCTAGGGCATCGATGCGGTGTAGGTCACCTGCTCGTTGTTGGCGACGGTGGCCCCGTAGGTGCCGGCCGCGACGATGTTCGCGTTGGCGTAGGTGAAGGTCCACTTGGCGGAATCGTTGGTGACCCCGGCCGTGGCCCCCAGGGTCTGGCTGGCGGTGCCGCCATCGACCAGGGTGAAGGCGGGAAGCAGGGCCAGCGAGGGCAGCGCGGCGTCGGCCGTGGCCGCCGAGGTCATCTGGGCGTAGGAGATCGTCTGGCCAGCGACGCCGTTGGAAAGCGGACCGGCGGTGGTGGCGGTGAAGGTCACCGTGCCGCCGTTGCCGATCACCTGAGCCGACACCACGCCGGGGCTGATGTCGCCACCGGCGGTGGCCGCGAAGGCCCCCTGGCCGACGCTGGCGGCGGGAACGGTGTAGGTGACCGTGTCGATGGTCCCGTTGGCCGCCATGGTCGCGCCGCTGCTCACCCGCGCATAGACGAACTGCGGGATGACGACGGTGAAATTGAGGTGGGCGGACGCGGTGATCGTGCCCGTGCCGGTGGTGAAGTTGGAATCCGCATGGGACGCCACCGGAATTGCCAGCGTCGCCAGAATGAGCGCCGTGGCGCCGCCGATCAGCCTGTTCATGTATTCTCTCCGCGATCTCGATTGATCGGCCGTGGAGATACCGGGGTAACCTTGAGGCGAGGTTAATTCACGGCTTGGCCATACCCAATTTGGGTATGGCAAAGTAGACCTTGGTCACGCCGACGGCAGATGAGACAGCACCTAGGCAGGCCAGCAGGAGCTCTCCATAGTCCTAGCGTTAACACATCTGGAATACTTTGGTTCAATCTGGCGGGCGTCGAGATGAATACGGACTCAGTCGGGAGTCTACCGATCCTATACAATTGATTACTGCCGGTTCACGTCATCATCCGGTCTGGCGGAGTCGATCCGGCCGGCGGCGCCGTCGCTGTCTAGAGCCCCGGCGCTCTCGCGTGACGCATCAGATCCAGCCGGAACTGGCGGACATAGCCGATCACGCGCTTCTGGGCGGCGAGGAAGGTCTCGTTGGCGATGACCCCGCGGGTGGTGATCACGCCGCCGCGGTGATCGGCGACCAGCACGCCCTTCTCGATCAGGGCGGCGATCTTGCGGCGCACGGTTTCGCGCGACAGACCGAGGGACGCCGCGACCGCCTGGCGCGAGATCGGGCGAGCCTGCTCGGCGGGAATGCTCACCCGCACGTCGGCGTATTCATCGACGAAGGCGGGCAGGCGTATGTTCAGCCGACCGTTGGTTTCCAGGACGGCCAGGAAAATCATCGCGCATTCGTAGTCGCCGTCGAACAGCGCCGCCGCCTCCCGCATATAGCGCACCACCAGTTCGACCGCGAAGGCGTTGACCGCCCGCGAGGCAGCCGGGCTGTTCAGCCACGCGTCCATTTCGTCGCTGGCGGCTTGGCGGGGCGTGGATTGCGTCACCGGCGATCTAGTCCGCCGCCAGGATCAGGGGTGGGAGGGCGCCGCCGGGGAGGCGATCCGAACCGGTCGGGACCACGAAGCTAGAGAAGCCGCAGCCCCAGGTGGGCGACGATCATCGGCAGGCAGACGGTGATCTCGGCCAGCGCCACCGCGTAGAGCGATCCCAGCACCGGCCGGCCGCCGCGGAAGTTGGTCACCACGCCCGCCAGCAGCGGGCCGCTGATCGGACCAATCAGAAAATACGGCGCAAGACGCTTGAATCGAGACACTTTCGCGAACCCTCCGAACCCTAGCCTAACGCAATAGCGGGCATTTCGAGCCGCCCGTCCAGTCGAATTCATCAATTCTTAACGCCTTTTGCCATCGCGGCCTTGGCGCCGAACCGCCGGCGGCGTTTGAACGGCCGCCGTTTTTGATCCACAAGCGGGCGTCGATCAGAGGAGGCGGGCGATGAATCAGCATGTGGCGGCCACCGGGTTCCAGGGCCTTGCCCTGGCGCCGCTGACCCCGACGATCGGCGCGGAGATCTCCGGAATCGACCTGGCCCGGCCGCTAGGCGGCGAGGTCGCCGGGGTTTTGCGCGCCGCGCTCCTCGACTGGAAGGTGCTGTTCTTCCGCGACCAGGACATCACCACCCAGCAGCATCTGGCGTTCGCCCGGACGTTCGGAGAGCTGGAGATCCACCCCTTCGCGCCCTGCAAGCCGGGCTATCCCGAGGTGCTGGCGATCACCCATGACGAGAACAGCCGGGGGCGGGAGAACACCTGGCACAGCGACGTCACCTGGCGCGAGAAGCCGTCGCTGGGCTCGATCCTGCGGGCGGTGGAAGTCCCGCCGGTCGGTGGCGACACCCTGTTCGCCGACATGGCGGCGGCCTATGACGGCCTTTCGGACGAGGTGAAGGCGACGATCGAGGGAAAGGTCGCGGTCCACGATTTCGCGCACTTCCGGCGCGGCCTTCGCAAGGCGGGCAGGAGCGAGGCCGAGATCGAGGCCTTCAACCAGGCATATCCGATGGTCGAGCACCCAATCGTCCGCACCCATCCCGAGACCGGCCGCCGGGCGATCTATGTCAACGCGGCCTTCACCCAGCACGTCGTGGGGATGGAGAGTGCGGCATCGAACGCTCTGTTGAAGCATCTCTATGCCCAGGCCGCGGTCCCCGAATACCAATGCCGCTTTCGCTGGCGGCGAAACGCCATCGCCTTCTGGGACAACCGCGCCAGCCAGCACTACGCCGCCTCCGACTACTGGCCCGCCGTGCGGCGAATGGAGCGGGTGACGGTGATCGGCGACCGGCCATGCTGATGTCGGCGGTCTGAGCCGTGGTCGCCGCCGCCGAAATCATCCTCCATCACTACGACGCCTCGCCGTTCTCGGAAAAGGCGAGGCTGATGCTCGGCCTCAAGGCCCTGGCGTGGCGCTCGGTGGTGACGCCCAACATGATGCCGAAACCGGATCTGGTCTCGCTGACCGGCGGCTACCGCCGGGCGCCGGTGATGCAGGTCGGAGCCGACGTCTTCTGCGACAGCCAGCTGATCCTGGCCGAGATCGAGCGGCGCGTCCCCTCGCCGGCGGTCGCCCGGGGAATGGATCGCGCGGTGAACCTGTGGGCCGACCGCCCGTTCTTCCAGACGACCGTGCCGATCATCTTCGGCGAACTCGGCGACAAGGTCCCGCGCGCGTTCATCGAGGATCGCGAAAAGCTCTCCGGGCGCGCCTTCGATGTCGCCGCCATGAAGGCGTCGAGCACCCCGCTGCGCGGCCAATGGCGCGCCCAGGCGGCGTGGATCGAGAGCGCCCTGGCGGCGAGCGCCGGCCCGTTCCTCGGCGGCGAGCGGCCGAGCCTGGCCGACGTTTCCGCCTACATGAACGTCTGGTTCCTCGCCGGCGCCACGCCCGCCGTCGCCGGGAACCTGCTGGCGGGATTCGAGCGTGTACGGCGCTGGCGAGAGAGCCTCGCCACCGTCGGTCACGGCGTCCGCGCGGAGATGACCGGCGCCGAGGCCCTCGCCGTGGCGCGCGCCGCCGATCCAGGCCATTTCACCGAGCATGATCCGGCCGATCCGATCGCGGCTCTGCGAGGCGAGAAGATCACCGTCCGCGCCGACGACTACGGACGCGACGTGGTCGCCGGGGCTCTGGTGGCCGCCAACGCCGAGCGGCTGGTCGTGCAACGGGAGGCGGGGGACCTGGGACGGATCCATGTCCACTTCCCGCGAGTCGGATACATGGCGGCGCCGGCGTGAGCGCGATCCCGGTGATGGCGCCATTGAAGAGAGGGACGGGGATGAGTCTGGTCAGAGGAATTCTGTTGGCGGCGTTGGCCGCGGTTCCAGGCGGCGTGCTCGCCGCGCCGGGCGCGATGCTGGGGTTTTCGCCGGCCGGGGCAAGCGCGGAGCGTGACCTGGAGGCGAAATTCGATGCTGGCCTCTCCGCCGTCGCGATTCGCGCGCGCCTTCAGCGCATGGCCGCCGAGCCCAACCAGGTCGGTTCGCCTCACGACAAGGCCAACGCCGAATTCACCTTGGGTCAGTTCAAGGCCTGGGGCTGGGACGCGCATATCGAGGTGTTCGGCGTCCTCTACCCGACGCCCAGGGTCGAGAGCCTGGATCTGGCCGGCCCGGCGCCGTTCTCGGCCACCCTGACCGAGCCGCCGATCCCGGGGGACGAGACTTCCGCCCGCCAGGCCGGCGGCCTGCCGGCCTATGTCGCCTATGGCGGCGACGGCGACGTCACCGCCCCGCTGATCTATCTGAACTACGGCATGCCGGCCGATTACGCCGTCCTCCAGCGCCTCGGCCTGGACGTCAGGGGCAAGATCGTCATTACCCGCTACGGCGGCGGATGGCGCGGCCTCAAGCCCAAGCTCGCCTTCGAGCACGGGGCGGTCGGCTGCATCATCTATTCCGATCCCGCCGACGACGGCTATGGGGCCGGCGATCCCTACCCCAAGGGCGCCTTCCGGCCCGAACGCGGCGTGCAGCGCGGCTCGGTCCTGGACGTGCCGGTGGAGACCGGCGATCCCCTGACCCCCGGCTATGGCGCGGTCGAAGGCGCCCCACGGATCGCGCGCGCCGGGGCCAGGACCATCCTGCACATCCCGACCCTGCCGATCTCCTGGGGAGACGCCCGGCATTTCCTGGCCGCGCTCGGCGGTCCGGTGGCGCCCAAGGCCTGGCGAGGCGCCTTGCCGCTGACCTATCACGTGGGCGGCGGCGGCGCGGTCGCGCACCTGGTGGTCCGGTCGGACTGGAACCAGAAGCCGCTCTACGACGTCATCGCGATGATGCCGGGCGCGGCCCAGCCCGACCAATGGGTGGTCAGAGGCAATCACCGCGACGGCTGGGTGTTCGGGGCCGAGGATCCCCTCTCCGGCCAGACCGCACTGATGGAGGAGGCCAAGTCCCTGGGCGCGCTGGCCAAGGCCGGCTGGCGACCGGCCAGGACCATCGTCTACGCCAGCTGGGACGGCGAGGAGCCGGGCCTGCTGGGTTCCACCGAATGGGCCGAGACCCACGCCAAGGAACTCCAGTCCAAGGCGGTGGTCTATATCAACACCGACGGCAACAACCGGGGGTTTCTGGGGGCCGAGGCCAGCTACACCCTGAGGCGCCTGGTCGATCAGGCCGCCGCCGACGTCCCCGATCCCGAGACCGGGGCCAGTGTGCGCGACCGCGCCATGGCCCATCTTCGCATCGACGCCCTGGCGGCCGAGGCCTCACCCGAGACCAAGGCGCGGGCGAAGCTGGCGGCGGCCGGCGCCGACCTGCCTTTGGGCGATCTCGGCTCGGGGTCGGACTACACGCCCTTCGTGCAGCACCTGGGCATCGCCTCGATCAACCTGGGGTTCAACGGCGAAGGGCAGTCCGGCGGCGTCTATCACTCGGCCTACGACACCTTTGAACACTACGACCGCTTCGGCGACCCGGGGATGATCTATGGTGTCGTCCTGGCCAAGACCGTCGGTCGCCTGGTGCTGCGCGCCGCCGACGCGCCACTGGCCCCGCTGCAGTTCGGCGACCTGGCGCAGAGCGTCCGCGACGAAGTCGAGGGCCTGAAGAAACTGGTGGCCGCCGAGCGCGAACACGCCATCGCGGTCGATCGCCTGCTCGACGACAAGGCCTTCGCCCTGGCCGCCGATCCGACCCAATCCTCCGGTTCGCCCGATCGCGAGGATATCGCCCCGGAACTGGACTTCGCTCCGCTCGATGCCGCCATCGGCCGCCTCGAAGCCCGCGCGAGCGCCTATGACGCGGCCGCGCAACGGCCGGTCGCGCCCGATCGGGCGGCGGCGGTCAACGCCATCCTGCAAGGGGCCGAGCAGCGCCTGACCGACGCCCGTGGCCTGCCGGGCCGGCCGTGGTACCGGCACCTGATCTACGCCCCCGGCCTGCTGACCGGCTACGGCGCCAAGACCCTGCCCGGCATCCGCGAGGCGATCGAGGCCCGTCGCTGGTCCGAAGCCGCCGAGTTCATCGGGCGCACGGCGGCGGTTCTCGATGCGGTCGGCGCGGGGATCGACGAGGCGACGAAACTGCTGGTCGGCTGAGGCCGCCCACCGTCTCGATCACGCGAGCCCGAGAAACACCGCCAGGGCGCGATTCACCGCCGCCATGGTGGCGCCGTCCAAACGGCCGAAAGGCTCGCCGATCCGAGCGACCGGCGGTGTCTGGACCTTGTCGATCATGATCTGCGATGACGCCCGCAACCCGTTATGGCCGCTCGGCTCGACCTGAACCCGCAGCAGAGGGGCCTGGACGAGCGTGCTGGTGATCGGCAGGACGGTGACGGCCGCGAGTTTGCTGAAGTGATCGGCCTGAATGACGACGGCTGGGCGGGGTTTGCCCAGGTCGCCGGGCAGCGCGACGGTGACGAGATCGCCGCGCCTCACCCGGTCCAGCCGTTCTTGTCGGAGGTCTCGAACCAGGCGTCGTCGGAGAGCGCCGCCGCGTCTTCGGCGGCGCGCACGACCAGCGCCTGGCGCTCACACTCCTCGGCGAAGCCGGCGAGTCGACTGTCCTGGGTCCAGATCTGGACCGGCCGCAGGCCAGACGCCCGCAAGCCCTCACGATGACGTCGCACGCGCCTGGCGACCGGTTCGGACATGGCGTGATCCTTCCCTTCGTTACATGTAACGTAGAGCAGGTCCCGCCGGAAAGCAACCGCGGGAGAAGAAGGGCGCCCCAACGTCGCCGCTTGCGGTAAGGCTCGCCCATGATCCGCCAGCGCCGCACCCGTATCGTCGCCACCCTGGGGCCGGCCAGCTCGGACCCCGCGATGGTGCTGGAACTGGCGCGGCGGGGGGTGGACGTCTTCCGCCTGAACTTCAGCCACGGCGTCCACGCCGATCACGCCGCCGCCCTGGCCGCCGTCCGCGCGGCGGAGCCGAGCCTGGCGCGCCCGCTGGCGGTTCTCGCCGATCTGCAGGGTCCGAAGTTCCGGCTGGGCAGGTTCAAGGGCGGCCGGATATCGATCGCGTCCGGCGCCTCGCTCAGGCTCGACCTCGACCCGGCAGCGGGCGATTCACGGCGGGTGTGCCTGCCGCATCCGGAGGTCTTCCAGGCCCTGCGGCCCGGCATCGAACTGCTGCTGGACGACGGCCGCGTCCGGCTGGTCATAAGCTCGGCCGAGGACGGCCACGCCGAGGCCGAGGTGATCAGCGGCGAGGCGCTGTCGGACCACAAGGGGCTGGCGGTTCGCGGGGCGACCATTCCGGTCCCGGCGATGACGGGGAAGGACCGGGTCGATCTCGACTTCGCCCTGAGGATCGGCATCGACTGGGTGGCCCTGTCCTTCGTCCAGCACGCCGCCGACATGGCCGATCTGCGCCGGCTGGTCGCTGGCCGGGCGTCGATCATCGCCAAGATCGAGAAACCCGCCGCCCTGGCCGACCTTGAGGCCATCCTCGATGTCAGCGACGGTCTGATGGTGGCGCGGGGTGACCTGGGTGTCGAGCTGGCGCCGGAGGATGTGCCGGTGGCGCAGAAGACCATCGTCCGCGCGGCGCGGCGGCGCGGGACGCCGGTGATCATCGCCACCCAGATGCTGGAATCGATGATCTCCAGCCCCGCCCCGACCCGGGCCGAGGCCAGCGACGTGGCCAATGGTGTCTATGAGGGCGCGGACGCCCTGATGTTGTCGGCGGAGTCGGCGGCCGGCGGCTATCCGCGCGAGGCGGTGGCGATGATGGACGCCATCATCCGCCGGGTCGAAGCCGATCCCAACTGGCCGAGCCTGATGCGCGCCGAACACGGCGCCGGCGCCGATGAGGACGTCGATGCCCTGATCGCCGCCGCCACCCGGGCGGCCGAGGCCCGCTCGACCGCCTGCCTGGTCGCCTACACCACCACCGGAGGCACGGCGCGCCGCCTGGCCCGGGAGAGACCGGCCCATCCGATCCTGGCCATCGCCCCGGACGACGGCGTGGCGCGGCGCCTGGCGCTGGTGTGGGGGCTCGAGCCGCGCGTCGCCAGCCAGCCCCGGGGCGTGGCGGCGATGACCGAGGAGGCCGCGCATATGGCCGCCGATCTGGGTCTCGCCGAAGCCGGCGGCCGGGTGCTGATCATCGCGGGGCCGCCCATGGGCGCTCCCGGAGCAGCCAATCTGCTCAGGCTGACGCACGCTCCGAAGGCGCGCGCGAAAGGGGTCTAGCTACTGCTCAGACTCAAACAGATGATGCGGGTCATAGAGTTCCTCCACCGTAGGGGGAGGTGGCGCGGCGCTCTTTCTCGCGCCGTGACGGAGGGGGTGCTCCGCAGTGCCGGCGTCGGAGAAGCGGAACACCCCCTCCACCCCCTCGTCCTTCGGCGAGGCGGTCCCCCTCCCCCTACGGTGGAGGAGCTCGACTCTCTGAATCTTCCGACCGGGTCAGTGCACTAGCGGAGAACCGCGTTGAACTGTTCCAGCGCCCAGTCGATCTCGCCGGGGGTGATCACCAGGGGCGGAGCGATGCGGATGGTGTGGTCGTGGGTTTCCTTGCAGAGCAGGCCGCGTTCCTGGAGCGCCTGGCAGAAGGGGCGGGCGCCGCCGGCTTCGGGGTGGAGTTCGACGGCGACCATCAGGCCCCGGCCGCGAACCGCCTTCACCGGGCCGCTGGCCGCCAGCGAAGCGAGGCCGGCGCGCAGGCGCTCGCCCTGGACGGCGGCGTTGTCGATCATGCCCTCATCGACGAGGACCTTCAGCGCCATGCGAGCGACGGCGCAGCCGAGCGGATTGCCGCCGAAGGTGCTGCCGTGTTCGCCGGGCTTGAGCACCGCCAGGACCTCCTTGTTCGAAAGCACCGCGGAAACCGGATAGAAGCCGCCCGACAGCGCCTTGCCGATCAGGGTCAGGTCGGCCTCGATCCCCTCGTGCTCCTCGGCCAGCAGCCTGCCGGTGCGGCCGAGCCCGGTCTGCACCTCGTCGAGGATGAGGATGACGTCGTGGCGGGTGCAGAGTTCGCGGGCCTTCTTCAGATAGCCGGCGGGAGGGATGATGACGCCGGCTTCGCCCTGGATCGGTTCGACCAGGAAGGCGACGGTGTCGGGGGTGATGGCCGCTTCGAGAGCGGCGGCATCGCCGAACGGGACCGTCCTGAAGCCGCCGCCGAACGGGCCGAAGCCGGAGCGGGCGACGGGATCGGTGCTGAAGCCGACCACGGTCAGGGTCCGGCCGTGGAAGTTGTCGGCGCAGACGATGATCTCGGCGGCGCCGGCCGGCACGCCCTTCACTTCATAACCCCACTTGCGGGCGACCTTGATGGCGCTCTCCACCGCCTCGACGCCGGTGTTCATCGGCAGCACCGAATGGGAGCGGGTGAGGGTGCAGAGCTCCTCGTAGAACAGGCCCAGCTGGTCGTTGCGGAAGGCCCGCGAGGTGAGGGTGAGTTTGCCGGCCTGCTCGACCATGGCGGCCAGGATGCGCGGATGGCAGTGACCCTGGTTGACAGCCGAATAGGCCGACAGGCAGTCGAGGTAGCGGCGGCCTTCGACGTCCCACACCCAGACGCCTTCGCCGCGGGTGAGGACGACGTTGAGCGGCTTGTAGTTGCGCGCGCCGTACTCGGCCTCCAGGGCCAGGAAGTCGGTGGCGTGGCCGGCCGGAAGCGGCGGGGCGGCGGCGGGGGCTTCGAGCGTCCGGGTGTTCATCGTGGGGCTCCGTGCGGTTCAGGCGACCGGTTCGGCGAGGGCACGGGCGGGGGCGCGGGCGCGGGCGGCCATGGCGGCGGCGAGATCGAGGCGCAGGGTCATGCAGAAGGCGGCGCCGCCGGAGAGCATGAAGGGGGCGAGATCGACGCCGACCACCCGGTAGCCGCGCTCGGCGAGGCGGGCGCGCAGGGTGAGGGAAGGCGACGCCATGATCACCGTGCGGTCCAGGCTGACGGCGTTGACGCAGAAGGCGGCGGCGTCCTCGGCCGTTGCCTCGATGAGCAGGTGGGCCGGGACGAGGTCGCGCAGGCGGCCTTCGGCTTCGGCGGTGAGGGCCGGCGGATAGTAAAGAATCTCGCCGCCCGAGAGCGGGCAGAAGCAGGTGTCGAGGTGATAGAACCGTTCGCTGGCCAGGGGCAGGTGAACGACCTGCTGGCCGAAGTGGGCGGCGACGACGGCGGCGGATTCGGGGCTTGAGCGCGGACCGCTGCCGACCCAGAACAGGCCGCGCGAGGTGTCCCAGATGCAGTCGCCGGCGCCTTCCTGGAAGCAGCCGTCGATCTGGACGACTTCGTCGAGCACGCCCTGATCGACGAGGGTTTCGAGGGCGGCGAGATAGTGCGGCTCTTCGCCCATGCGCTCGGGGTGAAAGAAGCGAGCGGCCAGCGCGCGGCGGCCGAGCACGATGGCGGCATTGGCGGGGAAGACCATGTCCGGCAGGCCGGAGGCGCCGGGAGCGACATGGACCTGACCGCCGCTGTCCTCGATGGCCATGCGCAGGGCGGCCCAGGCGGCCAGCGCCCTGGCGTGGTTGCCGGAGGGATCGGCGGTCCATGCCTCCGGCTTCATCCACGGATTGATCTGGTAATGGACGTCGTAGTTGGCCGGATCGATCATCAGGTAGGTCGGCTGGGCGCGCATGGGGTGTCCTTTGGGTCCTCGCCTGGCTCGCCGATTCGTTCGCCGGCCAAACGAAGATGGCAGGGCGCGCCGCTAACGAAAAGTGGATGAAGGCTAGGGAATTGTCGAATTTTCTGCCATATTGCCATGGACTGGCTGGCGAAATGGCAGGAATTCATCCATGGATGACCTCGATCGCCGCCTCGTCGGATTGCTGCGCGCCAATGCCAGGACGCCGGTGGCGAGTCTGGCCAAGTCGCTGAAGGTCTCGCGCGGGACGGTGCAGAACCGCATCGACCGGATGATGGCGCGCGGCGCCATCGCCGGCTTCACCATCCGCGCCCGGCCGGAGGCGGATGCCGGCCGCGTGCGGGCGATCATGGCCATCGCCGTGGAAGGCGAACGCTCCGGCGCCGTCCTGCGCGCCCTGCGGCGGTTTCCCGAGGTCGCGGCGGTGCACATGACCAACGGCCGCTGGGACATGATCGCCGAACTCGACACCGAGAGCCTGGCCGGGTTCAGCGGGGTGCTGGATTCGATCCGCCTGATCGAGGGCATCTCGGCCACGGAGACGAGCCTGCTGCTGACCACGCACCGGCTGTGAGAAAGGGGCCGCGGCGGACGACTCTCTCACCGGCGGCGGGCGCGCGCCTCGGCCAGCGACGTGCCCACCACCCACAGGCAACCGCCAAACGAGATCAGATCCTTGAGAAGGAATTCACCGATCCCTCCAGAAAGGGCGAAGGGTCCGGTGAATCCGGACTGAATGACGCCGGGCGTGCTCAGCATCTGCGTTAGGGTGACGAAGTAGATGAACATACCCATGGCGCCGCCGAGGATAGACAGGCGCGGGTCCAGAATACGTCCCGCGACCAATAGCCCGGTCGCAATCTCGAATACGCCGAGGAACTCCGCGCCACCCTTGATTCCCAATATGGCCGGCAACCATGAAAGGATCGGACTGTTGGTAATGAAGAGAGCGACGCCCGATTGTTCATAGGCGACGAACTTCAGGCCGCCAAACCAGAGGAAGATGAGCGCGAGGGCGAAGGTGAGCCACCAGCCGCCGAGCGGCGCCAGTCCGTCACGCGCGGTGATGCCGCCGCGCGGCCAGCGATCTGTCGTCACGGTTGCGACGTTTTCCATCTGAAGCCTCGCTCAATATTTCGGTTGCAGCGGCATCGGCGGTACGAGCACGGTGTCGATGACGTAGATCAGGCCGTTATCGACCTGCATCGGCTGCCCGATGATGTGCGCGCCGTTGACCGTGAGCCCGCCGCCTTCGTTCTTGAACACGAGCGGCATGCGATTGACCGTATCGACCACGACCGCCGCGTTGCCGGCCAGCCCGGTGTCGATCGCCTGCATCGACACAATGCCGGTGACCAGGTGGGCGCCCAGCGCGGTCTTGAGCACGTTCCGGGCGCCCGGCATCATCAACCTGTCGAGCTTGGCTTGCGGGACTTTGGCGAAAGCCGCGTCGTTGGGCGCGAACAGGGTGAAGGGTCCGGGACCCTCCAGCGTCTTGTCGATCCCCGCCGCCTTGCTCGCCGCCAGGAGCTTGGTGAAGTTCCCCGCCTGCTGGGCCGCGCCGACGATGGTCGCGGCGTTGACGGCGCCGGCGATCAGGGCCGCGGCGACCGCGACCAGTATCAGTGTTCGTTTCATTGCGGTGTTCACTCCAAGATCACTGGACGGTTCATCGACGTTACAAGTCTCTCCGTGATGATTTCCCGGTGGCGGCAAATTGAGGCCACCGACCGTGGAGAATAGAAATCTGCCGTGGCATAATGCCAAGGCGTGGCAAGAGTTCACCGGAGAGCGGCGTTTTATGAGACTTTGCCGTAAATTGCTCGGATAGTCTCACCAAGAGTCACGGGTCGCGTTCGGTTCTGGAAGCCGGGGCGCTGTTCGCGGTAATTTCCGCCCGCGATTCGATAGTGCGAAGTCTAACATTTGTTACACCGCGCAACTCTTGACAAGGCGCCCGAGGGGCGGCCCATTTCCCGGTTCGGGCATGCCCGGCCATCGGGAACCTGTTCGGTTTTCGGCGGCTGGCCGGCCCCGGCGATCGCCCGCGTCCGGAAGCGGCTGTCACTTTTTGTCCGGAGCGCGCGAAGTAGGGAGAACCGCCCCGTTCGTCGGATGGGCGTCCTTGGGATCGCAGCGCGCAACCACACTCATCGATGACCGACCTCCCGCCCAGAATCACAGCGCTCGATTGGTACGCCACCATGCCGCGGCCTTCGTTGTGGAGGCACGACGAGATCGGGCATCTGAGCATTCGCCGGTACACCGGCACCTCCGCCGAAATGCGCCAGCCGGCGCTCGACGACAACCTTCTCTGCATGCACCTGGGAGGGCCGAAGCGTGTGACGCGGTGGCGGGGCGGCCGGGCGAGCGTACACGACGTGGAACTCGGCGCCCTGACCATCCTGCCGGCTCACCAGACCAATCGCTGGCTGACCACCGGTCCGGTCGATTTCGCGCATCTGACACTGACCGACACCCTGATCGACCAGGTTCTCGCCGAGGAATTCGGCAAAGGACCCGCGGCCTCGGAACTCCTCGATCAGGTCGGTATGCGCGATCCCTTCCTCGAGACGCTGTTCCGAAGTCTGTTGCTGGCGATCGCGTCGCGGGAGGACGGCGGGCGCCTCTATCCCGACAGCCTGCTGGTGGTGCTCGCCACCACCTTGATCGCCCGCCATTCCACGGCGAGACCCCAGGCCAAGGCGTCGGTGCTGACGCCCAAGGGCGGCCTGTCCGGCTGGCGGCTTCGGCGCGTCATCGACTATATGGCGGCGAACCTGGCGGCGGACGTCGGTCTGGCCGACCTGACCACCCTGACGGGACTGAGCCGGGCCCAGTTCTTCCGCGCGTTCAGGCAATCCACCGGATTGAGTCCACATCGCTATCTGTCGGGCTTGCGGCTGGACAAGGCCCAGATGCTCTTGGACGACACCAGCCTCGACCTCAAGGCGGTCGCCGACGCGGTCGGGCTCCGCGCCGGCGCGCGCTTCAGCGCGCGGTTCAAGCAGCGCTTCGGCGTCGCGCCTCGACTCTATCGCCAGTCGAGGCGGTAGCCGGGCCGCCGCCCGGGTCCGCAGTCGCATGAGCGATCACATATTCATCGCCGAGGTCGTTCAGCCGGTCCTGATCAAGGACGGCGGCCTGTTTCTGGCCTGCCGGGCGGACGGTGAGATCACCACCGCCTGCGGTTCCGGGCTCGGACTGTTCCACCGCGATATGCGCTATCTCAGCCAGTACGAACTGCGCCTCGGCGGCGAGCCGTGCCTGACTCTGATGACCAGCGCCGCGCGGGGTGGACAGTCGGTGCATGAACTCACCAACGCCGCGATCCGGCAACTGGACGGCGACCCATTGGACCTGCAAAGCCTCGGATTCCGCCTCGAGAGGTCGGTCGATGGCGAGGCCGAGACGCTCACCGATCGGATGGTCCTGCGCAACTTCACCAGGCGGCCGGTGTCCTTTCGCCTGTCGGTGACCATGGACGCGCTGTTCGAGGATCTGTTCGAACTGCGCGGGGCGACGCCAAAGACGCGAGGCGCGCCGCGTGTGGTTTCGGCCACCAAGTCCGGCCTCGATTTCCGTTATCACGGCGCCGACGGCGTCGTTCGCTCCTTCAGCGTCGCCTTTTCCCGACCGCCGGTGCTGACGAGGCGACGGGGCGCGCGCGTGGCGACGTTCGACGTGCGTCTCGACAGCCAGGCGAGCGAGACGATCGACATCACTTTCGGCGTCCGCGAGCAGGGCGAGCCGGCGGTCGCCCGTCCGCCCGAGCCGCCATTCTACAGTGCGGTTCGGGTCTCGAGCGACGATGCGATCCTCGATCGGGTCATGGAACGTTCCCTGCGAGACCTGGCGATGTTGCGGACCGGACTGGAAAGCAACTTCATCGCCGGGGGCATGCCATGGTTCGTGGCGCCCTTCGGACGCGACAGCCTGTTGGCGGCCATCCAGACACTGGCCTTTGATGCGCGCCCGGCGGAAGGCGTCGTCCGCCTGTTCGCCGCCCTCCAGGGGCGCCACGACGATCCGGTCACCGGCGAGCAGCCCGGCAAGATCGCCCACGAACTGCGGCTGGGCGAGATGGCCCGGCTGGCGGAAGTCCCCCATCGGCCGAGCTACACATCGATCGACTCGACACCGCTGTTACTGATCCTGATCGGCCGGCACGTGGAATGGACCGGCGGTGTGGCGCTGTTCGAAGAGCTGCGCCCAAGCATCGACGCCGCCCTGGACTGGATGGGCCGCGAAATCGACGGCGATGAGCGCGGTTACCTGACCTACAGCGGCGAGACGCCGGAAGGGCCGATCAACCAGGGGTGGAAGGATTCCACCTTCGGCGTTCCGCGAAAGGACGGCGGCGTTCCCGAGGCCCCGATCGCGCTCTGCGAGGTCCAGGGCTACGCATATCTCGCCCAGACCGTGATGGCGGCGGCCTTCCGGCAGCTCGGCGACACGGCGCGGGCCGATCGCCTGGCGGCGGCGGCGATGAGGCTGCGAAAGCGCTTCAACCGGGACTTCTGGATGGAGGACGAGGGCTGCTGGGCGCTGGCCCTGGAGAAGGGCGGGCGGCAAGTGACCGTGGTCACCTCCAACGCCGGCCAGGTCCTGTGGTCGGGTATCGCCGACGCCGGCAAGGCGGCGCGGACGGCGGAGAGGATGCTGCGGCCCGACATGGACAGCGGATGGGGCATCCGCACGCTCTCGACCCTAGAAGAGGCCTACAACCCGCTCAACTATCACCTCGGCAGCGTCTGGCCGTTCGACAACGCCCTGATCGTGGCCGGCTTGCGCCGCCATGGGTTCGATGCGGCGGCGGTGAAGATCTTCGACGGGGTGCGGGCGGCCGGCGAATGTTTCGCGCTCGGCCGGCTGCCGGAATTCTACGTCGGGTTTCAGCGCGAGGCCGATCTGTTTCCGGCCCGCTGCCCGTTCGCCGAGCCCATGCAGGCGTGGTCGTCGGGCGCGGTCCCCTACATGCTCGCCTCGCTGCTGGGCCTGCGCCGAGGGCGCCTGGGGATCGAGTTTGATCGGCCGCTGCTGCCCACCGGCGTCGATCGGCTGCACATCGCCGGCCTCGCCATCGGCGAGGCCCGGTTCGACTGCGATATCGTTCGCGGACCGTCGGGCGGGATCGTGGCCAGGAGCGGGAAAGCACGGAGCGCGAACCGATGAGCGACAAGCCCCTGGCCGCCCAGAGAGCGATCATCACCGGCGCCAGTTCGGGGATCGGCGCGGCCATCGCCCACGCCTTCGCCGAGGCCGGCGCGGCGGTGGTGGTCAACCACCACGGCCAGGCGGACGCCGCCAGAGGGGTGGTCGAGGCCATCCTGGCCACGCAAGGCCGCGCGGTCGCCGCCGCCGCCGACGTCTCGCGCCCCGGCGATATCGAGCGGCTGTTCGACGTCGCGGGCGAACATTTCGGTGGCGTGGACATCCTCGTCGCCAACGCCGGAATGCAGAAGGACGGGGCCTTCACCGAACTCAGCCTCGCCGACTGGCGGGCGGTGATCGATCTGGACCTGGGCGGCGCCTTCCTGACCGCCCAGGAGGCCGTGCGGCGTTTCCGCCGCCAGGGGATCGACCCCAAGCGATCCAAGGCCATGGGCAAGGTGCTGTTCGTAAGCTCGGTCCACCAGACTATCCCCTGGGCCGGCCACGCCAACTACGCCGCCGCCAGGGCGGGGTGAAGATGCTGATGGAGACCATGGCCCAGGAACTCTCGCCCGAAAAGATCAGGGTCAACGCCATCGCCCCCGGGGCCATTCGCACGCCTATCAACAAAGCCGCCTGGAGCACGCCGGCGGCGATGCGCAAGCTTCTGAAGTTGATCCCCTACGATCGCATCGGGGAAGCCGAGGAAGTGGCCGCCGCCGCCGTCTGGTTGGTCTCCGACGTCGCCGACTATGTGGTCGGAACCACCCTGGCCATCGACGGAGGCATGTCCCTCTACCCATCCTTCGCCCATGGGGGTTGAGGACGCGGTGCGGCTCAACTGGGCTGGCTGGCCAGATCGCGCAAGGCGGCGCGCAGGCTCTCCTCCATGGTCGGGTGGTAGAAGGGCAGGGCCAGAGCCTTTTCGGCGGTCATTTCGAGCTGGGCGATCCAAGTCAGCATCTGGGCCAGGTGTTCGACCGCCGGCCCGAAGAGTTCGCCGCCGACGATGACGCCGTCCTGCTTGCGGGCGTAGACGCGCAGCACGCCGGGATCGCGCCCGTCCACGCGCGCCCGGCCATTGTCCGCCGAGCAACCGATGGCCCATCCCTTGGCGTTCTCTGGATCGTAGCCCGCGCCGACCATCGCGATATCGGGGTCGGTGTAGGCCACGGCGAGATTGGTTGCCGGCGGTCGGCGCTCGATCCTGGGGTATCGCGCGGCGTTCGATCCAGCCAGTTCGCCCTGGGAGGCGGCTTCGTGCAGCACCGGTCTGGCGGCGTCGGCGTCGCCGGCGATGAATACCGCGCCGTCGCCGCAACGCATGGTCGCCGGATCGAATTTCGGGACGCCGCGGTCGTCGGTCGCCAGGCCGCTCATGTTGAGATCGAGACCGTCCAGGCTCGGCGGACGCCCGGCGGCGGAAAGCACATAGTCGAACGAGGCGCCGGTCGGGCGGCCCTGGCCCTTGCGCCAGGAGACCCGCACCTCGCCGTCGCCTCTCCGCCGCGCCTGGACCTCGACGCCCAGGCGCATGGCCAACTCGCGCCCGAGCACCTCGCGCGCGGCCGCGTGGACCAGCGGGTCGGCGATGGCGCCGATCGTCTCGCCCTCGTCGAACAGCGTCACCCGCACACCCAGCCTGGCGAAGGCGATGGCCAGCTCCAGGCCCAACGGGCCGGCGCCGATCACCGCCAGCGAACCGGGAAGCGTAGGGAGGTCGAAAACCGTTTCATGGGTCAGCACGCGCTCGCCGCAAGCTTCGGAAAGAGACGCCGGGACGCGGGGGCGCGCGCCGGTGGCGATGACGATGGCGCGGGCATCGATGCGGGAGTGATCGTCCACGACGAGGCTGCCGGGACCGTCGAAACGCGCGTGACCGGCCAGTTTCTCCCGGGCCGGAATGGCCGCCACGTCCTTCAGCACGGCGGCGACGAAGTGGTCCTGCTCGCGCCGCACGCGGGCCATGACCTTCGGTCCATCCACCCAGATCTCGGCGCGGCGGCCGACGCCGAACCTTGGGGCATCGCGCATGTCTCTCGCCGCACGCGCCGCCGCCAGCAGCAGTTTGGAGGGCATGCAGCCGACCCGCGCGCAGGTGGTGCCGCCCGGCCCCGCCTCGATCAGCAGCGTCCTGGCGCCGGCTTTGGCGGCGGCGCGGCGGGCGGCGAGCCCCGCCGACCCGGCCCCGATGATCGCGACGTCACACGAAAGCTGCTTCATCGGCCTCATTCCCCGCGCTCGTCCGGCGCGACGCTTTTCCCGGCCCGATCGTTTAGATGCGGTCCATCCCGGGGTCGAGCCCGCGCCGCGCGGGGTGAGACTTTTCGCGCGTCCGCGCGCGGAGTCTCAAAATCAGACCGGCGGGCGCATCGCTTGGCGACCGCGGGCATTGCTGGGCGGACTCGTGGTGTTCACACTCCCGTGACGCGCCCCGCCCACAGGAGACTAACGGATGAACGTCGTAAAATCGGCCGCGATCGGCTTGGCCATGGTCACCATCGCCGGCGCCGCCGCCCTGGCGCAGCCCGCCTCGGCCCAGACCATGACCGCCCACGACAAGAGGATGATGCATTCCTGCATGGCCATGTCCGGCGACGCGATGATGAACGACACCGGCTGCATGACGATGATGAGGAAGATGCACATGTCGGACGCGGACATGAAGACGATGATGTCGTGCAAGGCGATGTCTCACGACGCGATGATGGCCAACGCCGACTGCGCCTCGATGATGAAGATGCATCCGGGCATGATGAAGATGGGCTCCGGCAAGATGTAGCCGTTCGGCCGGCCCGGAACGGGCGTCGCGCGCCATTGCGCCGTCGCCCGTCGGCGCTATCCTCGCGCCATGATGGATGAGGCGAGATGGCGGAGCGACGGGGTGCGGGTGGTTCCGGGCGACCGCCTTGACGCCGACACCGCCCAGACGCCGGGGATGACCCGAGCCGCGGCGATCACCCACGCCAGGATGGGCGCGCGGACGCTGTGGGCTGGAACGGTCCGCATCCACGCCGGCGCCAAGACCGGCGCCCATCATCACGGCGATCTGGAAAGCGTGATCTATGTGGTCAGGGGCCGGGCGCGGATGCGCTGGGGCGAGGCGCTGGAATTCGTCGCCGAGGCCGGTCCCGGGGATTTCATCTACGTGCCGCCGTTCGTTCCCCACCAGGAGATCAACGCCTCCGACGACGAAACCCTGGAGTGTGTCCTGGTGCGAGGCGGCGGTGAGGCGGTGGTCGTCAACCTCGACATCACGCCGGTCGAACCGCCCGAAGGGATCGCCTGGGTGGACAGCATCCACAAGCATCCGTGAGCGTGGGCAAGCGGCGCGGTCCCAGACTGGAGGCGATGACGATCCATGGCCGGAGATTACGAATACCGTGGGCTGATGGCGCGGGCATGGGATCTGCTGCGCGGTGATACGTCCGCCTGGCCGGATCGGGAGTTCTATCGCGCGGTGATCGAGCGGCGCGGCGGCCCGGCGCTGGATGTCGGTTGCGGGACGGGACGGCTTCTCCTCGACTATCTGGCCATCGGACTGGATGTCGATGGCGTCGATAATTCGCCGGAGATGCTGGCGATCTGCCGCGAGAAGGCGGATGGGCTGGGGATCGACGTTGCCAGCCGCCTGTTCGAACAGGAGATGGACGCGCTGACGACGCCCCGGCGATATGCGACGATCTTCGTGCCGTCGCTTTCCTTCCAGCTGTTGACCGATCCTTCGTCGGCGGCGCGGGCGATGGAGCGGTTCCACGATGGCCTCGCGCCCGGCGGGATGCTGGTGGTTTCGTTCAAGTCCAGACTGTGGCCCGGCCGGCGCACGCCGCCGCAAATGGCGTGGACCGACTGGTTCAACGCCGGCGAGCGCGAGCGCGGCGAAGACCGGGCGACGATCCGCCGCTGGACACGCGCCCGTTTCGACCACGGCGAGCAGTTGGAGCACGAGGAGAACCGCTACCAGGTGCTGCGTGACGGCGTCGTCGTGGAAGAGGAGTTCCACCGACGCTCGCCCTGCGTGCGCTGGTATTCGCAAGGCCAGGCGGCGGAACTCTTCGACCGCGCCGGGTTCGGCGCGGTGACGGCCACCGCCGCTGACGGCTTCGCGCCGGTCGCGCCGGAAGACAACAGTTTCAAGATATGGGGTGCGCGGGAGTAGATGACGGGGCGGATCGTGGCCTCGGTCGGTCGCGAAGCGGTGACGCCCAGGCTGATCGCCCTGTTGACCTCGGTGGGAAGGGCTTCGTCGGAAGGATGAAGGAGAGACGGCGATGGCCATGACCGGAATGACCGACACGCCGATGGAGCGGCCGCGCCGGCGCTGGTTGGTGGCCCTGAAGGCTCTGCGGCGCCTGCTCGCCGACAAGGACGACACCGGCTAGGTGTTCGAGATCATGCGCGCGCTCAACGGCGATTCCACCGCCCGCGGCTATCGCCGGCTGCTGACCACGCAGCGGGGTGGGCGTCTTGCCTATGAGCGGGTGGAACTTGCCCACAGGCTGATGGACGACACCTGGCTGGACGGCCTCGCGCCCGGAACGGTGGGCGCGGCCTATCGCGACTTTGTCCGAAGCGAGAACCTCTCGGCCGAGGGCCTGGCGGAAATCAGCCGGAGGCGCGCGGCCAGCCCCAATGAGGCTCATCCCCACGCCTGGTTCGGCCGCCGCACCCGCGACGCCCACGACCTGTGGCACATCCTCTCGGGCTATCACCGCGACGGCCTGGGGGAGGCCTGCCTGGTGGCCTTCTCCTACGCCCAGACCGGCAGCCTGGGATGGGCGGCGATCGCTCTTGGCGCCGCGCTGCGCGCTCGACGGGGCGGCCGGCGGCCCCTGGCGGCGATCTGGCAGGGCTGGCGGCGCGGCAAGGCCGCCAGATGGTTGCCCGGCGAGGACTATGAGGCGCTGATGGCGGAACCCCTGGCCGCCGCCCGCCGGCGGCTGAACATCGGACCGGCGACGATCTATGACGCAATTCCGGCCGCGGCGCGGGACGGGGCGGCTCCGAAGGTCCACGAGGCGGGCGCCCCGGTTCAGGGATGGAGGATTCCCGGCAGATCGAGCCCGTGCTCCCGGGCGCAGTCGAGCGCCGCGTCATAGCCGGCGTCGGCGTGGCGCATGACGCCGGTGGCGGGGTCGTTCCACAGGACGCGCTCGATGCGGCGGGCGGCGGCCTCGGTTCCGTCGCAGACCACGACCATGCCGGCGTGTTGCGAAAAGCCCATGCCGACGCCGCCGCCGTGGTGGATCGAGACCCAGGTCGCGCCGCTGGCGCAGTTGAGCAGGGCGTTGAGCAGCGGCCAGTCGGAGACCGCGTCGGAGCCGTCCTTCATCGCCTCGGTCTCGCGGTTGGGCGAGGCGACGGAGCCAGAATCCAGGTGGTCGCGGCCGATGACGATGGGGGCGGAGACTTCGCCGCTGGCGACCATCTGGTTGAAGGCCAGGCCCAGCCGGTGGCGGTCGCCCAGGCCCACCCAGCAGATCCGCGCCGGCAGGCCCTGGAATCTGATTTTCTCCCGCGCCAGTTCGAGCCAGGCGTGGAGATGCCGATCATGCGGCATCAGTTCCTTCACCTTCGCGTCGGTCCGGTAGATGTCTTCCGGGTCGCCCGACAGCGCCGCCCAGCGGAAGGGACCGATCCCCCGGCAGAACAGCGGCCGGATATAGGCCGGCACGAAGCCGGGGAAATCGAAGGCGTCCTCCACCCCCTCCTCCAGCGCCATCTGGCGGATGTTGTTGCCGTAATCGACGGTGGGGACGCCCGCCCGATGAAAATCGAGCATGGCCCGGACCTGGGCGGCCATCGAGGCGCGGGCCGCGGCCTCGACCGCCTTGGGATCGCTCTCGCGCCGGCGGGTCCAGTCGGCGACGCTCCACCCGGCCGGGAGATAACCGTTGATCGGATCGTGGGCGCTGGTCTGGTCGGTGACCGCGTCCGGCCGCACGCCCCGGCGGAAGAGTTCGGGGAATATCTCGGCGGCGTTGCCGATCAGGCCGACGGAAAGTGGCTTCTTCTCCGCACACGATTTTTCTATCAGGCTCAGGGCCTCGTCGAGGTCCTGGCTCATCACGTCGAGGTAGCCGGTGCGCAGGCGCATCTCGATGCGAGAGGCCTGGCATTCAACCGCCAGGCACGAGGCCCCGGCCATCACCGCCGCCAGCGGTTGAGCGCCGCCCATGCCGCCCAGGCCGGCGGTGAGGATCCAGCGGCCGGAAAGATCGCCGCCGTAGTGCTGGCGACCGAGTTCGGCGAAGGTCTCGAAAGTGCCCTGAACAATGCCCTGGGCGCCGATGTAGATCCACGATCCGGCGGTCATCTGGCCGTACATCGCCAGGCCCTTGCGATCGAGTTCGTTGAAGTGGTCCCAGGTCGCCCAGCGCGGCACGAGGTTGGAATTGGCGATGAGGACGCGCGGCGCGTCCGGATGGGTGCGGAAGACGCCGACCGGTTTGCCGGACTGGACGAGCAGGGTCTGATCCCCCTCCAGTCGCCGCAGCACCGCGCAGATGGCGTCGAAACTCTCCCAGTCCCGCGCCGCCCGACCGATGCCGCCATAGACCACCAGCGCCTCCGGCCGCTCGGCGACGTCCGGATCGAGGTTGTTCATCAGCATTCTGAGCGGCGCCTCGGTGAGCCAGGATCGGGCGCTGATCTCGGGTCCGCGCGGACTGCGGATCACGCGGCTGTTGTCCAGACGGGTCATGGTAGGACTCCTTTCCTCCCTCCCCTTCATGGGGAGGGACAGACGGCGAAGCCGTCAGGGTGGGGCTGTGTGTTCGCGGCTAAGGCATCGAGGGTGATCGAGACAGCCCCACCCGGCGCTTCGCGCCACCCTCCCCATGAAGGGGAGAGAGGTTGTTGGCGAAATCCAGGCAGGCGCGCAGGACCCCTTCCAGCACGCCGATCATCGCCGCCGCCCGGCCCTCGTCGAACGGCGGCGGCCAGTTGTCCGGGGTCGGAATATCCGGCTCGTCCATATAGCCCCGGCAGGCCAGCTCCATCTGGATGGCGTGGACGCCGGCGGCGGGGTTTCCGTAGGCGCGGGTCGTCCAGCCGCCGCGGAATCGGCCGTTGGTCACGCGGGTGAACGGCGGGGCGTCGCAGGCGGCCTCGACGCCCCGGGCCAGGGCAGGATCGCAGGCCGCGCCGTCGTGGGTCCCGATGTTGAGGTTCGCCAGTTCGCCGGCGAACAGGCGCGGGATGCGCGAGCGGATGGAGTGGGCCTCGTAGAGGACGACGGCGCCGTGGTCGGCGCGCAGGCGGGCGATCTCGGCGGCCAGGGCGGCGTGATAGGGATCAAACCAGGCGTTCCGGCGCCGATCGATCTCCGCCTTATCCGGAGCTTCATCGGCGTAGAGCGGCTCGCCGTCGAACGTGGTGTCGGGACAGAGGCCGGTGGTCGCCGCGCCTGGATAGAGCGAGGCGCCGGAAGGATCGCGGTTGACATCGATGACAGTGCGGGAGATCGCGGTGCGAATGGTGGTCGCGCCCAGGTCGGCGGCGAAGGCGTAGAGCCGGTCTACCCACCAGTCGGCGTCCTTGCGGGCAAGCCACAAAGAAACGAGGCGCTTCTCGATATCCGAGGGAATGTCGATGCCGGTATGGGGTATACTGACGATCAGCGGCGTATCCCCTCGCCGCACCTTGAGCCAGGGCGGGTTCACGGCGCCGCCAGCAGGGACGGGAGAGGGACGTCACCAGCGGCGGCCAGGACCAGGCCGCCGGTGACCAGCGTGATGGCCGCCTCGATGTCCGGCTGGAGATGGCGGTCCTCTTCCAGGGTCGGGACGACGGCGCGCAGGGCGGCGCGGGCCGCTTCGAGGGGGCGGCTGGAGGCCAGCGGCCGGTGGAAATCGCAGCCCTGGGCGCCGGCGAGCAACTCGATGGCGACGATGGCCTGGGCGTTGTCGATCATCGGCATGAGCCGCCGCGCGCCGTGCGCGGCCATGGAGACGTGGTCCTCCTGATTGGCCGAAGTGGGAATGGAATCGATGCTGGCCGGATGGGCCCGCTGCTTGTTCTCGGCGACCAGGGCGGCGGCGGTGACCTGGGGGATCATGAACCCGGAATTGAGGCCCGGATGGGCGGTGAGGAAGGCCGGCAGGCCGGAGAGCGCGGGATCGACCAGCATCGCCACCCGCCGTTCGGCCAGCGAGCCGATCTCACAGACGGCCAGGGCGATGATGTCGGCGGCGAAGGCCACCGGTTCGGCATGGAAGTTGCCGCCGGAAAGGGCTTCATCCGTATCCGGAATGATCAGCGGATTGTCGGTGACGCCGTTGGCTTCGGCGGCCAGGGTGATGGCGGCGCCGCGCAGGATATCGAGGGCCGCGCCCATCACCTGCGGCTGGCAGCGCAGGCAGTAAGGGTCCTGCACCCGCGCGTCGCCGACCAGGTGCGAGGCGCGGATCGCCGAACCGGCCATCAGGGCGCGCAGGGCGCCGGCGGTCTCGATCTGCCCCGGGTGGCGGCGCAGGGCGTGGATGCGCGGATCGAAGGGGGTGTCGGAGCCCTTGGCCGCTTCGGTGGCCAAGGCGCCGGTGACCAGGGCCGAGCGGAACAGGGTGTCGGCCTTGAAGAGGGCGGTCAGGGCATGGGCGGTGGAGAACTGCGTGCCGTTGAGCAGCGCCAGGCCCTCCTTGGGACCGAGGATCAGCGGCGCCAGACCAGCCCTCTCCAGGGCGGCGGCGGCGGGAACCGGCTCGCCGCCAACCAGGATGTCGCCGACCCCGATCATCGCGGCGGCCATGTGGGCCAGCGGCGCGAGGTCGCCGGAGGCGCCGACCGAGCCCTTGGCCGGGATCACCGGGCTGAGGCCGCGCTCCAGCATGGCCTCGAGCATGGCGATGGTCGCCGGCCGCACGCCCGAGGCGCCTTGGGCCAGGCCCGCGAGCTTCAGCGCCATCATCAGCCGCACGATGGGCGCCGGAACCGGCGGCCCGACGCCGGCGGCATGGGAGAGGACGATATTGCGCTGCAGCCTGGCGAGGTCGGCGGCCTCGATCCGCACGCTGGCCAGTTTCCCAAAGCCGGTATTGATTCCGTAGACCGGCTCGCCGCGGGCGAGGATGCGCTCCACGGCGGCGGCGCCGCGCGCGATCAGCGGCGCGGCGGCGGAGTCCAGGGTGATCGGGGCGCCGGACCACACGGCGCGCCAGTCGGCGAGGGCCATCTCGCCGGGCCGAAGGACGACGTCTCTCATCGGCCCTTCCATACCCGCGCGTGCAGCGAATTGAACCCCATGCGATAAACCAGCTCGGCCGGCCGCTCGATGTCCCAGATGGCCAGGTCGCAGCGCTTGCCGGCTTCCAGCGTGCCGGCTTCCGCCCGCATCCCCAGGGCGCGGGCGGCCTCGCGGGTAACGCCGGCCAGGCATTCCTCGACGGTCATCCGGAAGAGTGTGGCGGCCATGTTCATGGTCAACAGCAGGGAGGTCATGGGCGAGGTTCCCGGGTTGCAGTCGGTGGCCAGCGCCATCGGCACGCCGGCGGCGCGCAGGGCGGTGATCGGCGGGAGCCTCGTCTCGCGCACAAAATAGTAGGCCCCGGGGAGCAGCACGGCCACCGTCCCCGCCGCCGCCATCGCCGCCACGCCGGCCTCGTCGAGATGTTCCAGGTGGTCGGCCGAGAGGGCGTTGAATTCGGCGGCCAGCGCCGCGCCGTGCAGGTTGGAGAGCTGCTCGGCGTGCAGCTTGACCGGCAGGCCGTGGACCCGCGCCGCCTCGAACACCCGGCGCACCTGGGCCGGCGTGAAGCCGATTCCCTCGCAGAAGGCATCGACCGCGTCCGCCAAGCCCCGCATAGCCATCGCCGGGATGATCTGGCGGCAGACGAGGTCGATGTAGCCGTCCGCGTCGCCCGCGAACTCCGGCGGCAGGGCGTGGGCGGCCAGGAGGGTGGCGCGGATCTCGACCGCGCGACGGGCGCCGAGTTCCCGGGCGACTTCCAACGCCTTGACCTCGTCTTCGAGGCTGAGGCCATAGCCGGACTTGACCTCCACCGTGGTCGCGCCCTCGGCGATCAGGGCGTCGAGACGGGGGAGAGTGGCGGCCAGGAGTTCCGCTCCGCTCGCCGCCCGGGTGGCCGCGACGGTGGAGAGGATACCGCCGCCGGCGCGGGCGATCTCTTCATAGGACGCGCCGGCCAGCCGCGCCTCGAACTCCCCGGACCGGTCCCCGGCCCAGACGAGGTGGGTGTGGCAGTCGATCAGTCCCGGCGTGATCCAGCGCCCCTGGCAATCGATGCGCTCGCGGGCCTCGAAGCTCGGCGCGTCGGCCGCCGGCCCCGCATAGACAATCCGTCCGTCCGCGCAGGCGACGACGCCGTCGGCGACCTCGCCCAATCCCGCCGCCATCGTCGCCAGCCGCGCGCCGCGCCACAGCCGCTCGCAACGCATGGGGTCTCCCGGGGTCGGCCTCGACGAAATCCGAGGCGTCTCGTCTCTAGGCCGAAATGGCGTCCCGCCCAAGAACGGCGATGGCCCGACGTTCGACCGGCTAGGCGCGACTCCCGCGGCCATGCTAACCCCCCGCGAGGGTGCGGACGAGCGGGGATCGGCGTTGCGTGGGATCGGATTGATGGCCTCGGCCTGCCTGATGTTGGCGGCGGGAGCGCGCGCGGCGCCGGCGACGGAGTTGAGCCCGATCGAGGTCACCGCGACCCGCCTCCCGGAGCCGGCCGACCGCGTGCCGGCCTACATCACCGTGCTCGATGGCGCGGACCTTCGCGCGCGGCGGATCACCGATCTTCGCTCCGCCCTGGCGACGGTGGCAGGGGTCGAGGCCCCGCCCGGCGGCGACGCCGGATCGGCCAGCGCCGTGCCCTCGTTCTGGGGTCTGCACGAGTTCGACGCCTTCCTCCTGGTCGTCGATGGCGTGCCGCTGGGGGGAGCGTTCAATCCGGCCATCCCCGATCTCGACCTCGCCGACGTGGAACGGATCGAGGTGCTCAAGGGCTCGGCGCCGGTGCTCTACGGGGCCACCGCCTTCGTGGGCGTGATCCAGGTCGTTCACTACCCCGCCGGCCAGGCGGCCAACGCCATCACCGCCGGCTACGGCGGGTTCGATTCCTGGCGCGCCGCCGGCGCCCTCGCCCTGCCATCCATCGGCGATTTCGCGCAATCCTTGGCCATCGACGCCAAGCGCGACGGATTTTCCGACCCGAGGGAAAACCTACGCCAGGGCCACATGCTCTACCGCGCCGCCGGGCCATTGGCGGGCGGAGACCTGAGGTTCGACGTCGATATCGACATCCTGCGCTCGGTTCCGCCCAGTCCGGTGGAACGCGAGGGCTCGGTCCTGACCACGGCGACGCCGCTCGACGCCAACTACAATCCGTCCGACGCCAGGATCGACGAGAACCACTACCACGCGGTGCTCGGCTACGCGCACCCCACTCCGGTCGGCGAATGGGACACGACCGCGTCCCTGGCCTGGTCGCGGATCGTCGATATCCGCGGCTTTCTGGAGCCCAATCTGGTCATCGACGACACTCAGAATCAGGGCCGCGACATCGACGACGACTATTTCGACACCCATGTGACCAGCGAGTTCGGCCACGACGCGAGCCTCACCTGGGGCGCCGACCTGCTCTACGGCCGGGGGACCCAGGCCAGCGTCAACGGCGCCTTCATGCCGGCGCTCACCAGCGGCGCGCCGCTTCCGGCTACCACCCGCCTGCACGTCGATGAGGTCAACGGCCTCTACGACCAGCGGGTGTTCGCCGGCCAGTACGGCCAGTTCGACTGGAAGTTCGATTCCCGGTGGGACCTCAACGCGGGCCTTCGCCTCAACGAGACCTACGAGCACAAGCAGTCGAGCCACTTCGACGGTTTCGACGCCGCCAACGACACCTACGACGACGAGACCCGGCGGGTGACCAGGCTTTCCGGCATGGCCGGCGTCAGCTATCGCGCCTGGACCTCGGGGGCCGACGAGGCGGTGCTCTACGCCGACTGGCGCGACACCTTCAAACCCTCGGCCCTGGACTTCGGACCCGACAACACTCCGGCCATTCTCGAGCCGGAAACGGCGGCGAGCTACGAGGCCGGGGTCAAGGGGCGCCTGGCGGGTGGGCGCCTGGACTACGAGGTCGGCTACTTCCGGTTGAACTTCACCAATCTGGTGGTCACCACCACCGATGCGGCCGGAGACCAGATCTTTCAGAACGCCGGCGGCGAGCGGCTTGAGGGGGTCGAGGCCGAAGGTCATCTGCACGTGACCGGCGATTTCAGCCTCTCGGCGTCGGCAAGCTGGCACGACGCGCGTTTCACCCACTATGTCGCCGCCGAGGGGGGCGAGAACATCGACGTCTCGGGCAACCAGCTCACCCTGTCGCCGCACATCCTCGCCTCGGCCGGGGTCATCTACGCCGCGCCCAAGGGCCTGTTCGGGTCGGCGACGGTGAACTATGTCGGCCGGCGCTATCTCGACCTCGCCAACACCGCCCCCACCGGGGCCTACGCCACGATCGACGCGGGCCTCGGCTATCGCTGGAGCCGCTACAGCCTGGCCCTGAACGCCAGCAACCTGACCAACCAGCGGCCGCCGGTCACCGCCAGCGAGTTCGGCGACCAGTCCTACTACCTGCTCCCGGCCCGCAAGGTGTTCGTGGATCTGACGGCGGCTTTCTAGACGCCGATGCCGGCGCTCTGGTTGTCCACGGCCCTGCTTCCACGAGGATGGGCCGGTTCCGTGCGGGTCAGCCACGCGGCGGGCGTGATCGTGGGGGTCGAAATCGGCGCGGCGGCGGCGCCGGGCGACGAGACCGCCGCCATCGGCGTCCCGGGGCTCTGCAACGTCCACAGCCACGCCTTCCAGCGCGGCATGGCGGGCCTGGCCGAGCGGAGGGGTCCGGCGGACGACGATTTCTGGACCTGGCGGGAGGTGATGTACCGCTTCCTGGCGGTGCTGGATCCGGACGATGTCCAGGCGATCGCGGCCCTGGCCTACGCCGAGATGCTGGAAAGCGGCTTCATCCGGGTCGGTGAGTTCCACTATCTGCACAACGATCCGCAAGGCCGTCCTTACGCCGATCCGGCCGAGATGGCGGTGCGAATTGCGGCGGCGGCCGGGGCCACGGGGATCGGGCTCACCCTGCTGCCGGTGTTCTACGCCCACGCCGATTTCGGCGGCGCGCCGCCCAAGGCGGGCCAGCGCCGGTTCGTCACCGATCCGGATGGCTTCGCGCGCCTCGTCGAGGCGAGCCGCGCCGCCGTCACCGGGCTGGCGGGCGCGGTGGTCGGCGTGGCCCCGCACAGCCTGCGCGCCGTCACCCCCGAGGAGCTGCGCGAAGTCACCACCCTGTCGCCGCAAGGGCCGATCCACATCCACGCCGCCGAGCAGACCGGCGAGGTCGATGCCTCCCTTGCCTGGTCGGGGCGCCGGCCCGTGGAGTGGCTGCTGGGCAACGCCGGCGTCGATCGCCGCTGGTGCCTGATCCACGCCACCCATCCCACCGACGCCGAGTGCGACGCCCTGGCGATGAGCGGCGCGGTCGCCGGCCTCTGCCCGATCACGGAAGCCAATCTCGGCGACGGGGTGTTTCCGGCCGGCCGCTACCTGGCGGCCGCCGGGGCGATGGCGGTGGGGACCGATTCCAACGTCTTCATCGACGCCGCCGCCGAACTTCGCGCCCTCGAATACGCCCAGCGCCTCACTCGTCGCTCGCGCAACCTGCTGGCGCGGGGCGAGGGCTGCTCCGTGGGCGCCGCCCTGTTCGCCGCCGCCCTGGCCGGCGGGGCGCGGGCGATGGCGGCGGACGGGCGCGGCATCGCGGCGGGCGCCCCGGCTGATTTCATCTCCCTGGACGCCGACCACCCATCGCTCATCGGCCGCGCCGGCGACGATTTGCTGGACGGCTGGATCTTCGCCGCCGGCCGCGAGGCGGTGTCGGGCGTCTGGCGCGCCGGCCGTAAGGTCGTCGCCGACGGCCGGCACGTCGATCGCGCGCGGATTCTCGCCGACTATCGCCGGGTGCTGGAGAAGGTGCTGGAATAGAACGCCAAGCCTTACGGCTCGATCCCCACCGGGGCCAAATGCACGCTCTCCGCCTCCGCGGCCAGCAGGCGCAGGGTTTCGCCGTGGGAGGCACGGGTGATCTTGTAGCCGAGCATCAGCGTCAGGGCGATCGCGTAGAGAGCGATTTGGACCGGGATATAGACTTCCGCCAGATGGTTGATCACCGCCGGCGCCACGTGACCGGGCGCGGCGCCGGCCGGGAAATGGACGGCGCCCAGCAGAAGGCCGGAAGCGAAGATGCCGATGCCGGTCACCGCCTTGGCGACCAGGGACGAGGCCGAGAAATACACCCCCTCGGCGCGCCGTCCGGTCTTCAGTTCGCCGTCCTCGACGACGTCGGCGATCATCGCCGAGATCAGGGTGGTGGCGGCGATGTAGAAGGCGGTGGCGACGATGGTCTGGAAAAAGATGATCGGGGCCAGGGCCGAGGAATGGTTGGCCGGCATCAGCCCGAAGAGCCGCAGGGCCATCGGCGCCAGGCTGATGGTCACCGAGCAGATCATCAGGGTGATGGCCGAGGCGCGCTTGCCGAACCGGCGCGAAAACCGCGGCGCCGCGATGAGGGCGATGGCCGCGGAGACCGCGACCCCCAGGGTGAAGGCGGAGATCTGCCGGGCCGAGAACTCCCAGTAGAAGGTGGCGAAATAGTAGTTCATCGACGCCCCCAGCCCCGCCGCCATCGACGTCGCCAGTCCCGAAAGGGTGATGAACAGAAACGAGCGATGCGACCAGGTCGAGACGATTTCCCTGGCCATGGCCAGGAGCCTGATCTTGCGCTTCGGCGGGACGGTGAAGGTCGGGATATAGCGGTGGGTGCCGCCGGCGGAGATCAGGATGGCGCAGAACATGATCGCTCCGGCCACCACCCCGTAGCGCGCGTAGCCGACCGGGTTGAGCTGGCCCACGGCATGATGGGCGTCGGGCCGCAGCAGGAAGAAGAGGGCGATGAGGTTGATGCTGAGGCCGCCGACCCAGCCGAAGAAATAGCGGTAGGAGAGCAGCACCGTGCGCTCGTCGTAGCCGGTGGTCAGCTCCGCCGACAGGGCCGAGGACGGCACCTCATAGAAGGTGATGAAGGTGCGGATGACGATGGCGATGGCCGTCAGGTACCAGAAGAGGTGCGCGGCGCTCCAATGTGGCGGGTTCCACAGGGCGATATAGGAGAGCGCCACCGGCAGGGCCGAGGCGTACATGAACGGATGGCGCCGGCCCCACCGCGAGCGCCAGTTGTCCGACACCTGCCCCACGATCGGATCGAGGAAGGCGTCGAAGGCCATGGCGATGAGGATCGCCAGCCCCGCCGCCGCCGCGTTGAGGCCGATCACCTGGTTGTAGAAGATCAGCAGGAAGTAGGAGAACCCGGCGTCCTTGACCCCAAAGGCGATCGACCCCAGCCCATAGAACAGCTTGGCCTGAAACGGCAGGCGCGGCGGCCCGGTGATCACGGCTGCGGTCAAGGCGCGCTTCCTCTCCTCGGCGCCGCGATCCTGGGGCGGCAAGCTAGGGAAAGCAACGGGCCGTCGCCGCAAGTGGGGACATGTAACCATTGCGCCCCTTCGCAAAGGGGTACGTGTCCCCGACTTGCGCCCGCCGGCGCTCGCAAATGGGGACATGAACGAAGTTCGCCAAGAAGAGGCGAATTCGATCAAGTCCCAATTTGCGTCCCCATTTGCGTCCGACGCACCTTCCCCGCCACGCGGGGGAGGATAAGGTGCATTCATGGGCCTCTACGAACGCTTCCTCCTGCCGCCGCTGCTCGGCCTCGCCTGCGGCGCCAAGCCGATACGCAAACAGCGCGAGAAGATCGTGCCGCGCGCGGCGGGCGTGGTGTTGGAGCTGGGGTTCGGGGCCGGCCTCAATCTTCCCCACTACGACCGCGCCAAGGTGACCCGCGTCTTCGCCCTCGAACCCGCCGCCGGTATGCTGGCCCGGGCGCGCAAGGCCGCCGCCGCCAGCGACCTGCCGGTGGAAATCCTCGCCGAACGGGCGGAGGCGCTCTCACTGCCGGCCGCCAGCGTCGATACGGTGCTGGTCACCTATAGCCTCTGCACCATCCCCGACGCCGTCGCCGCGCTCGAGGGCGCGAGGCGGGCGATGAAGAGCGGCGCGCGCCTGCTGTTCTGTGAGCACGGCGCCGCCCCCGATGCCAAGATAGCCCGCGCCCAGCGGCGGATCGAACCGATCTGGAAGGTGATCGGCGGCGGCTGCCATCTCACCCGCGACATCCCCGCCCTGATCGCCGCCGCCGGCTTCTCCGTCGATGACCTCGCCACCCTGTACCTCCCCGGCACACCCCCCTGGGCCGGCTACAACTTCTGGGGCTCGGCGCGGGCGCGGTAAACGATCGCCGCAAGTGGGCCGCAAGTGGGGACATGTAAACATTGCGCCTCTTCGCAATGGGTACGTGTCCCCGACTTGCGAACGCCGGCGCTCGCAAATCGGGGACATGAACGATTTCGCGAAGGGGCGCGAATTCGATCAAGTCCCCATTTGCGTCCGACGCGGCTTCCCCGCTTCGCGGGGCAGGATAGAGGCGATACAAGCCCCGCCATGTCCGCCCGCCGCCGCGCCAACGACACCCTGGACCTGATCGGCGAGCTGGACCGCAAGGTCCACTGGCTCTCCGCCTGGACGATCCACAACGCCAACCACCTGCGCGAGGCCCGCGACGGCCTCAAGGTCGGCGGCCACCAGGCGTCGTCGGCCTCGATCGCCACCATCATGTCGGCGCTCTATTTCGGAGTCCTGAGGCCGCAGGACCGGGTGGCCGTCAAGCCGCACGCCAGCCCGGTCTTCCACGCCATTCAGTACCTGCACGGCCGCCAGTCCCTGGACCAGCTCCAGCGTTTCCGCGGCCTCGGCGGCGCCCAGTCCTATCCCTCGCGGACCAAGGACCACGACGAGGTCGACTTCTCCACCGGCTCGGTGGGCCTGGGCGTGGCGATGGCCGCCTTCGCCTCGATCGCCCAGGACTACCTCCTCGCCCACGGCCTGATCGCCCCGGAGCGGGCCGGACGGATGATCTCCCTCTTGGGCGACGCCGAACTCGACGAGGGCAACATCTATGAGTGCGTGATCGAGGGGGCCAAGCACGACCTGCGCAACTGCTGGTGGATCGTCGACTACAATCGCCAGAGCCTCGACGCCACCACCCACGAGCGCATGTTCCTGCGCTTCTCCGACATCTTCGCCGCCGTCGGCTGGCAGGTGATCACCCTCAAATACGGCCGCAAGCTGGAGACCGCCTTCGCGCAGAAAGGCGGCGGCCCTTTACGCGACTGGATAGACGCCTGTCCCAACGACACCTACGCCACCCTGAGTTTCCAGGGCGGCGACGCCTGGCGCCGGGCGGTCCTGGCCGATCTTGGGCCGGACAGCGAGACCGCCAAACTGCTCGCCGGCTACGACGACGCCGCCCTGGCCGAACTGATGACCAACCTCGCCGGCCACGACCTGGGGCTGTTGCTGGACGCCTTCAACGCGGTGACCGACGAAGGGCCGAAGTTCTTCATCGTCTACACCATCAAGGGCTTCGGCCTGCCCTTTCAGGGCCACAAGGACAACCACTCCGGCCTGATGACCGAAACCCAGATGGAGGCCTTCCGCGCGCGGATGGCCGTGCCGACCGGGCGCGAGTGGGAGGAATTCGCCGGCCTGCCGCGCGAGGCGGACGAGTACCGCGCCTTCCTCGCCGCCACCCCCTTCGCCGCCCGCGAGGCCATCGCCGCCCCGCCGCCCATTCCCGTCCCGGACGCCGCCGTCTTCCCCGCGCCCCGTGGCCGCCAGTCGACCCAGGTCGCGTTCGGCAAGATTCTCAACGACCTGGCGAGAGCCGGCGGACCGCTGGCCGACGCCATCGTCACCACCTCGCCGGATGTCACCGTCTCCACCAACCTCGGCGGCTTCGTCAACCAGCGCGGCCTCTTCGCCCGCGACGCCCGCGGCGACAGGTTCCGCGAGGCCCAGATCGCCTCGGCCCAGCGCTGGATCATGGGCCCGGCCGGCCAGCACATCGAGCTCGGCATCGCCGAGAACAACCTGTTCCTCATCCTGGGCGCCCTCGGCCTCACCGCCGAGCTGTTCGGCGCCCGGCTGATTCCGGTCGGCACGCTCTATGATCCGTTCATCAACCGCGGCCTCGATGCCCTCAACTACGCCTGCTACCAGGACGCGAGGTTCCTCCTCATCGCCACCCCCTCCGGCCTCACCCTCGGCCCCGAAGGCGGCGCCCACCAGTCGATCCACACCCCCCTGATCGGCATGGCCCAGGCCGGCCTCTCCTATTTCGAACCGGCCCACGTCGACGAACTGACCGCCATCCTGCGCTGGAGCTTCGAACACCTTCAGGCGGACGACGGCGGCTCGGTCTACCTGCGCCTCTCGACCCGCATCCTCGATCAGCCGGGTCGCCCGCCGCCCGCCACCGCCGACCTCGTCGAAGGCGCCTACTGGCATGTCGAGCCAGGGCAGGGCGCCGCCATCGCCATCGCCTACACCGGCGCCGTCGCCCCCGAAGCCCTCGAAGCCTTCGCCGCCATCCAGGAGGACTACCCCGACGCCGGATTGCTGGCCGTCGTCAGCCCCGACCGCCTCCACCGCGGCTGGTCCCGTTCACTGGAAGCCGGGCAGGGGAGCCACGCCGACCGGTTGCTAGGCGCGCTGGCGCCTGACGCCGCCCTGGTCACCGTGATCGACGGGCCGCCGGCGACCCTCTCCTGGCTTGGCGGCGTCCGCGGCCACCGGGCGCAGGCGCTGGGTGTGGATCGCTTCGGTCAGAGCGGCGACATTCCGGATCTCTACCGGGCCTATGGGCTCGACGCGGAGGCCATCCTCGACGCGGCGGCGAGGGTGTTGGGGCAATAGATGGGAAATGGAGACGCGGGTCAGGGAATCGCGGAGCTGTTGCCGCGTCGATGGGATCGGACCTTTCGAGCAATGTTGCCGCTAGTTCAGATTGAGGTGGGACCAGCAGATGTGCTTGTCCACATCACTGGGGTCCGATGTCCGCAAATCGCCAGCCCCACATCGACAATCCTAACAGGAAAATGAAACCAAGTACAAGAATTGTTGTGACAACCATAACTCTATATATTGCGCTTACTGTGTACTTCGTCTTGGCTTTGGCCGATGTGTATTTCTCGCCAACCGCCTCGGTTAGGATTTTGTCGGTTTTCTTGACGGCATCAGCGCTCTTTTCTTGCCCAATTTGCATTACCCAAGCCGAGACGCCGACAAACAGGAAAAATGGAGCCATCAAAATATAGAACGGAAATATAAAGAGAATCGTGAAGATTGATAAACCTCCGTCTGAGCCGGAGTCAAATAATGGAAGAGATTTATTCTTTGGTGTGTATAACGGTCGGTCTGGTTCTGGCATTTGATATCAACCGTCATTCTTACTCTGTCCAAACGCGTATCCGACGGCACCTGCTACTAATGTGGATGCTTCTCCTGTAAGGGCGCCATTCAATGCCAAGACCGCCGTCACTGGAATGGATATCCCAAGAACCGTGTAGCGAATGAACTGCCACCCGATGCCTTTTGGTCCGTCAGCGGTGCTCCCGCGCCGATTGAGATATCCAAAGAGGAGGACAAGCGGTACGGCGGACGCAAGGATGCCCGAAATCCAGACCACTGGTCCCTCCCCAACGTATCCGACACCTTCTTAGGCCCAATTGCCTTCCTCGGACAGTCCATAAATCCGCGGGTTGTCTTGATGGTGTGGACGGCGCTCACGTCCGACCTTAGTGTGCCATGATGATCGTCGCGGATCCAGTGACAGTGCATGGAACCAGCCGTTCTCAATTTGAATGAGTCGCAATCGCAATATACCCCGCCGACCGTCATCCCGGCCGCAGGCCCGCCCTTTCGCGGGCTGGAGAGCCGGGACCCAGGTGACTTGGCGCGTCCATTGGGGCGATTGCGGGGCGATTGCGGGGACAGGAGCAACAATCCCCATCTCCGGCGAGCGCGGGCTGACCCATCGGGCCGCTACCCATCGCGATCCTGAACGTGTGTCTGCCGGGCGCGCTGAAGGGTGAGTATGCCCTGTCGGAGGCGTTCGAAGAGCGCCGGTGGCAGCATGACATAGGCGAAGTCCTCCGTGCGGCCGGGTATGGGCCGCAGGTCGTAGCCAGGCCACGTGAAGCGATTGAGTTCGTCCAGCCGCAACCAGTGACGGCCGGCGTCGAAGCCGAGCTCTCGGCACGTCGCCGGCGGGATCTCGATCGAAGCCTGCGGATCGTCGGGCGGCCGGTGGGTGATCGGCGCGACGATCGTGGTCACGGCGCCGACCCCGCCGACGCGCGCTGCGACGACGATGGCGCAGGGGCGGTCCTTGGCGGCTTCGTCGGCGCCGGCGGCGCGCTCGTGGCTCCAGAGGAAGGTGTGGCGGATGACGAGGCCCGGCCGTGGGGCCGGAAGGCTCATCGTGGCGGAACGCCATACTCGGCCGTCTCGATCTCTTTGACGACGTCATCGGGAAGGGCGCCGACGATGAACACCTCGCTCTCTCGCGCCCGCAGCCTGTCGAAGTGGGCCAGTTCGTCGGCCGACAGATAGCCTCCGACGACGCGGTCGTGGCTGGTGACGACGATCACGCCGGCGCGGATGGCCTCGTCCTGCCAGCGGGCGAAGTTACGCGAGAAGTCGGTCGCGCGGACGATCGTGGCCTCGCACATGCGGCGTTTCCTCTGGCGCGTAAAATGCGAACTTTGCGTCTTTTGTCAAGGTCGCGATCCTCGATTGCTGGGACAGGACCATCGCTCACGGATCGTGCGAATTTCATCGACAGCATACCCAAACCCCTGTCCATTTCGGCGACACGGCAGTCAATCTTCAGGAAAGGGGTTTCGGTGACTGTGCATTCAATCCTCGACCCGCCCTCCCGCCAGCGCCTCGACATCCCGCCCGCCGTAGAACACGCCGAGGATCACCGCCTCGGCGCGCGTAATTGCTCACCCCCCTTTGGGTGATTGGGTGGCGGGGTCGAGCTTGGCGTTGACGCCCCGCCCGGGCGATCAGGTGGCGAAGGGGATCGGCGATCC
>Ga0208849_1000386_pt1 | contig 41921 bp, 35 predicted proteins | sample NGESurdeep072012_10_FD_184470 | JGI IMG/M metagenome (GOLD analysis project Ga0208849, IMG submission 184470) | Arctic peat soil microbial communities from Barrow, Alaska - NGEE Surface sample 53-3 deep-072012 (SPAdes) | ecosystem: Environmental > Terrestrial > Soil > Wetlands > Peat ... | reverse complement strand
CGGTCTCGGTCTCGTCCTTGAAGCTCGTCTCGATCACGCCGCCGCGCGTGCAGCCGATGCCCTTGGCGTAGGCGAGCGCCAGCGCGCGCGCGTTGCCGCTCGCGTCCTGCTCGACCGCGATCAGACCGGGGACGCCACTGCCCTCGAGGAACTGGCGGCGCACAAGGTGGCCGGGGCCCTTGGGCGCGACCATGCCGACATCGACGCCCGGCGGCGGCTCGATCTCTTTGTAGTGAATCGAGAAGCCGTGACCGAACAGCAGCATGTTGCCCGCGGCGATACCGTCGCGAATCTCCTGCTCCCAGACATCGTGGTGGCGCTCGTCCGGCAGCAGGATCATCACGAGATCGCCACGACTGGCCGCCTCGACCACGGGGAGCACCTCCAGGCCCTGCTCGCGCGCCTTGGCGACCGAGGCAGAGTCCTCGCGCAGGCCGACGACGACGGATACGCCGGAGTCCTTCAGGTTCAAGGCATGGGCATGGCCCTGGGAGCCGTAGCCGATGATCGCGACGGTCTTGCCGTCGAGCAGTGTGAGGTCAGCGTCGTCGTCGTAGAGCATTTCGCGCAGGCTATCCAACTTGCGCGCCGGCGGAAGCGACGAGGTGCGACCTACGCGCCGGCGGAAGCGACGAGAGTGCGACCGGGGATGTCCAGCGAACCGTCGGCGGCTGTGTAGGGCGCGAAGCGCTCGGCCACCGCCGCATGGATCTCGGCGATCTCCGGCTCGGGACGACCGAGCACCGCGTCGTGGAAGGCGCGCGAGAGGTCGAGCGTCGAGTCCCACAGCTCCTCGAAGCTCGTATGGCGCCGGCGCAGGTCGACCGCCTCGACGCGCGCGTCGGCGAAGCCCGCCTGCGTAAGCAGCTCCCGTACCCGCTCGGGATTGCCCAGCGCGAAGGGCCCCGGCTGAGAATCAGAACCCACCCGCCCCTCGCTCAGGCCGCGCTCGAGCAGCTCAATGGCCGGGAGCTGAGCCCAGGGGTTCTGCTCGATCGAGTCCCACACCGCCAGCGCGATGCGCCCACCGGGGCGCAACACACGGCGTGTCTCGATCAGCGCGGCCGGAGGATCGGCCATCAGCATGTAGCCCCAGCGGCACAACACCGCGTCGATGCTCGCCACCGGGAGGTCGATCCATTCCGCGTTCAGCACCTGGAACTCGACGTTGCTCAACCCCAGCGCGACCGCACGCGCGCGGGCGCCGGCGAGCATCGCCTCGGCCTGATCGGAGATGACCACCCCACCCATCGGCGCGACCAGTTCCGCGGCCAGCATGCCGGTCTCACCGAGACCGGCCGCCAGCTCGAGCACCCGCTCGCCGAGCTGCGGGCCGATCGCCTCGATCATCCAGTGCGACACCGGGGCGCTGAACTCACGCATCGCCTGCTGCTGGCGCGTCCAACCGGATGCCGCCTCTTCCCAGTTCTGCAGGCTCGCCTCGCGATGGGCGTTCGGGTCAAAGCTCATCTGGGTCGCTCCTCTGGCCGACGACTCGGAGCTCCTTGCGCAGCAGCTTGCCGGAGCGAGTGCGCGGTAGCGGCTCGGCCGCGAACGCGACCTGCTTGGGGACCTTGTGGGGAGCGAGGCCGCGGGCGCAGTGGGCGCGCAGCGCCGCACCCGCCACGACCGCCCCCGGGCGGGCGACAACGATTGCCGTGACGGCCTCGCCCCAGCGCTTATCGGCGCGGCCGAGGACCGCCGCCTCGAGCACATCGGGGTGGGCCTCGAGCACCGCCTCGACCTCGGCGGGCGCGACGTTCTCGCCGCCGCTGACGATCGTGTCGGCCTTGCGCCCGGTGACGTGCAGGCGACCGTCTTCGTCGACGACGCCGAGGTCGCCCGTTCGCAGCCAGCCATCGCCGTCGGTCGACCCCGGAGCGACGGTCGGTCCCGCGAGGAGGATCTCGCCGTCGGGGTCGGTCTGAACGCGCGTGCAGAACAGCGATCGCCCGGCGCTGAGAGGCGATGGCTCAGCGCTGAGAGTCTCGCGGTCAAGCGCCGCGACCGGCGTCGTGGTGACCTGCGAGCAGGCCTCGGTGAGCCCGTAGGTGAGGCTCACCGGAACATCGCAGGCCCGGGCTCGAGCCACGAGCGCGGGCGGCACGGGACCGCCTCCGGTGAGCGCGCAGCGCAATGCCGGCGGGCGCTCGAGGCCCCCATCGAGCAGGCGGGTGAGGGTGGTGGCGACGACGCTGACGAGCGTGATCTCCTGCTCGCGTAGGGCCGCGAGCACCGCATCGGTGTCAAAGCGCTCGTGGAGGACCGCGGTCGTGGCGTAGATCGTGGAGCGCAGGAGGATCGAGAGGCCGCCGACGTGGGCGAGCGGCAGCGCGCACAGCCAGCGCTCACGGGGGTCGAGGCCGAGTGCGACGGCCGAGCCGAGGGCGCTCCAGAGGAAGTTGCCGTAGGTGAGCTCGATCGGCTTGGGCGCGGAGGTTGTGCCGGAGGTATGGATCACGACGGCGGTGGCCGCGAGGTCGTGCCGCGCCGCGCGGTACTGGTCTGCAGTGTTCGAGCCGGCCGCACTCCGTCCCGCGCTCGCCACACTCCGCCCAGTCATCACACTCGATCCCGCGCTCACCATGGACGGGGGCTGATCGAGGGGCTCTTCGACGCAAACGGCGGCGCCGGCGGCGATTCGCTCCCGCTCGGCCGGCAGCAGCCGCAGGTCGACCGGCACCGCGACCGCGCCGAGCAGCATGCAGGCGTGGAGCGCCTGAGCGAAGGCGAGCCCCGGCGGCAGGGCGATCGCGACGCGCCGACCGGGCGCCGCGCCGCGCGCGGCCAGCTCGGCCGCACCGGCGCTCGCGCAATCGAGCAGCTCGGCGTAGGAGAGGCACCCATGCGGCGTCTGCAGCGCCACCCCCTCGGGCCGCGCCACGGCGGCGCGCGCCAGCCATCCTTCGACGATCATCGTCCACAGGCTAGCTGTAGAACCTGAGCCGCCCGGAACCCACCTACGCGAGCTGAAGAACCTCCTCGGGTCTTGCAGCTAGCCTTCATCCCGCCCATCTCCCAGATCTGCCCGGAGGAACGTTTGTCCACCACCACCTGGATCGCCGCCGGCGAGTACGAAGACATCCGCTACGAGAAGTCGGCGGAGATCGGATCGGACCCCACCCACTCCGGTCCCCGCATCGCCAAGATCACGATCGACCGGCCGGAGGTGCGCAACGCGTTCAGGCCGCAGACGATCATCGAGATCTCCCAGGCCTTGGAGGACGCGCGCGAGGACACGCAGGTCGGCGTGATCGTGCTGACCGGCGAGGGGCCGGATGCCTTCTGCTCGGGGGGCGACCAGCGCGTGCGCGGCGACTCGGGCTATCTGGACGACGCGCAGATGCAGTCTCCATCCATCCAGTCCGGGGTGGGGCGCTTTCACGTGACCGATCTGCACGTGCAGATCCGCCGGCTGCCGAAGCCGGTCGTGGCGATGGTCGCCGGGTATGCGATCGGCGGCGGGCACGTACTGCACCTCGTGTGCGATCTGACGATCGCCGCGGATAACGCGCGCTTCGGGCAGGTCGGCCCGAAGGTGGGCTCGTTCGACGGTGGCTTTGGGGCGGGATTGCTGGCCAACATGGTGGGAGCGAAGAAGGCCAAGGAGATCTGGTTTCTGTGCCGTCAGTACTCGGCCGCGGAAGCGCTTGAGATGGGACTGGTGAACACGGTCGTGCCGCTGGAGCGACTGGAGGAGGAGACGGTGCAGTGGTGCAAAGAGATGCTCGTGCTGTCGCCCTTTGCGCTGCGGCTGATGAAGGCGAGCTTCAACGCCGCCGAGGACGGTCTGGCGGGAATCCAGCAGCTCGCGCACGACGCCAACCTGCTGTTCTACGGGAGCGAGGAGGCGCAGGAGGGCCGCGACGCGTACAAGCAGAAGCGCAAGCCCGACTTCTCCCGCTTTCCGCGGCGGGCGTAGTGGCCGTCGCGATCCCCAAGGGCTCGAGCGCGGTGCACATCTGGGTGATGGCAGCGCGCGTACGCACGCTGCCCGCGGCCGTGGCGCCCGTGCTGGTCGGCACGTCGCTCGCCCTGGGGGCGGGCCACTTCCACGCGCTGGTGTTCGTCGCGGCGCTGCTGGGGGCGGTGTTCATCCAGGTGGGGACCAACCTGTCAAACGACTACTCCGACGCGCGGCGCGGCGCCGACACCGAGGATCGGCTGGGCCCGGTCAGGGTGACCGCGGGCGGGCTGGTGCCGCCGCGCCAGGTGCTGGTCGCAACGTACGTGACATTCGGGCTGGCGGTGCTCTGCGGGGTCTACCTGGTGGCGATCGCCGGGCCGGAGCTGATCGCCGTGGGCGCCGCCTCGATCCTGGCGGGCGTTCTGTACACGGGGGGGCCGAGGCCTTACGGGTACGAGGGCCTGGGCGAGGTGTTCGTGTTCCTGTTCTTCGGGATCGTCGCGGTCACGGGCTCGTACTTCGTGCAGGTGCAGGCGCTGCCGTGGCAGGCGTTCGCGTGTGCGGTGCCGGTCGGCCTGCTGGCGAGCGCGATCCTGGTCGTGAACAACGTGCGCGACCTGGAGACCGACCGCCGTGCGGGCAAGCGCACGCTTGCGGTGCGGCTGGGCAGGACGCGCACGCGCGCGCTGTACACGGCGATGGTCGCCGGCGCGTTCCTGTGCGCGCCGCTGCTGTGGGTGCTGGGCTCGATGACGGCTTGGCTGTTGCTCTGCTGGCTGGCGATCCCGCTGGCGCTCGGCACGATCAGGATCGTCAGGACGCGCACGGACGGGCCCGCGCTGAACGGCGCGCTGGCGAAGACGGGAGCGCTGCAGCTGGCCTTCTGCCTGCTGTTCGCGGCCGGGATCCTGGCCGGCGGCGGGATCGGTTCGTGAAACTGACAGTACGGCGTGACGTGCTGAGCCTGGCGAGACCCTTGCAAAGCGCCTATGGAGTGGTCAAGCAGCGGGAGATCCTGAGCGTGTCGCTGACCGACGCGGACGGGGTGAGTGGTTACGGCGAGGCGGCGCCGCTTCAGCCGTATGACGGCGTGAGCGTCGAGCGGGTGGCGCGGGCGCTGGCTGCCTACGCGCCGGTGCTGGCAGCTTCGGAGGGCATGAACGGCGCCCAGCTGGTCGACGCCTGCCGCGGCGTGGACGACGTGCCCGCGGCGCTCGCCGCGATCGACCTGGCGCTGTGGGACCGCGCGGGAAGGCGCGCGGGCAAGCCGGTCGCCGCGCTGCTGGCAGACGATTTCGCACAAGCGGTGCCGGTCAACGCGACGCTGTCGGCACTCGACCGCGCGGGGGCCGCGGCGCAGGCGGCGCAGGCGGTGGCGGAGGGGTTCAGCTGTCTGAAGGTGAAGGTCGGCGTCGGCGATGACGCGGGCCGCGTGGCCGCGGTGCGGGCCGCCGCCGGCCCGCAGACGGCGCTGCGCCTGGACGCGAACGGCGCCTGGAGCGTGGAGGAGGCGGTGCGGGCGATCGAGACCCTCTCCCCCGCGGGGCTGGAGCTCGTCGAGGAGCCGACCCACGGCCTGCTGGCGGTGCGCGAAGTGCGCGAGCGGGTGGCGGTGCGGGTTGCGATCGACGAGACGGCGGCCGAGCCCGGCGCGCTCGGCGCGGGCGTGGCCGACGCGGTCTGCCTGAAGATCTCCCGCTGCGGCGGCATCTCGGGCCTGATCGCGGCCGCCACCCTGGTCCGCGCCTCCGGCGCGGAGGTCTACCTCGCGTCGACGCTGGACGGCCCGCTGGGAGTGGCCGCCGCCCTGCACGCCGCCGCGGCGCTGGCATCCCGCGGGGTGGTCCCCCCCTGCGGCCTGGCGACGCTCGCGCTGTTCGAGGATTTCGCCAACCCATTGCTCGCACGGGAGGGGAAGATCGCCCTGCCGACGGCGGCTGGACTAGGTGTCGATCCGCTGTAGAGCTTCCGCGACCGCCTCAGGGTTCTCGAGCGGCAGGCCGTGCCCCCCGGGTGCGAGCACCAACTCCGCGTCGGGCAACAGCTCGACCATCCGCCGCCCTAGTGCCTGGAACTTGGCGTCGCGGTCTCCCACCAGCACGGTGACCGGCATCGTCAGCTCCGCGAGCCTGTCCCACAGAGGGTGCATCTCGCCGCCGCCGATCCCCCGCAACACCGCCGCGAGCGCGTCGGGTCGATTGCGGCGCTGGTCCTCGCGCGCAAGGACACCCACCTCGGGTGGTTCGTCGGCGAACAGCGGCTGGGTGCGCCAGCGCTCGATGAAGTCCTCGAACGGGATCGTCTCCAACTGCTCGGCGAGCTGGTGGTCGGAGAGATGTCGCTCGGCTCGCTCGGCGGGGTCCTCGATGCCGGCGGTCGTGGAGATGAGCACGAGTCGTGTCACGCGCTCGGGGGCGGCCAGCGCGACGTGCAGGGCGACGCGCCCGCCCATCGAGTAGCCGCAAAGCGTGAAGCGCGCGGGTGTGCGCGCGAGCACATGCTCGACGCAGCCGGCGAAGGTAATCGCCTCCCCACCCACCTCGCGCGCGGCGGCGTGATCGCCGTGCCCGGGCAGGTCGAGCGCCAGCGGCCGATAGCTTTCCGGCGGCAGACATGCGATCACTCCGTCCCAGGCGCGGTGGGTACCACTGAAGCCGTGCAGCAGGACAACGCTCTCAGACACCTCGCCATCCTAAGCTCCAACCCCACCCCTCCCGCCGGCCAATCGATCCAGACCGTCTGCGACACCCAGTCCGACTTCCACAATGACCCCCGCCACCGACACCTACCTGCTGCTGCGCGCGTTCGTGGACGAGCTGGTGCGCTGCGGGCTGCGCGATGCGTGCACCTCGCCGGGGTCGCGCTGCGCGCCGCTGGTGCTGACGCTCGCGCGTGAGGAGCGACTGCGCTGCTACTCGCACGTGGACGAGCGCTGCGCGGGGTTCTTTGCGCTGGGGTTGGCGAAGGCCTCGGGCCTGCCCGTGGCCGTGACCTGCACCTCGGGGACGGCCGCGGCCGAGCTCCTGCCCGCGGCGATCGAGGCATACGAGGCGCGCGTGCCACTGCTGCTGCTCACGGCCGACCGCCCACCGGAGCTGCGCGAGACCGGCGCGGGGCAGGCGATCGACCAGCTGAAGCTGTTTGGGGGCGCCGCGAAGTGGTTCTTCGAGGTTGGCACGCACACGGCGAGCGAGGAGCGGCTGCGTTGGATCAGGACGCTCGCCTGCCGTGCGTACTGGACCGCGCTGGAGGGCCGGCCGGGAGTGGTGCACCTGAACTTCCCCTTGCGCGAGCCGCTCGTGACCGACGAGCCGGTGCCCGACGATCCGACCGGACGGCCCGACGGGACGCCATATGTGCGGCGCTCACCGATCCCGGGTGGCCCCCCGAGCCAGGGACGCTCGCCGATCCAGGGGCTCCCTCCGGCGGGGAATGGCGAGACGGTGCCGCGCGAGCTGACCGAGCTGGTCGAGTCGGTGCGCCGCGGGCTGATCGTCGCGGGCCGCCATGAGCGCGATGCGTCCACCGGCCTCGGCTCCTTGGGCGAGACCGCCGCCGCGTTCGCGGCCGCCGTGGGCTGGCCCCTGCTGGCCGACCCCCTCTCCGGCGCGCGACGCGGGGATGCGGCGATCGCCCACTACGACGCGCTGCTGCGCGACGAGGCCTTCGCTGCCGGCACGCGCCCCGATCTGGTGATTCGCATCGGCGACCTGCCTGTCTCAAAGCCGCTGCGCACGTGGCTCGCGAGCCTCGGCGATACTCCCCAGGTGGCGCTCGACCCCGAGGGCGCCTGGCAAGACCCGGCGTCCGTGCTGAGCGACTCGCTCGCGCTCGAGCCCACCACGGCGCTTGCGGCGCTGACAGCGCTGGTGTCCACCCCGACGACTACTTCGACGACGGGCCAGGGCATCGCAGCAGCCGCCGCGCGGCGCCGCCTGTCGCCCGCTGACCCCGAGTGGCTGGCCGGCTGGCGCGCCGCCGACGAGCGCGCCGCCGAGGCGATCCTTGGGGTGCTCGGTCAAGCGGACCTCAGTGAGCCGGCAATCGCCGTCGAGCTGGGCGTTTTGCTGCCTGCGCCGGCAACTCTGTTCGTCGCCTCCTCGATGCCGGTGCGCGAGATCGAGACGTTCTGGCCGGTCCGCGAGGATCCCCCACGGGTGCTGTGCAACCGCGGTGCGAACGGGATCGACGGGACCGTGTCGAGCGCCTTTGGCGCCGCCGCGCACGGCGAAGATCCGGTTGTGCTGCTGATCGGCGACGTGGCTCTCGCCCACGACATCGGCGGCCTGCTCGCCGCCAAGCGCCTGAACCTGAAGCTGACGATCGTGCTGGTGGACAACGGCGGCGGCGGAATCTTCGACTTCCTGCCAGTCTCACGCGCGGAGATCGCGCAAGAGGCCGACATCTACACCCGCCACATCGCCACCCCCACGGGCCTCGACTTCGGTAAGGCCGCCGCCCTGTATGGCCTAACCCACGAGCGCGTCGAGACGATCCCCGCCTTCCGTGCCGCCCTGGAGCGCGCGCTGTTGCCACAGGCCGGCTCCGCGCTCGTGCACGTACAGACCGACCGCGCGAGCAACGTCGAGCTGCACGGCCGCACCTGGCAAGCGGTGAAGCGCGCGCTCAGCCCGCCAGCAGCGGGAGCAGCGCCTGGAGCTTGATCTCGGTCTCGGCCAGCTCTCTCGCGGGGTCTGAGTCTCGGACTATTCCATTGCCCGCGTAGCAGCGGGCGATGGGGCCGCGCAGCAGCGCGCAGCGCAGGGCGACGCAGAACTCGCCGTCGCCGGTCGCATCGGTCCAGCCGACGGGGCCCGAGTACCAGCCGCGGTCCAGACCCTCCAGCGCGGGGATCAGGTGCAGGGCCGGCTGCGCCGGCTCGCCGCCGACCGCCGGGGTCGGGTGCATCAGGCCGGCCAGCTCGAGCGCCTCGATCGGGGCCGCCAGCTGGGCGCGAATCGGGGTCCCCAGATGTTGGATGTTGGCGATCCGCACGAGCTCCGGCTCGGGCGCGGCGGCGACCCACACGGCGTGGGGGCGCAGCGTGCGCTCGATCCGCCGCGCGACGATCGCGTGCTCTTCGCGGTAGCTCTCGTCGCGCAGCAGCTGCTCGCCCAGATGGTCGTCCACGGCGGGGTCGGCGCTGCGCCGGGTGGAGCCCGCCAGCGCCAGCGTGCTCACGCGGTGGCCCTCGCGGCGCACCAGCAGCTCGGGGCTCGCCGCCACCAGGGTCGCGTCGCCGCGGCCCACGCAGAAGCAGAAGCATGACGGGAACGCCTCGCGCAACACGCCGAACACCGCCGCCGGGTCATATGCCTGCGGCGCGTGGACCTGCACCTCGCGGGCCAGCACCACCTTCTCGATCTCACCCTCTTTGATCAACGCCACCGCACGCGCCACCGCCGCCTCGTAGTGCTCCGGTGGCATCGCGCTCGCGACCTGGTAGCGCCCCGCCGGCGACGGGTCGAGCAAAGGCAGTGACTGCCGATCGGAGATCGCCCTGCACAACTCCGTCAACCGCCTCTCCAAGCGCGCCAGCAGCTCCTCGGCCAGATCGTCGGGGCCGGCCATCGCCGCCAAGGTCATCCGCACATCGCCCTGCTCATTGCCTCCCGCTCTGAGCCGCTGTCCCGCTCTCCGCGTAAGCGCGACCTCCGGCACGATCAGCGACGCCGGCTCAAAGCCCGCCCAGTGCGGCGCATCGCCCCCCTCGGGCGCGAACGCGAACCCGCCCAGTGCGATCGGACCCCCACCCACCCCGCCGCCGTTTCCCTCCGGCGGATCGCCCACCGCGGCCGCCGACATTCTGCGCCAACGATCCGCCACCGCGGCAAAGCGGTCCGGGCCAGACGCCCTCAGCTGGGCCACCTCCCCCAACGCCGCCAGCGCGGCCCTCCCCCGGTCGGGCTGCTCGAACACGAACCATGCCTCGCCCTCCCGCCGCGAGGCGCACACCACGGCGCTCGGGTCCACCTCGGCGGGGAGCCCCAATGAGATCGTCGCCAGCGTCTGCACGCCACTTCGCCGCGCACGCTTCACCGCGAGGTCAAGACGCGCGAACAGCCGCTCACGGTCCTCGTCGCTCAGCGCGAACGTGCCTCTTGTTTCGGTAAGGGCTTTGTCCTTCACCGCGGTCCGGTGGTTCTCTTCTCGTCATTCACCATACGGGCGTCGCAGGCTGTTGAGACCGGCTCCAACAGGGTTGTACGGGGAACAACGCTCACTCGTCTCCCATAAAAATCGCCTGCCCCGCCACTGCTTTCTTAGGTCTCGCTGCGTCCGCGCGAGATCGCGATCTCACCCGTGCGCATCATCTCGATCAGCCCAAACGGGCGGACCATGCTCTCGAACGCCTCGATCTTCTCCGTCGTGCCCGTCACCTCGACGATCACCGAGCGCTTGGTCACATCCACCACCTTGCCCCTAAAGATCTCGGCGATCTGCATCAGCTCGCCGCGCTGGGCGCCATCGGCCGAGACCTTGAACAACGCCAGCTCGCGGGTGACTGTGTCGCCCGGCTCCAGATCGCGGATCTTCAGCACGTTGATCAGCTTGTGCAGCTGCTTTGTCACCTGGTCGATTGGATGCAGCGCCCCGTCGACCGTCAGCGTCACGCGCGAGATCTGCTCGTCGTCGGTCGGGCCGACCGTCAGCGTGTCGATGTTGAAGCCCCTGCGCGCGAACAGCCCCGCGATCCGCGTCAGCACGCCCGACTTGTTCTCCACCAGGATCGACAGCACGTGCTTGCGCCCCGTCCTCAGGCCAGTCGACGCCTGCAGCTCCTCCAGGCTCAGGGGCTCCTTGGTCCCTGGCTCGCCCATCACGCTCATCCCACCATCTCGCGCGCGGCCTGACCGGCCGGAATCATCGGGTACGTGTTCTCCTCGCGCGTGACCCTCACGTCGACGACGACGGGGCCCTCGGTCGCGATCGCGCGCTTCATGTCCTCCACGAGCGTCGTCTTGTCCTCGAAGCGCATCCCGGTCGCGCCATAGGCCTCCGCCAGCTTCACGAAATCGGGAAATTTTCCCGTGTCCACCTGGCTGTATTTGCCGTCCCAGAACAGCTCCTGCCACTGCCTGACCATGCCCAGGTAGCCGTTGTTCATGATGAACACCTTGATCGGGATCTCGTTCTGCGCGCACGTCGCCAGCTCCTGCGCGTTCATCTGCACCGACCCGTCGCCCGCGATGCAGCACACCAGCCGCTCGGGGCAGCCGACCGCCGCGCCCATCGCCGCCGGCAGCCCGAAGCCCATCGTGCCCAGCCCGCCGGAGTTGATCCACCGTCGCGGCGCCGGGAAGTCGTAGTACTGCGCCGCCCACATCTGGTGCTGACCGACGTCGCTCGTCACGATCGCCTCGCCCCCAGTCGCCTCGTACAGCGCCTGGATCATGTACTGCGGCTTGATCTCCTTGTCGGTGCTGTCCTGGAAGCCGAGCGGGTACTTCTCGCGCCAGCCCTCGATCCGCTCCCACCACGCGCCCAGCCGCGCGGGGTCCACGCCCAGCGCGCGGTACTCGATCAGCAGCTTCGCCAGCACGAGCTTGGCGTCGCCCACGATCGGGATGTGCGCCGGCACGTTCTTCGAGATCTCCGCCGGGTCGACGTCGATGTGGATGAACTTCGCCTTCGGCGCGAACTCCGACAGCTTGCCCGTGATGCGATCGTCGAAGCGCGCGCCCACGGCGCAGATCAGATCGGCCTCGTCCATCGCGTAGTTCGCCGCGCGCGTCCCGTGCATACCGAGCATCCCCAGCCATTGCTCGTGCGGCGCCGGGAACCCGCCCAAGCCCATCAGCGTGCACGTGACCGGGAAGCGGTCACTCGTGGCGAACTCGACGAGCTCCTCCGACGCGTTCGCGTTGACCACGCCGCCGCCGGCGTAGATCACCGGGCGGATCGCCGCGGCCAGCGCTTTGGCCGCCTGGCGGATCTGCTTCTGGTTGCCGTCCGTCGTCGGCTGATACCCCGGCAGGCGCACGTCGGTCACCGGCTCGTACTCGATCTCACCGCGCGAGAGGTCCTGCGGGATGTCGACCAGCACCGGGCCGGGCCGGCCGCTGCGCGCGATGTAGAACGCCTCGTGGATCGCCCGCGGGATCTCCTTCGGGTCCTGGATCATGAACGAGTGCTTCACGATCGGGATCGTGATCCCCAGCGTGTCGGCCTCCTGAAAACCGTCGGTCCCGAGCAGCTCGGTGCGCACCTGGCCGGTGATGAACACGACCGGCACCGAGTCCATCATCGCGTCGCAGATCGGCGTGATCAGGTTCGTCGCCCCCGGCCCGCTCGTCGCAAACGCGACCCCGACTTTCCCGGTCGCCTTCGCATAGCCCTGGGCGGCGTGGCCACCGCCGGCCTCGTGCCGGACCAGGATGTGCCTGATCCCGCCGTTCACAAAGGCGTCATAGGTCGGGAGGTTGGCGCCGCCGGGCAGCCCGAAGACGACATCCACACCCTCCGCCTTCAAGCATTCCATCACCGCGTCCACTGCGCGCATACCGCCGACCTCCTTTCCTTCTTCTCGGGGAAAAGCCCAGTGTACCAGTGGGTTTTCGGGCTCCCGAGAGAACTCCTCCTCTCAGGAGTTGCCGATCCCGATGCCTATTGCGAGCACGATCAGGCCACCGACGGTGACGACCAGCAGCGAGGAGCGCATCGAGACCTTGAGGAAGCGTTTGCGAATCCAGGCGATCGTGAACAGCTCCACCGTCACCACGCAGCCGGCCACCAGCAGGGCCTTGTGGACATCGCTGATGATGAACGGCAGCGTGTGGAACAGCCCGCCCAGAGCAGTCATCCCGCCCGTGATCGAACCACGCACGACCGCCGAGCCGCGGCCCGTCTGCTCACCCGTGTCCGACAGCGCCTCCGACCAGCCCATGCTGACCCCGGCGCCCAGTGCAGTGGCGAGTCCGACGACCAACGCCGTATGGGAGTTGGCGTAGATCGCCGCTGCGAAGATCGGCGCCAGCGAGGAGACGGTGCCGTCGATCATCCCCACCAGCGCGGGCTGCACCACGCGCAGCACGAAATCTGCCTCGTCCTCGAATCCCGCACGGTGGATCATCCGCGCGATCCGCGAGGAATGAGGGTGAGGGGGTGTCTGTACCTGTGTGCTCATCTGCTGACATCACAGGCTAGGCGAAGGTTCGGTTTAGGGTGGCCGAACTCGGATTAGGGCGACCGAAATGGCCGTCCGCCCCAGCCAAGCGCTCAGGGATGGGTCGCCGGGCTCAGGGGTGAGGCGCCGGGCTCAGGGGTGAGGCGCCGGGCTCAGGGATGGGACGTCGGGCTGCGCTCCCAGGATTCTGGCGCGATCGCGACGTCGGGAAACTCCAGCTCGGTCCCACAGCCGGTGCAGATGGCGTCGTAGATCTTCGTCACGCGGCCACATTGCGGGCACTGCCGGCGCAGCTCCTCGCGCTCGAAGCGGTAGCAGATCGCGGCCAGCAGGCCGAACACCGGGACGAGCCCCGAGATCAGGAACCACAACAGAAACGAGCTGCCCTTGATCTTGCCGACGATGCCGCCGGCAAGGCCAAAGCAGATCGCGACCACGACGTAGCCCACGCGGCGCTCCCAACCTCTAGAAGAGGACGCGCAAGGCCCACACGAGGGCCACAGCCGCCAGCACCACCACTGCGATACTCGCGACGAACACGACCAGATGGACCACGAAGTGCAGCAGCAGCCAGGCCGCCACGACCAGGATCAGCCCCGCGACGAGTGTCCGCCCGAGCGAGCGAGATGAGGGTTCTGCATTCATACCCACAGCCTAGACGGTTATCCAGCCGAGCAGGGCCGGATGACACGGTTATCCGGCTGGGCAGGGCAGGGTGACCCTTAAATACCGAGCTGCTCGTTGACCAGTCGTGTGACCTCGCCGCCGTCGGCGCGGCCTTTGGTCTCGCGCATCACATACCCCACGATCGGACCGATCGCCTTCGCGTTTCCGCCCCGCACCCGCTCGGCCGCGTCGGCGTTCGCGGCCAGGGCGCCGGCCACGATCGCGCCCAGGCCCTCCGCGCTGTCGATCGCCGCAAGCCCCTCGGCCGCCACGATCGCCAGCGGATCTCCACCCTCGGCCACCAGCCGGTCGAGTACCTGCCGCGCAGCGCCCACGCTGATCCGCTTGGCCGAGGTCAGGCCGACGAGCACTGCCATCGCCGCGGGCTCCACCCGCGACGCGAATGGATCCCCGCCCATTCCCGCGCCAGCCCCTCCGCCAGTCCCCCCGCCCGCTCCCCCGCCCGTTCCCGCGCCAGCCCCTCCGCCCGCTCTCCCACCGTCATCCAAACGTCCCACGAGATCGCCTGTGATCCAGTTCGCCAGAGCCTGGGCGGGCGGGGCCGGCTCCGCGCCGGCGGCGAGGGCAAGCTCGAAGTAGTCGCCCAGCTCGACCCGGAAGGCCAACCGCCGGGCGCTGTCACGACTGAGGCCCAGCGTGCCCTCCAGGCGCTCGGCCCGCGCGGCAGGCAGCTCTCCCATCGCCCCGCGCGCCGCCTCGAGCATCTGCTCGTCGATCGCCACCGGCACGAGGTCGGGCTCAGGGAAGTAGCGGTAGTCATGCGCCTCCTCCTTGCTGCGCAGCGAGGTGATCGCGCTCGAGATGGGGTCGAAGTGGAGCGTCTCCTGTGTGACCCTCCCCCCCGCCTTCAGCGTCGCTTCCTGGCGGGCGATCTCCGCGCGGATGCCGCGTTCGATAAAGCGAAAGGAGTTCATGTTCTTCAGCTCGGTCTTCGTCCCCAGCTCGCTCGTGCCGGATGGGCGCAGCGAGATGTTCGCGTCGCAGCGCAGCGATCCCTCCTCCATGTTCACGTCGCTCACCCCCAGCTGGCGCAGCGTCGTACGCAGCAGCCGCAGCCACTCGCCGGCCTGCTCGGCGGAGCGCAGGTCGGGCTCGGTGACGATCTCCGCCAGGGGCGTGCCGCCGCGATTGAAGTCGATGATGCTCGCATCCGAGCCCTGGATCCGGCCGCTGGAGCCGACGTGGGTCAGCTTCGCCGCGTCCTCCTCCAGATGCACCCTGTGAATGCGCACCTCCCCGAACTCGCCACCGAGGCACAGCGGCTCGTCGTACTGGGAGATCTGGTAGCCCTTCGGCAGGTCCGGATAGAAGTAGTTCTTGCGGTGAAAGATCGAGCGTGGCGCCAGCTCCGAGCCGAGCGCCATGCCGATCATCAAGCCGAAGTGCACGGCGCGCGCGTTCGCCACCGGCAGGCTCCCCGGCAAGCCCAGGCAGACCGGGCAGGTGCGCGTGTTCGGCGGCTCCCCGAACGACAGCTCGCAGCCGCAGAACATCTTCGTCTGAGTCGCCAGCTGGACATGAATCTCCAGCCCGATCACCGGCTCATACTCGCTCATGCGCGCGCCTGCGAGCCGTCGAAGCCGAGGGCGCGCTCGAGCGCATGGGCCCCATCGAGCAGCCTGTTCTCACTGAACGCCGGGCCGGCGATCTGCAGGCCGACGGGCAGCCCCTCGCTCAGCCCGCACGGGATCGAGATCGCGGGGATCCCCGCCAGCGACATCGGCACCGTGCAGTAGTCGTTCAGGTACATCGCCAGCGGGTCCGCCGTCTTCTCGCCGAGCTTGAACGCCACCGTCGGTGAGGTCGGCGTGAGGATCAGATCGACCTGCTCGAATGCCGTGTGAAAGTCCTCCGCGATCTTCGTGCGCACACGCTGGGCGCGGCCGTAGTAGGCGTCGTAGTAGCCGGATGAGAGCGCGTAGGTGCCGAGCATGATCCGTCGCTTGACCTCCGTCCCGAAGCCATCGTGGCGCGTGCGCGTGTACATGTCCAGGAGATCTCTCGCGCTCTCGGCCCGCAGCCCGTAGCGCACCCCGTCAAAGCGCGCCAGATTCGAGGAGGCCTCCGCGGGCGCCAACACGTAGTAGGCCGCGAGCGCGTGCGGCGCGTGCGGCAGCTGCACGCTCTCGACGATCTCCGCCCCCAGATCCTCGGCGCGAGCAAGCGCGGCGCGAAACGTGTCGAGCACCCCCGCTTCGATCCCCTCGCCCTCACCCCCGGCCGAGCCGCTGGTCAACTCCTTCGGCACACCGAGCCGCATGCCGTCCAACCGCTCGGCGCGCGGCAGGGCGATCTCCTCCGGAAAGGCCAGCGAGGTCGCGTCGCACGCGTCGCGGCCGACCATATGGCGCAACAGCAGCGCCGCGTCGGTCACGTCGCGGGTCAGCGGACCGGCCTGATCCAACGAGGAGGCGAACGCGATCATCCCGTAGCGCGAGACCGCGCCGTAGGTTGGTTTCAACCCGACGATCCCGCACAGCGCCGCCGGCTGGCGGATCGAGCCGCCGGTGTCGGTCCCGAGCGCCCATGGCGCCAGCCCCGCGGCAACCGCGGCGGCGCTCCCGCCTGAGGAGCCGCCCGGCACGCGCGTGCGATCCCACGGGTTGAGCACCGGGCCATAGGCCGAGTTCTCGTTCGAGGAGCCCATCGCGAACTCGTCCTGGTTGGTCTTCCCCAGCAGCGTCGCGCCCGCCTCGCTCAGACGCGAGACCGCGGTGGCCGTGTACGGCGGCAGATACCCCTCGAGCATGCGCGAGCCCGACTGACTGGGCACGTTCTCGGTGCAGAACAGGTCCTTCACCGCCAGCGGCACTCCTCTCAGCGGGCCGGCCGGCGCCTCCGCCGGCGCCTCCGCCGCCACCCAGGTGAAGCAGTTCAGCTCGTCAGCTGCCGCGCGCGCCCGATATGCCTCGAACAGCTCCCCCGAGGAGAGCCCGCCCGCCGCGATCGCCCGCGCCGCCTCGGCGGCGGACAGGCCGATGATCTCCGCCACGCTCATGCCTGCGGGCTGGGGACCAGAAATCCGTCGTCGCTGACCGCGGGCGCCTGGGCGAGCGCGACCTCGCGCGGCAGCGAAGCGCGTGGCCGATCCGCGCGCAGCCCTGGGTGGGTGGGGATCGCATCGGTGGGCGTCGCATCGGTGGGCATCGCATCAGCGATCACGTGCGTCGTCGGTGCGACGTCTTTCAGGTCGAGCTCCTCGATCTTGGCGATGTGGTCGAGCACGGCGGAGAGCTCGCGCGCCATCGGCTCGACTTCATCCTCGCTCAACCGCAACCGCGCCAGGCGCGCCACATGCAGAACCTCGTCGCGATCGATCACGGCGAGGCATTCTACGGGGCACCCGGTGTGCCCCGTAGCGACACCTCTTCTCAGGCGTCTGAAGACGGAGGCGCGACCGGAGGCGGAATCGGAGGCGGCGCGGGAGCAGCGGGAGCAGCGCTCGGTGGCGCGGGAGCAGCGGGAGCAGAGGGAGCAACGCTTGGCGGCGCAGCCGTGAAGGCGCCGCCCGTCGCAGCGCCCGGGGCGGAGCCCTCGCTCGGGGAACTCGCGGGCGCCGCCGCACCGCCGAGCGCCTGGCTGCCCTGGTCATGTGCATCTGCGGGCACGGCGCCCTCGGCCTGCATCCCGAGATACCCGCCGTAGGTGATCGCCGCCGCCGCGATCAGGCCCAGCCAGATGCCGATCTTGATGCCGTAGGAGTAGCTGAAGTGGGTGAGGCCGGCACCACCGCTCGCGCCCCCGCTGGGGTGATGAATGATCCGGTAGAGGATCAGCAGCGTCGATAGCGCGCCCAGCCCGGCGATGATTGACTGCACCGGCAGATCCAGCTCCCGCTGGCCCGCGCGCAGCGCGACCGCGCCCAGCGCGACGATAATCGTGATCAGCCAGATCCAGCGGCTGTTGGTGAAGCTGTGCCAGCCGTTGAGGCTGCCGCCGATGCTGATCCCGCCGACGGAAGAGCTGGCGCTGGCTCCATACCACTTGAAGAAGAACAGAAAGATGAACAAGGCGATCGCGCCACCGCCGACGATCTGATCGGAACGGCGCAGACGGCTGATGTCATAGCTCATTGTGGAGATCCCCCGTGAGTCGGTAACTGGAATGTGGTCCTGCCGCCACCCCGCCTCATGCAGGCGCAGCTTGCAACTCCTATTACATAGTTCCCTACGCCACTAGTTCCGCGCGGCGCGCTCCAGTCCTGCCCGTGCCCCCATCCACCCAGACCTCCCGGGGTCTACCGGCCGAAGACGCATCTATGCTGGAAGCGATGCCCGAGAACCCCCACGCCGAGCACATTCAGGAGCTGCTGGAGGGGCTGAATGAGCCCCAACGCGAGGCCGTCACCCACGGCGAGGGCCCGCTGCTGATCCTCGCCGGGGCGGGCAGCGGCAAGACGCGCGTGCTCGTTCACCGCATCGCCTTCCTCCTCTACACCGACCAGGCGCGGGCCGGGGAGATCCTGGCGATCACGTTCACGAACAAGGCCGCCAAGGAGATGCGCGGACGGGTCGAGCGCTTGCTTGGAAGGGGCACGCGCGGGATGTGGCTGATGACCTTCCACGCCGCCTGCGCGCGGATCCTGCGCGTCGAGGCCGAGCGCCTCGGCTACACGCGCCAGTTCACGATCTACGACCAGGGGGACTCCCGCAGGCTGACCAAGCGCTGCATCGACGCAGTCGGGACGATCGACCCCAAGCGCTTTACCCCCGCCGCCCTGCATGGCCAGATCTCGGCGGCCAAGAACAAGCTGATCGACGCCGAGACCTACCGGCAGGCCGCGGGCTCCCCCTTCGAGGAGATGGTCGGCGAAGTCTATGCGCTGTACGAGCGTGATCTGCTCCGCTCCAACGCGATGGACTTCGACGACCTGCTGTTCCGGACGGTAAACCTGCTCGAGCTGTTCGAGGAGGTTCGCAAGCGCTACACCTCCACTTTCCGACACGTGCTCGTCGACGAGTATCAGGACACCAACCACGCTCAGTACCGACTGCTGCAACTTTTGGTGGGCGGGGGCCGGCCACCGCGGGGAGAGTCGCGCAACGGCGAGCAGCCGCTGCGGGGCACGGAGCCACAGAGCGGAGCGCAGCGCGTGGAGCGTCCCACCTACACCGGACCGGTCGGGCATCGCAATCTGGCGGTGGTCGGCGATGACTCCCAATCGATCTACAGCTTCAGAGGCGCCGACGTGCGCAACATCCTCGACTTCCAGGAGGACTTCCCCGACGCGCGCGTGGTCAAGCTGGAGCAGAACTACCGTTCCACCGAGACGATCCTGCAAGCCGCGAACGCGGTGATCGCGAACAACCGCGGCGGGATCGCCAAGCGCCTGTGGAGCGAGCTCGGGCAGGGCGAAGAGATCCACGTGCGCGAGCTGGAGGACGAGCACGCCGAGGCGCGGTTCGTCGTGGGCGAGATCGAGCGGTTGGTCGACGAGGGCGCGAGCCGCGAGGAGATCGCCGTCCTGTACCGCACGAACGCGATGTCGCGGGTGCTCGAGGACACGCTCGTGCGCCGTGAGATCGCCTACCAGGTGATCGGCGGGACGAAGTTCTACGAGCGCGCCGAGATCAAGGACGCGATCGCTTACCTGTCGCTGCTGGCCAACCCGTTCGACGTGGTGAGCTTCACGCGTGTGGCCAACTCGCCGCGGCGCGGGCTCGGGCAGACATCGCTGTCGCGGATCGTGGCCCACTCAGCCAGCGTGGGCGTCTCGGTGTGGGAGGCAGCCTCCGCGCCCGCGCAGATCCCCAGGCTCGGGGCGGCCGCGATCAAGGCGCTGCGGCGTTTCATGGACACGATGGATGAGCTGCGCGCGCGCGTCGAGCAAGACGTCCCCGTGGCCGATCTGCTGGAGGCGGTGCTGTCGCAGAGCGGCTATGTCGAGGCGCTGGAGGCGGAGCGGACGATCGAGGCGCAGGGGCGGATCGAGAACCTCGAGCAGCTGGTGCAGGTCGGACGCGAGTTCGACGCGTCCGCACCCGAGGACGAGGACACGCTCGAAGTCTTTCTGCAGCAGATCGCGCTCGTCGCCGACGCCGACTCCCGTAGCGAGGACGAGGGACTGGTGACGCTGATGACGCTGCACAACGCCAAGGGCCTGGAGTACCCGATCGTGTTCATCGTCGGCTGTGAGGATGGGGTCTTCCCCCACTCGCGCGCGCTCGACGAAGGCGGACTGGAGGAGGAGCGGCGCCTGTTCTACGTGGGCGTGACGCGCGCCAAGCGCTCGCTGTACCTGACCCACGCGCGCCGGCGCGCCGTGTTCGGCGCGCAGACCCATGGGCTGCCGAGCCGCTTCCTGGACGAGATCCCGGCGGAGCTGCTCGACCGCGTGCAGGCGCCGGCGCCGCACTCCTGGGGCGGCGTGCCCGCCGGCGTGGGCGCCGCCAACGGTGGGGCCACTCGCGGGGATCCCGCCGGCGGCGGCTGGGCGGCCTCCCGCGTGCCGGGGACACCCACGGGGAAGGCGTTTCGCATGGGCGAGGACGTTGTGCATGCTGCCTTCGGGGATGGCGTGATCACAGGGGTGGAGCCAGGCGGCGTGATCGTCGTGCGCTTCGCCAATGACGGTTCGGAGCGCAAGCTGATGGCCGAGTACGCCCCGGTCAGCAGACGCTAGGGTTTGGCCCCGTGGCAGCCACAATCATCGACGGTAAGGCGATCGCCGCGCGCGTGCGGGACGAGGTGGCACACGATGTCGGCGCGTTCACCGAGCGGCTGGGTCACCCCCCGGGGCTGGCGACCGTGCTGGTCGGCGAGGACCCCGGCTCCGCCGTGTACGTGGGAGGCAAGCAGCGAGCCTGCAAGGAGGCCGGGATGGTCCCCTTCGACCGGCGCCTGCCCGCGGACGCCTCCTTCGATCGGGTGGCCGCGGAACTGCGGAGCCTGAACGCCGATGTGGCGGTCAACGGCGTGCTGTTGCAGCTGCCGTTGCCCGACCATCTCGACGGGGCATCGCTGACGGCGATAATCGACCCGGCCAAGGACGTGGACGGGCTGACCCCGGTCAACGCCGGGCTGCTCGCGCTCGGGCTACCCGGGCTGCGACCCTGCACTCCCTCGGGGGTGATCGAGCTGCTGGCGAGTGTCGAGGCAGGACTCGAAGGCGCCGAGGCGGTCGTGGTCGGGCGGTCGAACCTGTTCGGCAAGCCGATGGCTCAGCTGCTGCTCCAGAGCAACGCCACCGTGACCGTGTGTCATTCGCGCACACGCGAGTTGCGCGAGGTGTGCGCCCGCGCGGACGTGTTGATCGCGGCAGTCGGTCATCCGCGCCTGATCACCCGCGAGTTCGTCAAGCCCGGCGCGGTTGTGATCGACGTCGGCATGAACCGATTGACGCCCGAGCAGGCTCACAACAAGAGCGGCCTGGTCGGCGACGTCGATTTCGCGGCGGTGGCCGAGGTTGCCTCGGCGATCACCCCCGTACCGGGCGGCGTGGGGCCGATGACGATCGCGCTGCTGTTGCGCAACACGCTCCAGGCGGCCCGCCGGCAGGCGGGACTCGAGCTCTAGATGTCATCGCTGTCGCATCCAGCGAGGATCGCGTATCGCGTCAACGGGGCGGAGAAGGAGGAGAGACGATGAGCCTGAGACGCCTGCTAGCCGTTCGGAGATCCCTCCGATCTCCGAACGGTGGCGAGCTGCTCGCCCTGGCGGGCGCCGTCTGCCTGATCGTCTCGCTGACGCTGCCCTGGTATGAGAACGCCGAAGGCAAGCTCAGCGCATGGAGCACCTTCGGGCCCGCGGTCGTGCTGCTGATGCTGGCGGCGATAGCCGCGCTGGTGCTGGTCCTGGCCACCGTCACCGAGCGTACTCCAGCGCTACCGGTCGCCGCCGCGGTATGGGGCGTGCCGTTCGGGCTGCTCGGCGTGGTGGCCGCGATCGTACGCCTGCTCGAGCGACCCGACCATTCCACATCGCTGTGCGCGGGCGCCTGGCTCGCGCTGGCCGGAGCTGTCGCCGTCCTGCTCGGCGCATGGCAGTCGCTGCGCGACGAACGCACCTCGCGCTACAAGCCGGCCACGCCGGAGCCGCGCCGGCTACCCGAGTAAGGGCTCAGCGGCCCGAGCGATTCACTTGTTGCGGGCCGCCACAGGCCCGTGCTGGTCACTTGCGCTTCTTTGGCTTCTTGGTGGGCTTCTTGGGCTTCGGCTTGTGCAGCGTGATGGCGGTGAGGGCCGGCTTGACCTGTGTCAGGCCGGCCGCGTTGGCGGCCAGGATCGTAAACGTGATCTTCTCGCTATAGGGCAGCCTGGATACGGAGGCCTGGTAGACGCCGGCAGACGGATTGGTGACTGACATCGGTACGGTCTTCGTCTCGTGACAGACAGACCGTTTGCCCTTCTTCTTCTTTTTCTTTTTCGGGCACTTGGCGGTAACCGAGTAGGCGGCGGCCGTGTCGACGGTGAGGGCCACGGCGTTCGGATCGGAGGCGGCGATCGACAACGTGCACTTTTGCAGCTTGCACTTGCGCGCGGTGATCGAAGCAACCGGAGGCATCGTGTCCGCCGCGATCGCGGCCGTCGTCGCGCTGCGGGCAGTGGTTACTCCGCCGGGACTGCTGGCCTGCACGATGCAGACGAGCGGCGAGCCGACGACTGTGCTCGGTGGAGTAAAGACGTTAGTCGGACCGCTCTGGAGCACCTGAGCGGAGGCGTTTTCCACCTGGAAGGTGTACGTGAAGGACGTCGGCGGAGTGGTCCATCCGCCCGGTTCGCAACTCAGCGGACTGAAGTCCACGGGAGCGGGACCGACCGGTTTGACCACTGGTGGAGATGTCGAGCGCACGGCCACTGGAGGCGATTCGCTGCCTTCGATGAAACCGCGTATCTCGGGCGCCGCCACGTTCGTGAAGACATCTGGCACACCCACTGGGCATTCCTTTGCCCCGAAGTCCACGATGCCGACCTGCACGGCGGGGCTGCCCTCGGTCAGCGGACCACCGCTATCCCCCTGGCATGTCGATGAGCTCGCCGACACAGCGCACAACAACACTGCGGAATTGACGCTCACCTCTGCCCGACAGGCGTCGCTGCTGATCGCAGTGAGCGTCGTAGCGTAGAGCCTGCCGTTCGACTGAGCGCTTTCGGCACCTTCCTCTTTGCCGTATCCGCTAATCGAGAGTGTGGTTCCAGGCGCCGGCGTGCCCCCTGTGGCCACCAGTCCAATCGGCTGGGTATTGGTGGCCGCCGACAGTTCGAGCGGTTCGTGGAGCGTCAGGATCGCCACATCGTCTGTGGGCGGTGAGACGGTGTAGTAGGGATCGGTGCGGAGACTGTCGACTGATCTCGATTGGGCACCTGGCGAAATCAGAAAGTCTTCCAGTGGACCACCAAATCCAAATACCATCGATGTGCCCGCGAAGACGATAAATTCACCCGCCGGATAGGAGCTGATGGTGCCCTCATGATCGACGCAGTGAGCAGCGGTGAGGATGTGGCTCGCGTCGAGGATCGAGCCCCCGCACGCACCCTCGATGCCTTCTGCTTCGTCGTAGTGCAGGACATAGACCTGCCAGGGGAACTGCGAGATCGAGGCTTCCTGTCCGTTGATGATTTGAGGAGCGAGCGAACCCCTGCCTTCAAATGGATTGCTGCCCGATGACGCAAGCGCCTGGGACGACATCGCGAGGATCGATGCCAGCGCGCCGATGCACAAGGCTAGGAGGTTGGTCAGGAGGCGTCGCCGAGGCAGGTTTAGGCGCGGACTAGGGTTCATAACCGCCCATATCTACCAGAAACAAGCTCCCTTGAAGCCTTGCTCGGCTGTTTGACAGGCCTAGCTACCCCCCGGCGGGGTTCGGCCCCTTCACGGTGCGCAGCGGCCGCACCTCGGCCACCGGCGTATCGGAGCCCTCGCCCCCCTCCTCACCGGAGAGCTCACCAACCGTCCGTTCGAGCGTGCCGATGCGACTCGCGAGCCCTTGGATCGCCTCGGCGATCGGGTCGGGCAGGTGGATCCAGTCGGCGTCCGGGCCCTCGGGGCGGCGCCCGTCGACGCGCACGGGGTGTCCGGGGTTGCCGACGACCGTGGAGTGCGGCGGCACATCGGTGATCACCACGCTGTTGGCGCCGATCTTGGCACCATGACCAATCGTGATCGGCCCGAGGAGCTTGGCGCCGGAGCCGATCGTGACGTTGTCCTGAACGGTCGGGTGACGCTTGCCAGTCGCGAAGCCGGTGCCCCCCAGCGTGACGCCCTGATAGAGGGTCACATCGTCGCCGATGTCGGCCGTCTCGCCGATCACAACGCCCGCCCCGTGATCGATGAACAGGCCCTCGCCGATCCGCGCCGCGGGGTGAATCTCGATCCCGGTTACCGCCCGCGTGAGCATCGAGATCGTGCGCGGCAGCAGCCGCACCCCGGCGCCGTGCAGCGCGTGCGCGACGCGATAGGCCAGCAGCGCGTGGATCCCCGGCCAGGTGGCGAGAATCTCGCCGGGCGGGACACCTCTCGCCGCGGGGTCGCGGTCGCGCGCGGCAGCCACGTCACGACGCAGCTCTCTCGCGACCTGCGCAAAGGCACCGAAACCAGGCATGGCAAGAGCGTAGCGACCGACCGTGGGCGCACCGGCGCGGGCTACAAGAGGACACCGTGCAGGAACCACATCTGACGCCGCACGTTAGCCGGCCGCGTGCAGGAGCCACGCGTCTGACGCGCACAGTGGCCGGCCCCTGCAGGAACCACGCGTCAGGGGGCGAAGAAGGCTTGCGAGACGTAGCGCTCGCCCGAGTCCGGCATGATCACCACAATTCGCTGCCCGCGGGACTCTGGGCGTGCGGCCACCTGGAGCGCCGCCCAGAGGGCCGCGCCGCATGAGATACCGGCCAGGAGGCCGACGCGCCGCGCGCAGGTCCAGGCAGTGTGGATCGCATCGTCATCGGATACCGAGATTACCTCGTCGAGCAGCTCACGGTTGAGCACCGCCGGTACGAAGCCCGCGCCGATGCCCTGGATGCGGTGCGGGCCGGGCTGAGCACCGGAGAGGACCGCCGAGCCGCGCGGCTCGACCGCGACGATCCGCAGGCGGGGGTTGCGCTCGCGCAGGTATTCCCCCACTCCGGTGATCGTGCCGCCGGTGCCCACACCGGCGACGAGCACGTCGATACGGCCGTCGAGCGCGCGGTCGATCTCCGGCCCGGTGGTGCGACGATGGACATCGGGGTTGGCGGGGTTGGAGAACTGGTCGGGCAGAAACACGTCGGCGTCGCGCGCCATCGCGCGAGCCGCCGCGACGGCCTCTCCCATGCCCCCGAGAGACTCGGTGATGTCGACCCGCGCGCCGTAGAGGCGCAGCAGGCTCTCGCGCTCGCGGCTCATGCCCTGGGGCAGAGTCAGCACCAGCCGGTAGCCCCGCGCCGCGCAGACGAACGCGAGCGCGATCCCGGTATTGCCGGAGGTGGCCTCCACGATCGTCGTGCGCCCGGGCTCGATCCTGCCCTCGGCCTCGGCCGCCTCGATCATCGCCACGCCGATCCTGTCCTTCACGCTGCCGCCGGGGTTCAGCGACTCGAGCTTGGCGAACAGCTCCACACCGTCCGCCGCCGCCGTGTCCTCGAGCATCCGGGGCAGCCCGACCAGCGGTGTCTTTCCCACGAGCTCCGCAATGTTGATCGGGATTTGGGGCATCCGCTCCCGAGGATAGAGGGCCGGCAACGCTTACGCCGCACGGGCCACTCCCAGAGGGGAGCCCGCGCGGCGCGTGTGAGAAGCGTCTACCAGCTGCCCGTTTTAGTGCCCGAGCAGCCCGTTTTACTAGGGCCGCTGGTGCACGAACGAGTTATCGCGCCGCCCGAGCTCTTGGAGATCGTGAATTTGTCTTCCGTGCTCGCGGCGGTGGCCGTCACGCTGTAGCCGTTTGCTTCCGGGGTGGCGGGAGTGCTGATGTACGCGTTACCGCCGCCGGCAGCGATCTGAATCGTCGGTTCGTATTTGTTGAGTTCCGCCGCTGTGACCTTCGTGTATTGACCGCTGTTATCGGTGGCTATCGTCTCTGCGGTGATCTCCGCGGAGTGAACCAATTCCTTTGCCGAGGCGTCGTAGGCCTTGGTTTTCTGATTCAGGAACGCCGGCAGGGCGACCGCGGCGAGAACGCCGATGATCAGGATCACAACGAGTATCTCGACAAGCGAGAAGCCGCTCGCGTCCTTCCAGCCCTCCCCCGGTCGAGCCGGCGTACGGGCGAGGTGGCGCTGCAAGGTCCGAGAGATACGCGACGGGTCCGTAAACAAGATAGCCCTCCATGGCTTTAACTGGCGGCCGAGCTATCTCGTCGAGATCTCTGACTTTGCGACCCCGTCTCACGACGGGTTTGCCTTTTTTCAGTTGGGTTGTCGAGCCGGGAGTGTAAGCACAGAATAAGCCGCTGTGGGAAGACTGGACATATGTACTAGTCCCCCGGCGCACAAAAACAGTGGCAAACAGCTACATAGCGCCCCAAAAGGTACGCTTCTCACCACTCAGATGTAATACATGCTCGCGCCCGCCTCGCGCGACTCACGCTCGATCACATCGGCGATCGTGGTCTGCGCGAGCACCTTGCGGGCTGCCTCGGCGGCGTCGGCAAACACGCCTTCGGAGTCGCGCCCAAGGGGACCGTCGAGCAGCTCGACGATCTCCAACACGGTCACGGTTGAGGGCTCGCGCGCGAACCGATAACCGCCCTTTACTCCCCGTTGCGAGCTGATCACTCCTGCACGGCGCAGCGCCGCGAACAACTGCTCGAGAAACTGCACGGGCACATCGCGCTTGCGGGCCAGCTCACCGATCGGCACCGGCCCCGAGCCCGCAGAGCGCCCGAGCTCGGCGAGCGCGAGCACGGCGTAGGGCGACTTGCTTGTGATCGAGATCACACGGCGATGCTACGGAACTACAACCAGCCGCGCTCGGTCGCGATCAAGACCGCCTGAGCACGGTCGACCGCGCCCAGCTTGCCGTAGATGTTGTGCAGGTGGGTGCGCACGGTACTCGTCGAGAGCGTCAGCTCGTGCGCAATCTGCTTGTAGACCTTGCCTTCGGCGAGCCGCGACAGGACGCCGAGCTCGCGCCCGGACAGCGGGCAGGGGTCGACGTGGCGCTGGCGCTGGCTGGCGGAGCTGGGCAGCTCGTACATCACCCGCCTGAGCTCCTGCGGCCCGATGCCGACGATCCGCGCGGTCTGGAGCATCTCCGCCGATGACACCTGCGCGCCCTGCTCATAGTGGGCGAGCATGTCCGCCAGGCGGATGAAAGCGGCCTCCCCCTCCACATCCGGGTTGTGATGGCGCTCGATCGCCGTGGCGATCGTCGCCGGCAGTCCCCAGCGCCGAGCGAGCACGCCACCCACCAACGCGTGATCGACACCAAGCTCCCGGCGCTCCTGATGGATGCGATCCTCCGGTGTCTTCGCGTCGAGATGCACCTGCGCGGGATAGCCGGGGTAGGCGTGCAGCAAGACGAGCTTGCCGACATCGTGCAGCAGGCTCGTGACGGTCAGGCGATCGCGATGCTCGTAGCCGACCTCTGCCGCCACGCGATCGGCCGCACGTTGGGTCGCCAGAGCGTGCAATCGGAAGCGCTCCGGCGCCGCATCCCAGACACTCGAGCGCTCGAAGAATTCAAATGTGCGCACCCGCCCCGCCAGCGCCTGGACCGTCTGTGCGCTGAGCAGCTCAACGGCCCCCACGACGGTGTCCACACGCACGCGGGCAGACGGAGCGGGCGGACTCTTGACCTGGTTGGCGATACGCAGCACGGCGATGATCAGTGCGACATCCGACTCCACGGCCGTCACGATGTCAGCCGTCGCCACGTGGTCTCCGGAGATCACCGCAAGCAGGCGATTGCGCGACTCGGCGAGCGCGGGAAAGGCCTCCAGCGCTTCAAAGGCCATCGTCAGACGCCGGCCATGTCCCTCGTTCTGATGCCGGGCCGCGGGGGTCGCGCCGGGCGGCTTTGGACGGCGCTCGCCCTCGGTCGAGTGACCTTTTGCGGCTGTGCGCGGCTTTGAAGCTGTCGCCTGCATACGTCCAGATACCTGCCTCGTGATCGCCGGCCACCCGAATGGATGGTGCCGTGTCGGGGTCCTATCGGCATCCCTGGACGAATGGTTGAGCGGCAATTCGACCGGCCCACTCGGGCCGGCTAGATCAGGCCGGCTAACTCAGGCCGGCTGGACGCGATCGGCTTGCGAAGCCCCCAGCACCCGGTCGATACGCCGCAGTGTCTCCTCGCGGCCGAGCAGCGTCACGCTCTCGAAGATACCCGGCGAGATCGTCGTGCCGGAGATCGCCACGCGCAGCGGTTGATAGACCGCCCGCGGCTTGAGCGAGTTGCCCTCGACGATCTGCTCGAGCGCCTCGCGCACCCCCGACAGGTCGAAGTCAGCGACCTCAGCGAGGGCCGTGCGTACATACGCCAGCACCGCGCGTCCCTCCTCGCCCAGCCACCGCTCCCACGCCGCCGGGTCGTCCTGGGGCCCATCGAAGAAGAACCCGGCCAGCGGCCAGAAGTCGGCGAGCGTGTGGATCTTCTCCTGGCTGATCCGCACCGCCGCGCCGAGCCCCTCGCGTCCGGTAAACGCTTCCAGGCGACGCGTCAGCTCCTCCGGGGAGAGACCGCGAATGTAGACGCCGTTCAGCCACTTCAACTTGACCTCGTCAAAGCGCGCCGGATTGTGGCTCACCCGCTCCAGCGCGAAGCGCTCGATCAGCTCCGCCGTCGACAGCACGGTCGCGTCGTCGCCAGTCCCCCAGCCGAGCAGCGCCAGGTAGTTGCGGACCGCCTCCGGCAAGTAGCCGGCGTCGCGCAGCTCCTGCACCGATGCGGCGCCGTGGCGCTTGGAGAGCTTCTTGCCGTCCGGTCCGTGCAACAGCGGCAGATGCGCATAGAGGGGCAGCGACGAGGGCGGGCGAGTCTCCGATCGGTCCAAGCCGACCGCTTTGGCCGCCTCCAGAACCAGCAGCTGCTTGGGGGTGTTCGACAGGTGATCCTCGCCGCGCACCACGTGCGTGATGTGCGCATCGAGGTCGTCGATCGCGACGGCGAAGTTGTAGAGCACCGAGCCGTCCGCGCGCGCGATCACAGGATCGTCGAGATGGACGTGCTCAAAGCGCGTCTCGCCGCGGATCGCGTCGTGCACGACGGTCGCGCCCTGATCGGGGACACGCAGGCGTACCGCGCCCTCAGTTTGACTCCCCACGAGCCCCTCGCCCCGGAACCCACGCTCAGCGCCGTGCAGCTCCTTATAGGCCTTCACATCCTCCGCCGTGGCGCTCGAGCGATAGGCGTGCCCCGCCCGCAGCAGCGCTTCGAGTGCCTCCCGGTGGCGCTCGGAGCGCTCTGATTGCATGATCGGGCCCTCGTCCCAGTCGAGCTCCAGCCAGCGCAGGGCCTCGAGGATCTGCTCGACGTTCTCCGGCGTCGAGCGCTCACGATCGGTGTCCTCGATGCGCAGCACCAGCTTGCCGCCGGCGTGGCGGGCAAGCAGCCAGTTGAACAGCGCCGTGCGCGCGCCGCCGATGTGCAGGGCGCCCGTCGGCGACGGGGCGAACCTCACGCGCATGACCCCGGCTGAGGGGTCGGTCTGTGCGGGAGCGGAAACCATAAGATCGCCGCCATGCTAATCGGAGCGCACGTCTCGCCCGCAGGTGGGCTGCCAAAAGCGATCGAGCGCGGCGTCGAGCGCGGCTGCCGCGCGATCCAGATCTTCAATCAGTCGCCGCGCATGTGGAAGCCAACCGTCTACCGCGAGGAGGACGTCGCCGCGTTCAAGCAGGCGATGGCCGCCAGCCCGATCGACGCGGTCCTGATCCACGCCGTCTACCTGCTCAACTGCGCCAGCGAGGATCCCGACATTCGCGCCAAGTCGCTCACCTCGCTCACCCATTCGCTGCGCGTCGGCCACGAGATCGGCGCGAGCGGTGTGGTGCTCCACCCTGGCTCGGCGAAGACCGGCGACGTGCCCAGCGCGATCGCGCGAGCAGGAGAGACGATTCGCGAGGCCCTACGCGAGAGCAAGGGTTGTGAGCTGCATTTGGAGAACACAGCGGGCACAGGTGGCACGCTCGGTCGCTCGTTTGACGAGCTCGCCGCGCTTCTGGAGGCATCCGGCGGCGATCAGCGGCTCGGAGTGTGCCTGGACTCCTGTCACCTGTTCGCGTCGGGCTATGACATCCGTACGGCTGCCGGCATGAGCTCAGTCGTGCGCGAGGCCTCGCGCAAGCTCGGTCGCGGCAGGGTCCGCTCGCTGCACCTCAACGACTCCCAGACCCCGCTCGGCTCGAATCGTGACCGTCATGCCAACATCGGCGCCGGCGAGCTCGGTGAGGCCGGCTGCATGGCGTTCCTATCTGCCCCTGGCCTGCAGAAGCTGCCCTGCATACTCGAGACCCCAGGTGAGAACCGCGAAGGACCTGGACGCGAGGAAATCGCGCTGGCGATGAAGCTGCGCGAGCGAGGAATCACAGCTCGACGTTAAGGACGGAGCCGCGCCGCGCATCGTCGGTTCAGCACGCCCCCTGACGGTCGTGGACCGAGCAGACCGCCGATCAAAGATCGCCCAGCAGTGAGCGAAGTGTGCCCCCTACGCACACGAGCGATCGAGGACGCCGACCGATTGGGAATCGGCCAGCGAAGCGTCCACGGCCGTCAGGGCGTGTTCCAGCTCGGCGCGCAGCGTCGGCGTGTGCTGCACGCGGTAGGTCTCACCCAGGCGCACCCGGCGCGTGCCGGCGCTGGTGTTGATCTCGAGCACGACCTCGGCAGTGCCGGGGTTTTCCTCGATCAGCTGCTTGCAATCGTCGATCGCGCTCGTGGCCAGACAGGATGCATCGACGCTTAAGCGCACCGGATGAGCCAGCGCGGTGGCGGTCTTGGCGGCCATGTCGGCCTGTGTGTGGGCGCGCTCAATCTCCTCAGGGGAAGGCGAAAAGGCCTCGACCGACTGCACCACCAGGCATGTCTTGCCGGCTTCCTTGTGATCGACGCGGCCGCGTACGAGCACAACCTCATCGACGGCCAAGACCGCCTCGTGCTCGGTGATCGCCTTGCCGAAGACGATCATCTCAACGGCTCCCGCGAGATCATCGAGCGTGGCGAACATCATCGGGTCGCCGTTGCGGGTGCGAATCCGCTTGGCCTCGGTGATGATCCCGCCGACCGTCACGAGGTCCTTATCGCGGCGATCCGCGAGCGCCGAGAGCGGACAGTCGACGCGGGCGCGGAGCACCTCGCGCAGTGGCTTCAACGGATGCGCAGAGACGAACAGGCCGATCGCTTCCTTCTCCACCGCCAGCAGCTCAGCCTGCTCGAACTCCTCAGCCGGGATCGGCGGGTGGATCGGACGCGCCAAGCCGAACCCGAAACCGTCCGCCGCGGCGCGCGGCGCCACCTCGACAGACTGCGCGCCGGTCTTAGCCTGCCCGCCGGTCTCCGCAGCGGGGGTATCCAGATCGAAGATCGACCCCTGACCGATCAGCGCGTCCTGCTGGGCCTTCTGACCGGCGCCCTGGGCCTGCTCGAGCACCACGAGCATGCCCTTGCGGGTGGCCCCGGTGGAGCCGAAGGCTCCACACTTGACCAAAGCCTCGATCGCCTTCTTGTTGACCGTGCGGTTGTCCACTCGCTCGCAGAAATCCCACAGCGATTGAAATGGACCCCCGCCCGGGTGGGCGGGGTGGGCGGGTCCTCTATCACCGCGCGCCCGCTTGATCGCCTCGACCGCCTGGTAGCCGACACCCTTGACGGCGTCCAGGCCAAAGCGGATGTTTCCTTCGACGACCGTGAACTCGTGGTCTGAGAGGTTCACGTCCGGCGGCAGGATCTCGATCCCCATCTCCTCGCAGCGCGCGACAAAGAACGGGACCTTGTCCTTCGTGGACATCACCGAGGAGATCAGCGCCGCCATGTACTCGGCGGTGTAGTTGGCCTTCAGCCATGCGGTGCGGTAGGCGATCAGCGCGTAACAGGCGGCGTGGCTCTTGTTGAAGGAGTAGTCGGCGGACTTTTCGTTCGTCTGCCACAGGGATTCCGTCACGGCCGAGCTCGTGCCCGAGGCGCGGCAGCCCGCGATGAACTCCGGCTTCAGCGCCGCCATCGCCGCGCGGTTCTTCTTGCCGATCGCCTTACGCAGATCGTCCGCCTTGGCCCCGGAGAAGCCGGCGATCTCCTTGGAGATCTGCATCGCCTGCTCCTGGTAGAGAATCACCCCGTTGGAGGACTCCAGGATCGTGCGCAAGCGCTCGTCGGGATAGGAGATCGTCTCCGGATTGTGCTTGCCCTTGGCATAGACGGGGATCTGGTCCATGGCGCCCGGGCGGTAGAGCGCGTTGAGAGCGACGAGGTCGTTGAACTCGTCCGGGCGGACCTTCTTCAGCGCCTCGCGCATGCCCTCGGACTCGAACTGGAACACGCCCGTGGAGTCCCCGCGAGCGAGCATCTCATAGGTCCGGGCGTCGTCGAGCGGGAGCGTGGTCATATCTGGGCGGGTGACGCCGTTGCCGTCGGCGTCGACGCTCGAGCGCTCGATGATGTCGAGTGCGTCCTCGATCACGTCGAGGTTGCGCAGGCCGAGGAAGTCCATCTTCAGCAGGCCGATGTCCTCGATCGGCTTCATCGAGAACTGGGTCACCGTGCGAAATACACGCTCGCCGTGCTCGTCGGTGCCGCCGTCGGCCATCTGCAGGGGCACGATCTCGGTCAATGGTCGATCGGCGATCACGACCGCGGCGGCGTGGATCGAGGAGTTGCGCACGATTCCCTCGAGCCCCTGTGCGACGTCGACGATCTGCCGCGCCGTGGGGTCCTCGTCGCAGGCCTTGCGCAGCGGCTGGCCCTGCTTGAGACAGTCCTCGAAGGATGGCGCGCGGCCCATGATCGGGTCGGGGATCAGCTTCGCCAGGCGATCGCCGGCCCCGTAGTCGAGGCCGAGCACGCGTGCCGCGTCGCGCGTGGCCGCGCGCGGGAACATCTTGCCGAAGGTGACGATCTGCGCGACCGACTCGCGCCCGTACTTGTCGGTCACGTACTTCATCACCCGCTCGCGCCCGCGCACGGAGAAGTCGATGTCGATGTCCGGCATCGACACGCGCTCGGGGTTGAGGAAACGCTCGAACAGCAGGTCGTACTGCAACGGGTCGACGTCGGTGATCGCCAGGCAGTAGGCGACGATCGAGCCGGCGGCGGAGCCGCGGCCGGGACCCACGGCGATGCCGTTCTCCTTGGCGAACTTGACGAAGTCCCAGACGATCAGAAAGTAGGCGTTGAAGCCCATCCGATCGATCACGCCGAGCTCCATCTCCATCCGCTCGATCGCCGCGGCGGGCGGCGGGTCACCGTAGCGCAGGCGCAGTCCCTCCTGCACTCGCGCCCGCAGATACTCGCGCTCGGAGGCTCCCTCGGGCGTCGGATAGCTGGGAATCAGCTGCTTGCCCAGCTCGATCTCCACCGAGCAGCGCTCGGCGATCTCCACGGTGCTGGCGATCGCCTCGGGCCACTCCGCGAAGGCGGCGACCATTTCCGCGGAGTCACGCAGGTAGAACTCGTTGGTCTCGAAGATCATCTTTGGCGACGCGAGCGTGCTCTTGGTCTGCACGCAGAGCAGCGCCGTGTGGTGGCCGTGATCCTCGCGGCGCAGGTAGTGCACGTCGCCGGTCCCCACCAGGCTGCCCCCGACCTCGCGGGCGATCCGGACGATGCCCTCGTTGCACTTGTCCTGGTCGGCCAGCCCGTTCTTCTGCACCTCGAAGTAGACGTTCTGCGCGCCGAAGATCCCGCGCAGCTCGTCGGCGTGTGCACGCGCGTCATCGGGTCGATCCTCGAGCAGGCGCTGGCAGAAGCGCGAGGCGAGGCAGCCGGTGAGCGCGATCACCCCCTCCGAGTGGCGCTCGACCTGGGCGAGGTCTAGCGTCGGCTTGCCGCGGTGCAGACCTTCGAGGAAGCCGGCCGAGGAGAGCTTGACGAGGTTGCGGTAGCCGGCGTCATCGGCGGCGAGCAACGTCAGATGGTTGCGCTCGACGCGGGTGGGTGGGCCCCCTATCTTGGCGGTCGCCTGCGTGTGGTCCTCGACGAGGTAGATCTCGCAGCCGACGATCGGCTTGACACCGTGCTTGGCGCAGGCCTTGTGCAGCTCGACCGCGCCATTCATCACGCCGTGGTCGGTCAGGCCGAGCGCGGGCTGGCCGAACTCCGCCGCGCGCGCCGCCAGCGCATCGATCTTGCACGCACCGTCGAGCAGCGAGTACTCGGAGTGGACGTGCAGATGGGCGCAGACGGGGTTGCTCACTGGGACTGCATCGTAGGCGGCTCGGCGGCGGCGGATCGGCGCTCGCGTCGCTGTTTGCGTCTTCTGCGTATGCGGGTGAGCAAAGACATGCTGTGCTTGTGCGGTGGGGATGGCGCTGACCCATCACCGTCCACGACGGCTGTGGCGCCGATCGGCACTGTGGCGCCGATCGGCACTGTGGCGGTTGGTTGCTCGGGCAGCGCTTGAGAGAGCTCGGCGCGTGCACGCAGCCGTTCGACGGCGGTCGCCAAGGCGTCGGCCAGCTCCTCGCGCTGATCGCCGGGGGCGTCCGGAGCGTGCTGCCCCGCACTGGACTGGCGCGCGGCGCCAGCCCGTAGCTGCGCCGCTACGCCCTTCAGCTCCGAGACCAGTTGTTCTACCCGACGATAGCCCTCGCGCATGCCCTCCAGCAGATGTTCGGCGTGCGCGCGCGCGGCACGCTCGGAGTCGACCTCACGGCGGATCTCATGCGCTCGACGCTCGAGCTCGGCGAGGCGCACCTGTAGCTCCCGCTCGGCGCGTCCTACGGCCACCGATCGGAGATCGGCCAGCTCGGCCGCGGCGGCCTGTTCGGCCTCGTCCAGCTCACGCTGGACGCTCTCCAGTCGCTCGCCCAGCTCCCGCGCGTGGTGCTCACTCGCGCCCAGACGGCGCGTGAGCCGGTCGATCTCGGCGCGACTGTCGCGCTCGAGCTGCAGGTGACGGTCCTCGGCCTCGACGCGCAGTTGCTGCTCGGCGTACTCGCGCTGCTTGACACGACGCAGCTCCTGCTCACGCTCGGCCACCGCTGTCTGCTCGGAATCGAGCCGCTCGGAGAGGAGCACTCGCTCCTCGGCGGTCTCTCGCACCCGTTGCTGCAGGCTGGCCAGGTGGGTCTCGAGCGTCTGCACCGTCGCCTCGGCCGCCTCGGCCCGGCGGGTGAGCGCGTCCGTAGGGTCGGTGGGCGTGGATTGGGCGGGCGCAGGGTGAGCGGGCTCTAAATCAACCGCGCGGCGCGCACGGCGCTCGGCCAACAGATCGCGGTCGGTTGGCCGCGGCGGCTCGCCCTTGGGCGTCTCGTTTCCCTCTGCCATCACGATGATCGATCAGGCTATGGATGGGACCGGACGCGACCGGACGCGGCCCCAGGATGAGGCCTACTCGTTATGCAGGCGCCAGGCCATGCGCGACTGCAAAGACCACAGCTCGATGAACCCGGGTGAGGCGGTCTGAGAGAAGAGCCCGCCGGACTCCGCGAACGAGGCCAGGCTCGCGTCGTAGACGGCGCCCGGCGCGGAGCGGGTGACGACGCGGGCGTGGCCCTTGTAGAGCTTGATCCCGATCGTCCCTGAGACGTGCGCGTTGACGTGCTCCATGTAGGCGTCGAGATCGGCGCGGAGCGGCTCCCACCACAGCCCGGCGTAGACGAGGTAGGCCCATTGCCGCTCGAGCTGGGCCTTGAACTGGTTCTGGTGGATCGTGCAGACGAGCCGCTCGAGCTCCTGATGGGCGGGCAGGAGGATCGCCGCGGCGGGCACCTCGTAGATGTCGCGCACCTTCAGGCCGACGATCCGGTCCTCGATGTGGTCGAGGATCCCCACCCCGTGGCGAGCACCGATCTGGGCCGTCCGTTCGAGCAGCTCCACGAGCTCCAAGCGCTCGCCGTTCAAGCCGACCGGCACACCCCGCTCGAACTCGACCTCCACCACCTCTGGCTCATCCGGCGCCCGCTCGGGGGGCGTGACGAGTCCGAACACATCCTCCTCGGGGGCGTGGTCGAGATCCTCGATCCAGCGACCCTCCGAGGAGCGCCCCCAGAGGTTGTCGTCGATCGAGTACGGCGCTTCGGACTCGGTGGGCGGGTGGGACTCGATCTGGTGGGACTTGATGGGGATGCCGTGCTCGTGCGCGTAGGCGATCTCCTCCTCGCGGCCCATCTGCCAGGAGCGCACCGGGGCGATCACCTTCAGCTCCGGCGCGAGCGTCGCGACGGTCGCCTCGATCCGCACCTGGTCGTTGCCCTTGCCGGTGCAGCCATGGGCGATCGTGTCGCAGCCCGTCTTGCGCGCGTACTCGACCGCGAGCTTGGCGATCAGCGGCCGGCCGAGCGCGGTGAACAGCGGATAGTTGCCATAGAGAGCGTTGGCCTTGATCGCCGGGGCGACGTACTCGCGCGCGAACTCCTCACGCGCGTCAACCACATGACACTCCAGGGCGCCAAGCTGTCGCGCCTTGTCTTCGATCACCGCGTAGTCCTCCCCCGGCTGCCCGAGGTTGACCGTCAGGCAGACGACTTCGGCGGCGTACTCGTCCTGGATCCACTTCAGCATCACGCTCGTGTCAAGGCCCCCGGAGTAGAGCAGCAGCACACGGTGCACCGCCGCGGGGTCGGCCTCGTAGGAGGCTGTTCGCGGCGGAAAGCTGGGGGTTGAGTGCTCGGACACGGCGGCGAACCCTACCCCTCGTCCTGCCCGGCGAGGGCCGCGCCCAGACGCGCGAGCGCCTCGTCTACCTCATCCGAGGTGATCGTGAGCGGTGGCATCAGCCGGATCGTCGTGGGTCCGGTGGCGTTTACGACCAGCCGCTGCTCGAGCAGCGCCCGGCGCACGACCGCGGGCGCCTGCACGTTGACCTCACAGGCGAGCATCAACCCGCGACCACGCACCGCGAGCACATGCCCCAGCGCTTGCAGGCCGGCCGCGAGCTGCAGGCCGAGCTCGCGCACACCGGCAAGCAGCGCCGGGTCCGCGGTCACCTCGAGCGCCGCGAGCGCCGCCGCGGCGACCAGAGGCCCGCCGCCGAAGGTGGAGCCGTGATCGCCAGGCTGAAATACATCGGCGAGCCGCTCGCCCGTGATCAGCGCGCCGATCGGCAACCCGCCCCCGAGCGCCTTCGCCACCGTTATCGCGTCGGGGACGACGCCGGTCTGCTCGTAAGCCCAGAGCGAGCCGGTGCGGCCCATCCCGCACTGAACCTCGTCGAAGACGAGCGCCGCCCCGTGCTCGTCGCACGCCTCACGCGCCGCCTTTAGCGTTGCCTCGGAGAGCACGTGCACGCCCGTCTCGCCCTGGATCGGCTCCAGCAGCACGGCGGCGGTGCGTCCGTCGACTGCACCGGCGATCGCCTCGGGCGTGGGATCGACCGCGCGAAAGCCCGGGACGAGCGGCGCGAACGGCGCCTGCTTTGACTCCTGTGGAGTCGCCGACAGCGCACCGTAGGTACGTCCGTGGAAGGCGCCGTAGACGACGACGACGTCCCCACCCGGGCGGGCCTTGCGGACGAGCTTGATCGCGGCCTCGCTGGCCTCCGCGCCCGAGTTGCAGAAGAACACCTTGCCGCCGAGGCTCGACTCGGCCAGGCGCTCGGCCAAGCGCATCGACGGCTCTGTGTAGAACAGGTTTGACGCGTGCAGCAGGAGCCCGGCCTGCGCGCGGATCGCCCTCACCACGCGCGGATGGCAGTGGCCGATATTCGTGACCGAGATGCCGCAGAGGAAGTCGAGGTACTCGTTGCCCTCCTCATCCCACAGGCGGGAGCCCTCACCGCGCACGAACTCCACGGGAAAGCGCGCGTAGGAGTGGATTACGTGTGCGTCTTCGATTTCCTGGAGGGCTGACAACGACATTTTTAAAGGGCTCCGCTCCGCTCCGCTTTTGCGATCACGCAGTGGAGATACAGGCGTGGTTCCAGCGTCACGCCAGACGTGGAGCTCATGGCGCGGCCTCGATCTTGGTGCCGACGCCTGCATCGGTGAAGAGCTCCAAGAGCAAAGAATGTGGCGTGCGCCCGTCGAGGATGTGGGCGGCGCTGACGCCCTGGTGGATCGCCTCGAGGCAGGCCTGGAGCTTGGGGCGCATACCGCCCTCGAGACTCGATAGTGCATCCTCGACCTGCTCTGCGGAGGCCTGGCCGATCAGGCTCGAAGGGTCGGCCGGATCGCGCAGCCAGCCGGGGACGTCGGTGAGGAAGATCACCTTCTGCGCGCCCATCGCGCCCGCGACCGCGCCGGCGGCCTCGTCAGCGTTGACGTTGTAAGAGCGCCCGTCTCGGTCGGCGCCGACGGAGGCGATCACGGGGATGTAGTCGCTCGCGACGTGCTCGATCACGCCGGCGTTCACGCGCTCGATCCGCCCGACGAAGCCGATGTCCTCACCGCCTGGGCCCTCGCGACGCACGACCCGGAAGAGCGAGCCGTCGTCGCCGCAGAGGCCGACCGCGGGCTGGCCGTGGCCGGCGAGGCGCAGGACGATTTCCTTGTTGACCTTGCCGACGAGCACCATCTTCGCTACCTCGACGGTGTCCTCGTCGGACACGCGCAGCCCCCCGACGAACTCGACCGGCAGCCCGAGGCGCTCCATGTAGGCGGTGATCTCCGGACCGCCGCCGTGGACGACGATCGGGTTCAGGCCGACGTACTTGAGCAAAACGACGTCGCGCGCGAACTCCTCGCGCAGCGCGGGATCCTCCATCGCGGCGCCGCCGTACTTGATGACGACCGTCTTTGAGTGAAACTCCCTGATGTAGGGAAGCGCCTCCAGCAGTGTGCCGACGTCGCGCATCAGTTGGACCTCCGGTACAGGTTGTGGGGGCAGTGCGGATTGTGGGGGGTCACCGAGCGCATCACGTGGAATAGTCGGCGTTGATCGTCACGTACTCGTGCGACAAATCGGAGAAGAACACCTCTGTCTCGGCCTGGATTCCGCCCCGCTCACCCAGGGTGATCTCGTATTCGACTTCCTTTGCCTTCAGGGCCTCGGCCAGCTCGCCTTCGTCGTAGGAGATCGCGGCGCCCGCCGAGCAGACGGGAATGCCCTCGAGTGCGATGTCGACCGCCAGCGGAGCCGTGTGCCCGTCGGGGCTGGGCGGGGATCGAATCACCGCGCCGACGGCCTGGATGATGCGGCCCCAGTTGGGGTCGCCGCTGTGCAGCGCCGCCTTGACGAGCGGCGAGTTGGCGACCGCCCGGGCCGCCGCCTCGGCACCCTCCAGGTCGCCCCCCCGCACGAGGACGCGCGCGATCCGGGCGGCGCCCTCGCCGTCGGCGACCATCATGATCGCGAGCTGGCGCAGGAGCGCATCGAGCGCCTCACCGAAGCGCAGCTCGTCCTCGCTCTCCGGGGCGATCCGCACGCTGGAGGCACCCGAGCACATCAGGATCGCGGTGTCGTTCGTCGAGAGCTGCCCGTCGACCGAGACACGGTCAAACGAGCGCTTGACCGTGACCCCGAGCAGCAGATCTGCCGTCGCGGGCTCCATTGCGGCGTCTGTCTGGACGAAGCAGAACATCGTCGCAAAGCGCGGCGAGATCATCCCGGCGCCCTTGCACTGGGCGGTCAGGCGGACCGGGCCGGAGGGCAGCTCCACCTCCAGGCAGGCGCGCTTCTCGAAGGCGTCGGTCGTCTGGATCGCCTGCTGCAGGTCTGCGTCGCCCTCGCGGCGCAGCTGCTGTTGAGCGGCGATGATGCCCCGCAGGACGGCGTCCACCGGCAGCCGGTGGCTGATCCCGCCGGTCGAAGCGAGCGCGACGGCGGTCTCCTCGACACCCACGGCGATGGCCGCGGCCCCCTGCGTCTTGGCGGCGTCTTCGAGCCCGCGCTTACCGGTCGCGGCGTTGGCACAGCCCGAGTTGGCCAGCACCACGCGCAGGGAGTCCAACCGGCAGCGCTCCTGGCTGAGGAGCACGGGCGCGGCGGGCGTCCCGGTGTCGGCAAAGCGCGCCGCGCTGACCGGGGTCTCGGCGTCGCACACGAGCAGCCCCAGGTCGGGACGTCCGCTGGGCTTGATCCCGCAGGCCACCCCGGCTGCCCTGAAACCGGCGGGCAGCCCCACGTCTGCACCGAGGTCGCGCACATGCGCGGGCGCGGGCACCCAGCGCGAATGGAAGAACGGCTGTGGGGGGCCTTGCGCAGGTCTGTCACCGAATATGTCTTTGCCCGCGCTCATGTCAACCCTTCCGTCTCGGGCTTGGCGAACATCACGTTCAAGTTCTGCACCGCCTGCGAGGAGGTGCCCTTCCAGAGGTTGTCGATCGCCGAGAGCACGACGATCTTGCCCGTGTGCTCGCTCAGGGCGACGTGCAGGCGGCAGCTGTTAGTCTCGCGCACGTCGCGCACCTCGGCCGGTTGCGGCGCGATCTCGACGAACCGCTCGGCCGCGTAGGCCTCCTCGTACATCTCGTCCAGCTCGTCGTGCGCGACCGGGCGCGTGGTCGTCACATAGCAGCTGACCAGCTCGCCCTGGTCGAGCGGCACGAGATGGGGCGTGAACTGAACCCGCAGGTGCGGGTGTGTGGGGTCCAGATCATCGAGCTGTTGCTCAATCTCGGGGGTGTGACGGTGATGCACGATGTTGTAGGGGAGGATGTTCTCGCCGCTGTTGGAGAAGTGCGTCTGCCAGGTGGAGGCACGCCCGGCGCCCGAGAGGCCCTGCTTGGCATCGATCACGAGGTCGGCGATCAGACCGGCGCGGGCGAGCGGGGCGAGCGCCAGCGTCGACGCGGTCGGATAGCAGCCCGGCGTCGCGACCAGCCCAGCGGCGCGGATCGCCTCACGGTGCAGCTCGGTCAGCCCGTAGACCGCTTCGCCAAGCAGCTCGGGGTGCGGGTGAGAGCCGTACCAGCGCTCGTAGGTGGCCAGCTCGCGCAGGCGGAAGTCGGCGCTGAGGTCACACACCCGCACGCCGCGAGCGCGCAGCGCGGCCACGACCGGGGCCGACGCGGCGTGTGGGTAGGCGACTATCGCCGCATCGAGCCCGACTGGAGTGTCGGAGTCGCTTCTCAGCCGGTCGAGGTCCAGCTCCTCGATCTTCAGCGGCACCCGGTAGCGCGGGTAGACCTCCTCGAGCGAGCGCCCGACCTCCGAGCGGCCGGTCACACCAGCCAGCTGAAAGCCGGGGTGGCGCCACAACAGGTGTGCGGCAAGCGCGCCGGCAAAGCCTGTCGCGCCCGCGACGAGCACCCGCGGAGAGCCCTCGGCGAAGCTCTGCTTCGCTCCGACCTGAGCGCCGAAATCACCTTGGGTCGAGCCCGGCTCAGACACGCAGCTCACCCCCCAGCTCGCCCAGCGCCGCCACGATTCGCGCGCGCGCCGGCTCTACGTCCTCCTCGGTAAGGGTCCTGTCCGGCGCGCGGAAGGACAGGGCCAGCGCCAGCGAACGCATGCCCTCACCCACCTGCGGGCCGGTGTAGACGTCGAACACACTGACATCGTCGAGCACCTCCCCACCCGCCTCGCGCACGCGCTCGAGCACCTGCGCGGCGGCGATCGGGTCGGGTAGCGTCACCGCGAGATCGCGGCGCAGCGACGGCACCGACGCAAACGGCTTGAAAGCCACCACTGGGGCCGCCGCGGCGGCCAGCTTGCCCAGGTCGATCGCGAAGACAGCGGTGCGCTCCAGATCCCACTGACCGGCCACGAGCGGGTGCACCTCCCCCACGAAGCCGACCGAAGCCGGGGGACGCTCGCCTTCGGCGAGCATCCCCGTTTCGGCCAACACGGGCTCCGACACCGATCCTCCGTAACCGTCGCCGGCGAGCACCTCGGCGGCACGGCCGGGATGCAGGAAAGGCCATGCGGTGGCCGGCTGCACCGACCAGTCGACGTGGAACTTGTCGAGCAGCGCGCCGAGCAGCGCCTTGGCGGCAAAGAAGTCAGACTCGCCTGGCTCGCCTCGCCAGGATTTGGACGCCCACCCACCCAGGGCGCCTGTCAGAAGCGCTCCGAGCGCTTGGTGCTCATCCACGAGCGAGTGGGTGGCCCTCGCATCACCGGCGCGGTACACGGCGCCGGACTCGAAGATCGCCACGTCCGGGCCGTTGCGCGAGACGTTGTGCCGCGCGGCGTCCAGGAGCGAGCCGAGCAGCGTGGGACGCATCGTCGACTGGGCCTCCGACAGCGGGTTCTCGAGGCGCACCACGTCTCGCATCGCGTGGCCCGCGGGCAGTCGCAGCCGGTCAAGCA
>Ga0208849_1000385_pt1 | contig 41957 bp, 37 predicted proteins | sample NGESurdeep072012_10_FD_184470 | JGI IMG/M metagenome (GOLD analysis project Ga0208849, IMG submission 184470) | Arctic peat soil microbial communities from Barrow, Alaska - NGEE Surface sample 53-3 deep-072012 (SPAdes) | ecosystem: Environmental > Terrestrial > Soil > Wetlands > Peat ... | reverse complement strand
TGCTTTGGCGTGGGCATTGTCGAGGTCAGAGGCATCCGCTGCCGCGTACCATATCGACGTGTCGACGAAGAGACTCATCTGGGAGAAGACTCATCGTCGAGTTGAGGATTCCTGCGCCGGGAAGCGCTGGCTTCAAAATCAAACGCCTCCTCGATCATGGAGTGCTTCTGCCTGGCGACATTCGAGCCTCCGGAACTGCCGAGGTCGAAGATCGACTCGATTCCGGCAACCGCTTTAGGATGAGACAGATCTCGCACAACGAGGCCTCGAATGTATGCCGCGAATGACACACCCAGATCGCTGGCGCGCTGGCGGGCGCGGCGCTGAAATTCGGGTTCGAGGGTGATCTGGGCTCGTGCCATCATGATGGCACCATCATAGCACGAAAGGACGGCGAATGCATCCTGGAGTTCATTTGAAAGTTGCCGGGTGAATCGATAACGCTGCCATGAATGTCAACTTATTCAGATCGCTGGATACGCAAGAAACGCTTATACGATTCGGTTCCGAAACGTCGATACATTTCGGCATACAGATCCGCTTCCGCCACCCGGAATGCCTGAACGTCGAAGCTGTGGCGCCATTGGCCCTTCCAGGTGGCGATCCCTTCAAGAGAGATCGCCCTGCCCATGCTTAATTTCAGCTTCGATTCGAAAAACTCGCGCTGCACCTTCAGCCGATCTTGGGATTCTCGCACCTTGAGCAGCTCCCCGTAGATTTCAAGGTCCGACACTGAGCGTTTTACGGCTGGGAGAGCGCTATCCTCCTCCTCTTTCGAGAGTGAGTCTGCCCGCGCCTTTGCCGAGAGGAATTCGGTCACAAATTCTTCTGCCTCTCGGATCGCGGCGGTCAGCTCAGTGGGATCGATACGAAAAAACTCGTTCCCACCACCTTCGACTAAGCGCTTGGATCGTAGGCGCTGGTGAAGGAACGTTTCGCATGCGACGTCGTCTTCTGTCTCAATTCGCGCGAATTCAGTCAGCCGGTAGGGATTCCCTCGCGAAAGCTAATCTATCGTATGAGGGATCGTCCCCTTCGTCCTACCGATTTTGAAGGCGTCTTCATTCCCGTGACGCAGGACATAAACACAAGCCATTGGCGCACCTGCCGATATCGTCGGATGGATTATGGATTAAGACGTCCCAATATCGCAAGCGTAAATCGAGGGCGCGGCGTAGATCACGTCGTCGATCGGGGCTTGAATTCGAAGACGAATGCCCGAATAGGATCTCGGTTCGCCGAGCGCTAGCGCGCGATCAACCGGGCCCCCCAAATGAGGAGGGCGCCGCCAAGCAAGATGCGGTAGATGGCGAACACGGTGAAGCCGTGCTTGCGCACCCAGTGGAGGAACCACTCGACAACCCCCAAGGCCACGATGAACGAGACGACAGTGCCGATAATCAGCACCAGCCAACGCTCCCCATTCATGACCACATGAGCGGTGGCAACAGCGGCACCCGCAGACTTGGAGGGATGAACCTCTTTGATCAAATCCCAGCCGGTTGCGGCAATCATCGTAGGGAGGGAAAGCAGAAAGCTGAACTCAAGCGCCGAGGGCCGATCGAGACCCACAATCTGGCCGGCGGCGATGGTTGACATCGAGCGCGAAGTACCGGGAAAGATGGCCGAAAGCGCTTGGCAAATTCCAATCCAGATGGCTTGTGGAAGAGTCATCTCTTCGACGTGCGTGGTGCTCGGCTCATGACGCTCGCTCCATGCGTCGACCACCCACATCACAACCCCACCCACGAGCAGCGCGATTGCCATCGCATTCAGGCTGTCAAGGTTCTTCTCGCTCCATTTGCGCAGCAGCAGAGCTGGGACGGAGGTACACGCGAAAGCGATGAGCGTGAGAGAGATGGGGTGAGTGAGCCAGGTTCGGTCGCCGCTTTCGCCGCGAGGAAAACTGCGAATAAAATTGACGATCCTTTCGAGGAAGAGCAGGCATAGCGCGAAAATGGCACCCACCTGTATGACGATAGTGTACATATTCCAGTACGCGACATCCTGAAGGCAAGCAGTGTTGCCTATGGAACAAGCTGAGTCACCCAGCGGGATCTTCATCAACGCTTCGGCGATGCGCAGGTGCGCCGTCGAACTAACCGGCAAAAACTCGGTCAAACCTTCCACAATTCCCAAAAGAATCGACAGAATGTACGGGCTCAATAAGCCTCCTGGCTTTCTCTTTTGTGCGTCTTGCAGCGCCTCCGGGCGGCCATGCGTAGCTCACTCCCGTTCGATGCCGTAGACAGGAACCCCTTCATCCAATTTGTACACCAGCGCGGCGGCCTGCAAGGTATAGTCCGAGTCCGCAAAATGGGCTTTCAATTGTGCTGTCATGGTACGCGCCTGAGTGTGTGCATTTTCGCTTTTCTTATCGTCCCCGTTGGCGTCGTACATATCCTTAAGAACCGCGAAACGGTAAACAGCCTCATAGAGCGCTCGCGCCGTGCGAGGGCCGTCTGGGTATTCGTCGGCGTATTTGAGGTAGATGTCGACTTCTTTTTCCGGGCACTGCGTCGAGCCTTCCCAATCGCCGCAGAGCTTGTTGTCAATCAGGTCAAAGGCCGCAAATGCTGCCCAGCGCGAGCGAGGGTAGTTCTTGATCACCTTGCGCAACGCGTCCTCGTCCATCGCCTGGCGGAAGACCGGGTCTCGCTCATGTGCCGAAGGCAAGGTTGCGGCGTCGGCTTTCTCCACTTGCCATTGAATGTCGGCTGCCCGCCATGCGGCTTCGGGCGCAAGCGGCGAGTTGGGGAACATTTCGGCAACGCGGCGATACAGCAAGCCAGCATTCTGGGCAGCATTGGCCGGACCGCGCGGATTCGAAGCCAGAGCCTCCTGGTTGGCGGCTGCGCCCATTAGAATCTGGTCGCCGCTAGGCGTGGTTTCTTCCACGATCCCCTTGGCCTCCAGCCAGCCGGAGACTGGTGGGGGCGTCTCGTCTTCGCCGACCATCGGTGTGTCTTTGTCGTTGTGCAGCTCTTCGATATCGGTGTTGGCGAAGACGCGCATCCACGAGCCGTTCTTTTCCGCGACTACCATTTCACGGCCGATTTGGACCTTTTCGACTTTTTGCGAGCTGACATCGGGCGAAATGTACAGCCAGGTGACGCGCAGGACAGTGGCCCGTGGACCGGCCATGGGTTTCACACCCTGCTGCGGCTTCTTGTCGGAGTGCGCCGGCCATGCAGCGCACACGAGTGCAGTCCCCACTACAAGAGCACGAAGCGCATAATTCCGCGGATTCATCGTATGCAAGATCATAGTTGAACGACGTTACGGCTTAGTTTCAGTTAGCACCTGGGCGAGCAGCGACGGATCGACGTTGCCTCCGCTCACGACGGCTACGGCCTTACGATAGTTTGGCAATTGGTCCCCGTGAAAGAGCAGCGCGGCGGTCGACACGGCTCCGCTGGGTTCCGGAACCAGCCGCGTGGCGGCCACGATGGCGCGCATCGCGGCGCGAATTTCGGCCTCAGTCACCGTAATAATGCCGTCCACAAAAGCCTGGGTGTGGGCAAAGTTGAGCACCCCAACACTCTGCGTGCGCAAGCCGTCCGCAATTGTGCGGCTGGTTAGTTCCGCCGGCCAGGTGACGATTTTGCCGTCGCGAAAGCTCTCGGCGGTGTCGCCGGCCAGCTCCGGTTCAATGCCGAAGACCTTGGCTTTGCGGCTGAGTTGCTTCACTGCCGCGGCAACTCCGCTGAGCAAACCTCCGCCGGATACTGGCGAGACCACGAGGTCCACGTCCGGCAAATCTTCTATAATTTCCAGCCCGCACGTCCCGTGCCCGGCGATGATCTGCTCGTCGTCGTACGGTGGAATCACGACATAACCGTGTTTTTGCACGAGTTCCTCGGCCACGGCAAGGCGCTCGCTCGATGCCAGCCCGACATCGACGATTTCGGCGCCGAGGGCCAGCGTGGCCGCCCGCTTGATGGAGGGTGCATTCGACGGCATGACGATGACTGCTTTCGCGCCGACTTCGCGCGCTGCATATGCCACACCCTGAGCATGATTGCCACTCGAATAGGTAATTACACCGCGTGCAATTTGTTCAGGCGTGAGTTGAAGAATCTTGTTCGCCGCGCCACGAATTTTGAATGCGCCTATTGGTTGCAGGCTCTCCGCCTTGAGCCAAATTTCCCTGCCCGTGCCGTGGCCAGACACACCCGGAAACGCCGCGCGGACGAGCGGTGTCTTCATCGCAATGGGCGCAATGCGCTCGGCAGCGGCGCGGATGGCGTCAATAGAGACTAGATTGTGCGTTTCCATTTGCACCGAGGCCTCGGAAGCTTCCTACTCGTATGCCAGCGCGTCGATCGGATCCTTGCGAGCAGCCATCCATGCGGGATAGAGCGCACCGCTCAACGAACCCAAAAAGGCAATCAGCGAAGCACGAACGAGCCAGACGCCGTTAATCTCGAACGTCTGCATCGGGAAGAAATGAGCCATGATAAGCTGCACGCCATAGGTTCCCAGTATCCCCACCACAACGCCGGCGGCGGCCAAAACCGCGCACTCGCGGAGCACTACGCTCACGATGGTAGTTTTGGATGCACCCATCGATTTGAGAATGCCAATCTCCCTGGTGCGCTCAAGAACCGCGGTGTACATGGACTGGAAGATGACGAGAAAACCAATGATCACCGCGATGCCGGTGATGATCTCCAGCGAAAGGTTGAATCCGGGAATCTTGTCCGGCGTCATCTGGTCGAGCCAGCTGTCCACCGTCACCAGCGTGTTATTGCCAAACCCGCGCGTCGAGCGGATCTCATCCATCACCGCATCATCATTGGCCGGGTTGTCGCATTTGATGTAGAACATCGAGGCCTTCCCCTCGGCACCCATGAGCGCTCCCATGGTTTCAATTGGGATCAGCTTACGGCCGCCCTTGCCCTGGGCAACAATGCCCGAAATGCGAAACGGCTGGCTGAGAATCGTGATCGAGTCACCCACCACGTAGGGTTTGCCTGTTGCCGGATTTCTGGTGCCAGCAAGAACTTCATCGATGATGACGTCGTTCGGTCCCTGGAATTTGCCGCCCTCGAGAAACCTGAACGATTTGAGAGCATCGAAACTATCGTAATCAATGCCGTAAAGGATCTCTACGTTTCCGCTGGTGGAAATTTTCTGAATTGCAGGTGAAACCACCGCCACATGCGGTAACTTCACCAGAACTTCCTGGTCCCGGATGGGCATGGACGGACTGCCCAGCCCATTAAACATGCTGGCGTTCGAAGGCATCAGCAGCAGATCGGCGCCGATGCCGTTGGTGCGGTCTTTCTGGCTGTCGAGCATGCCCATGAAGATGGCCATGATGGACAGGATCATGATGACTTCTATGGCTACGGCCAGTACGCTGATGACCGAGCGCAGGGGGCGGTGCAGCAGATTGGCAAAGATGAGCTTATTCATGGTCGAGCCTGAAACCAGCGCGCATTGCGGTGTCGCGAAGCCTTCCTCTCAAGGGTAACAGTCGGGCTTGGCCGGGGCGGAACAGTGGAGAGCACGGTTTTGCTGAATTAGCCCTATTACAAAAGTGTATTCAAACTCGCAAAAATAGAGCCTTTAGGTAAGGAATCGTTTTGACCCGAGGTCAAAGCCGGTTTATCGTGAAGTTGAAATTCCTCCATGGGTCATTGACCCGTGCATGGTCGCCGATGGGAAGTTTTGGAGAAGACCTGCGCAAGGAGCGTTTAGCTCGCGGCTTTGCGCTGGAAGACATTTCGGCGGTCACCAAGATCAGCCAACGTCATCTGACTGCGCTGGAAGAGGAGAAGTTTCGCCTGCTGCCGGGTGGCATTTTGAGTAAAGGGATCGTCCGAGGGTACACAGGCGCGATCGGTCTTGACCCGCAGGACTGGACTGAGCGTTTTCTTCAGGCCAGCAACATCCCGGGACCTACGGCGGACGACGACAGTGGTTGGACAACCTTTGCCTCGAACGTGGGCAAGGCGCGGATTCTTCGCCGCGAGGCGCTTGAGATCCGTTTGCGCTGGATCGGCGCCATCGTCTTACTATTTGCGGTGGCCGCGGCGGCATTCCTTACGGTGCGTTACTACGGCGTGCGCGAGGGATGGTGGAGAACAATGCTGCCGATGAACGGAGTCTCCATGGCGTTTCGTGGCGCCTGGTCTTCGACCCGCGGTCTGGTCTCGCACATGCTTTCCAGGATTTGAGCCCAGGCCAGCCTCCCGGCTCAGCGGCTCCAATCCACCATTAGGGGCCCATTGCTTGCAGTACGCTGTATGTCTTTGCCGCCAGCCACCTGCCAGAATTAACATAGCAAGGTGAAACATCGGGCTTGAGCCTGCGCGTGCAGGCGATCCGAATCGATGGGTCGGAAGTTGGCCTCGGATCAATTAGGGACTTGGCGACTGTTTAAGCGCCACATCCCGAAGCGAACGGCCACGCGTCAAACACAAAGTTGAGTCCCAGTAATGGGAAGGAGTTTTGAAGTTGAGCGATCGTTTCTTGTTTACCTCTGAATCCGTTACCGAAGGCCACCCGGACAAAATCGCCGATCAGGTCTCCGACGCCATTCTCGACGCCTGCCTGGAGCAGGATCCATACAGCCGCGTCGCAGCAGAAACCCTGACAGCCACCGGCCTTGTCGTCATCGCGGGCGAGATCACCACCAAGGCGTACGTCGATTTCCAAAGCCTGGTCCGCAGGGTGATTGCTTCCATCGGCTACGACAACGCGCTTTACGGCTTCGATTCCAACACCTGCGCGGTGATTTCTAGCATCAACAAGCAATCGGGGGACATTGCCCAGGGAGTTGACACCGGCGGCGCCGGCGACCAGGGCATGATGTTCGGCTACGCCTCCGACGAAACTCCAGAGCTGATGCCGGCGGCGATCTCGCTGGCGCACAAACTCTGCCGCCAATTGAGCGCGGTGCGCAAGGACGGCAAATTACCCTATCTTCGTCCCGACGGCAAGAGCCAGGTGACGGTGGAATACGACGAAAATGGCAAGCCGGCGCGCATTGATGCCGTGGTCATCAGCAGCCAGCATTCTGAGGCTGTGAGCAACGAGGAGCTTCACGCTGACATCCTCAAGCACGTGATCCAGGCCGTTCTTCCTCCCAAATGGCTCGATGAGCACACCAAGTACCACATCAATCCCACCGGTCGCTTTGTTATCGGCGGTCCCATGGGCGACACCGGCCTGACCGGGCGCAAGATTATTGTGGACACGTACGGCGGCATGGGCCGGCACGGCGGCGGCGCTTTCAGCGGCAAGGACCCGACCAAAGTCGATCGGTCGGCAGCCTACATGGCGCGCCACATTGCCAAGAACATTGTCGCTGCCGGGCTGGCTAGCCGCGCAGAGGTTCAGCTTGCTTATGCGATCGGCGTAGCCGAGCCGGTAAGCGTCCTTGTGGAGACCTTCGGCACGGGCAAACTTAGCGAGGCGAAGATCACGGAGCTCATCCGCAAGAATTTCCCTCTCACACCCAAGGCGATCATCGAGCACCTTAACCTGCGGCGCCCCATCTACCAGAAGACTGCGGCATACGGGCACTTCGGCCGCACCGAGCCTGAGTTCACATGGGAAGGTACCGGCAAGGCTGCTCAATTGGCCGAACAGGCTGGACTGACGGCCGTTGCCGAAGCTCGGTGATAGCTTTTCGGTAATTAGTCAATTGGACTCGTTCGATTATGGGACCTGCCCCACGCAGGTCCCATTACTTTTTAGGTTGCCGCGTCAATACTCGCAACAATGCCTTAGAATTCTCCGGGGCGCTTAAGCCCTGGTTCAAGCGGAGATACCCATGCGTCTTTCTTTCATCGTTGCTGTTGTGCTCGGCATTGTGACTGCCTCCTCCGCGCAAGACGGGGCCAAATGGACATACGAAGGGAAAGCCGGTCCGCTGGTCTGGGGAAGACTCGATCCGTCGTACGAAGCCTGCACCAAGGGCCACGAGCAATCGCCAATCGACATCCGCGGGGCGCGCCTAAGCAAGACGCTTGAGCCCCTCAAATTCCACTTCATTGCGGGCCCGATGAAGCTCGAAAACACAGGGCACGGCATCGTTGCCCATGTGGATCCCGGCAGCGTGATGGTTGCCGGCGGGGTGCACTACCATCTCATCGAGCTTGACTTCCACCATCCAAGTGAACACGCGGTTAAGGGCAAGCTCAGCGATATGGAGGTGAACATGGTATTCCGCACCGACGACGGTAAGACAGCAATGGTGGCCGTCCGCCTCAACCAGGACCGTGGTTTTCCCAATGCAATGCTGGCGACGCTTTGGCCGCATCTGCCCACAAAGCCGGGCGCGACCGAGAAGGTCACCGATATGGTGAGTGCCGGCGGCCTTTTGCCCGAGGACCGCGGCTATTGGACCTATCAAGGCTCAGAGGTCACTCCGCCGTGCACCGAGGAGGTCCGTTGGTTTGTGTTCGAGCAGGACCTGAGCATGAGTCGCGACCAGATGCGCGCCTTCGCTGCGCTCTTCAAGATGAATACGCGCCCAATTCAGGACACGCATGGGCGGAAGATTGAGGCGAACGAGTAGAAGCTTCTGGCTTTTAGCTTTTCGTTGCGACCGCGGGAAGTGGCGTCAATTGAATCACGATCCCATCGCTGGTGCCCTCAACGCGAACGCCAGTCAGATCACGCACCAGGTAATGCGCTGCATTTAGCGCTTCTGCGGAATGGGAAAATGTGGTTGCCACTACTGTGCAGCCGGCCGCGCGGCTGGCCACAACTCCCGAGGGCGAGTCCTCAAAGACCACACAGTCTACAGGCGCAACGCCGAGCAAAGCTGCTCCAGCCAGGAACGGCTCAGGATCAGGCTTGCCGCGCTTGACTCGCTCGGCGGTGATGAGTTGCGCTGGCACGGGAATGCCCCCGGTGGACATGCGGATGCGCGCCAGCCGCTCCGTAGCGCTAGTCACCACGGTCCATCGATCCGGAGGCAGCGCCGCGAGCAGTTCCCGCACGCCAGGGAGCACAGTCAACCCATCGTCGTCCCCAACCTCGATGTCTTCAATGACCCTCAGCTCGGCATCGCTATCGAGGTCAGGCCGCAGCTTGGCGATCGTCTCAACGGCGCGACGGCCATGCGCGGTTTTGCGCGCCAGCGCGGGATCGACGCCGCGCAGAAGAGCCCATTTTGTCCAACTGCGCTCGACTGAGCCAATGGACGAAATAAGAATCCCGTCCATGTCGAAGAGAATTGCTTTGCAATGAATCCGGACAGAGGAAGAATGAGCATTTGAGGCCATGAGTCGATCTTAGATTGGCCGGTATCCACCGGCGATTGGCCGGGGCCCCGGACTCGACGGAATTTAGCGGCGTCCCTCCGCGCGCGTTTCCTTAGGCGCGGAGAAGCTGAGCTGGGGTGGGTCGCCGAAGGTGATGGTGGCCTCGACGGACTGCTTGTGGGCGCCAGAGATGATCTGGTTCTGACCGAGCTGGATATCTCCGTTCGCAATCGTGGCGTCGGCCGTCCAGCGGTCGAAGCGGGCCAGCGCAGCCGGAATGAGTAGCGGCTTTGATGGTGAGCCAACGGTTGCAGGCTTCGCAGCAGCGATAATCCCGCGCCGGACCTCGAAATGCAATGTCCCTTTGGCCGACGCGGCCAGGTCATCGCCGGTGTAGCCCGATAGATCGAGGTTGCCGCTGCCGTTCAAAGCTTCGCCGGTCCATCGCAGGCCCAACAAACGGCCCACATCTGCAGCGTTGAGCTTTTGGAAGTCTCCACTAAGCGAATAAGCCAGCTTGTCTCGATCTGTCGTCGGCTTGGTCAGCGACCCTGCGAGATGTACCGTACCACCGAAGACGCTTGCATCGAGGCTCGATATTTCAGCGCCGGCGGGAGCCATTCGCAGAGACGTCGAGACTCCCTGAAGCGTGACCGGTCCGAGAATGAGCGAGCCGGCAGTCACAGTTCCCTCCAGCTGAGGCCAGGACGGCGCCGATGAAGGATGGAGGCGGTCGATGAGGTCGGAGAGCAGAGTGCCTTTTTCCTTTGCGCCGAGCAGCGCGCTCTGTAATGCTGCCGCGTCAAGATCGGCAAAGTGCAGTTGGAACTGAGCCGGGCATGGCGATGGCGGGGTTTGTTCCGGTGCGCAGGCCGATGGCAGGGTCACGCTGGCTGTTGCTTTCAGAGGGCCGTACGTAAAGTCCACAGGATCCCAGCGAAGATCGCCGTTCTCAATATGAAGCGTGGCCTGATTCACGACAACGTGGTCGGCCAGATAATCGGCCTTCCAGTTTGCGTTGCGAATATTCACCGTTCCGGTCAGGGTATCGCGGACTGGAGGTTCGGGTACTGCGCCGATCGTCGGCGCAGTTGTCGGCGTGATCGTCCGCGCTGGTTCCGAAGATTCCGGGGCGCTAACCGGCGCAGCTTCGGCGGAAGCGATACTCTCCAGGGGAATCTCCTCGGCCGGCATCCACGGCCCTTCAGCGGTTAGATCCATAGCGATGGGCTCGCCGGCAAGGGTCGTGAGCGCCTCCGTCCCTGGAAGTCCTGCCGCGTGGGCGAGCTCTCTGGCGCGCGCATAACTTGCTTGTCCTCGAATGCCAATTTCGTAGCCGGAGAGCGAAAAACGAACATTCAGAGTGAGTGGAACGGCTCCGCCTGCAGGGACAACTATAGAACCAGCGAGAGCTTGTGCTGGATTCTTCGCTTCTGCCGGCAGCGCTGTCGCCGACAGTTGAGGCGCTACGGAGACGACGGCCACCGGCTCCAGCGTAAACTTCGGAGCCTGAAGAGGCCTGGCTAAACCGTCGCCGCTGAGGATGAGGCCTTCGACAGTAAAACTGCCGCTAAGTGGGCCGGCCTGTTGAGCGCCGGAAATCGCCGCATGTTTCCTCTTGAGCTCGGCTGTCGAAACCGGCTTGGCGGCCGCCACGTTTGCCTGAGCGAGAATATCGTAGACGATTTTTCCACTAACGGTGCCTTTGGCTTCGAGATCCGGTGCAAGACCGCTGCGCAGAGTACGAAGCGCGTCGAGGCCAGCAGCTACGGGAATGCGATCGAGTTCAACAGAGAAGCGGGGCGGTGCATCCTGGCCCAACTTTTCTCCGGTGACGTGAACGCGGCCTTCGCCGAGGGGCGAGTCACAGTCCATGTTTTCGACACTCTGCTCCGCGTAGTGGTAGATCAGGTTGCAACGCGCGTCAAAATCGAGTGGCGCCGCGGGAGTGAATTCGGCGCGATGCACGCCAGAAGCACTGAGCCGCATGTTGATCTGCGCCGCATCGGGCGTACCGTCGAGGTGCAGCTCGCCGGTCAGGTCTCCGCGCCAACCGGGATCGGAACCCGTTATGAGACGGGCAAGCTGGCCGAGCTGTGCCTCCTGCCAGTTGACATCCAGATGCAGGGGCATCTGGCGGAGGGCGGGAGCACGCCGCATGCTGGCCTCCACGCGCACCACACCGGTTTCTTCCAGGTACAGACTCACGTCGGTCCGGGCCGGCTGTCCGCGCAGGCGAATGCGCCACTCGCCGGGACTCTCCTGCCATAAAGAGAGATCGGCATTGACCAGCGAAAAGGGGAGCTTTTCTGCGCCGTTCTTGAAATTGATTCGGGAGTCGGTAGCTTCAAGGTAGGGCAATGGCGCAGGCCGGCGCGTGCCCGATGAGGGTTTAGTCTGCGCGGCGGCGGTGCGAAGAATTGAGTCGAGGTTCCAACGGCCCGGCCCGGCGCGCACCAGATTGAGGCTGGCCTCGTCGACGCTGATCTTGCCAATCTCCACGCGGCCGCCAAACAGTGCGAGCAGCCGGATGGAAGCAGTGACCTTGCTGGCGTGGAGCACAGGTTCAGCGCCGTAAGCCGGATCTTCCGCGACGCTCAGATCTGAGATTTCAAATCCGGGCCATGGCAGAAGCCGCGCTTGCACCGATGAAAGGCGCACCGGCCTGCCCAGAGAGCGCGCGATCAGCTGCGTGATCTGGCTCTTAAAACGGCTCACGCTTATGAGTGGGGGCACGACGAGCACAAGCACAAGGATCGCGATGGTTGCGAGCGCTATCCGCAGCCATCGGCGGATTCGACCATTGCCTCCGTCGCTTTCTGTCATTGCTTATAGATTCTAGCTGCTCGCTTACCGCGTCACATGGAAGGTGCGGCTCCAGCGTGTTCCAGTAAAGAAGTGCAGCACAACGTGGCCCATCCAGGCCAGCCGAGGGCCAATTCCTGTTTGGTCGTAGACCGAATCCGGAGTTTTGAATGACCAGTAGTTGAACAGCGGACGGCCCATAATATTTTGCCGGGGGACGAAACCCCAAAAACGTGAATCGAGGCTGTCATGCCGGTTATCCCCCATCATGAAGTACATTCCTGGCGGAACTACTAGATCGCCATTTACAACATGATTGGGGAAATCGACAGCCCAGCTCTCGGTGGCGCCGCCGGGCTGAGCGTATGGGGGCACGGACGGGAATTCGTCGAGAAACTCCTGGTAATTATCGGCCGTGGTGGGCTGAGCGTGCGGCTGCGGTTGCGCGACGCCGTTGAGAATCACGATGCCGTCACGCAGTTGGATGTGGTCGCCGGGTACGCCAACGAGGCGCTTGACCAGAATGAAATATTGAGGCTTTCCGTCGGCGTCAAGGTCCGGCTCGGGAGAAGGCTTGATGAAGACGACAATGTCGCCGTGCCTGGGCTCGCGGTAATGAACAAGGGGCATCCACTTTGCGGGCGGAGCCAGATTGATGCGATCAACAACCAGGTGATCGCCGACAAGCAGCGTATTCTCCATCGATCCGGAAGGGATAACGAAGTTCTGTGCGATAAAGGTGAGGATGAACAGCCCAACCACCAGGACCGAGCAAATGCTCGCCAGGGCTTCAAAGGGAGTTTCTTCCACCCTGACTTTTGCAGGTCCTGGTGCGGGCCGTTGTGCCGGCGAGTTTTTCTTCTTCGTCATGGATTGCGAGTACCTCAGGGTGAACCGGTATATGAGCGGTTCTCAAGCAGGAGGCTCACCGCGTCACGTGGAAGGTGCGGCTCCAGCGCGTTCCCGAAAAAAAATGCAGCACAACGTGGCCCATCCAGGCGAGACGCCGGCCAATTCCCGTTTGATCGTTAACCGAATCCGGCGTGACGAATGACCAGTAGTTGAAAAGCGAGCGTCCTATAATGTTCTGTCGCGGCACAAACCCCCAAAAGCGCGAATCCAGGCTGTCATGCCGATTATCGCCCATCATGAAGTACATCCCGGGTGGAACCACTAGGTCGCCATCGACAACATGGTTGGGAAAATCGACTGCCCAGCTCTCGGTGGCGCCGCCGGGCTGCGGATAGGGCGGCACGGAGGGAAATTCGTCGAGAAAATCCTGATAATTATCGGCCGTGGTGCGCTGAGCGTATGGCTGTGGTTGCGCGACGCCGTTGAGGATCACGATGCCGTTGCGCAGATGGATGTGGTCACCAGGCACCCCGATGAGGCGCTTGACGAGAATGGTGTATTGCGGCTTGCCATCGGCATCCATCGAATCGAGGCCAGGCTGAAAGACCGGCTTGTAGAAGACCACGATGTCACCGCGCCTGGCCTCACGGTAATGAACAAAAGGCATCCACTTTGCGGGTGGAGTCAGATTGATGCGATCAACAACCAGGTGATCGCCGACGAGCAGCGTATTCTCCATCGATCCGGAAGGGATCATGAAGTTCTGCGCGATGAAGGTGAGTATGAACAGCCCAACCACCAGGACCGAGCAAATGCTCGCCAGGGCCTCAAAGGGAGTTTCTTCCGCTTTTACGGGCTCGGGAGCCGGTGCCTGAGGTTTCTGGGCCGGCTCTTTGGGTGTTCGCCCTCTATTTTTCGTCATTCTGTTGCTCTTTGTGGAAGTAGTCCGGCGTCTTAACGCTGTTGCGAAAACCAATCAAAGTACAACGTGGAAGATGCGCCGCCAGCGGGCAAATCCCTCGATACGCTCGGCGAGATCGCGTTCGTGTCCGAGTCTATCATCCGCAGGCTGTCGCGCTTCCGCGGCGGGTTGCGGAGTGAGTTGAGCAATCTGCTGCACATCAGTAGAGGAGGAGCGTGAGAGTGAAAAATAGATCACCAATGGACGGGCGATAATTGCCTGTCGAGGCACAAAACCCCAGAAGCGAGAGTCTTCGCTGTGATTGCGATTGTCGCCGAGGACGAAATACTCGCCTTGCGGCACCACAAGTTCACCGTCCCGAGTCAGGCTCTCCACTTGGCGCCACCAATCAGGATCGACCTGCATTCGAAAATCCGGATCGCTCAAAATATCGCCGGGGAAGTTATCGCGAGCGGAGCTGTGCGGCGCAGATTCAAAGGCAGCGTATGGCTCGTTGAGGGCGACGCCGTTCACGATGACGTGGCCGCCGGAAACGCGCAGGCGATCGCCGGGAACGCCTACCACCCTCTTGATGAGCATAGGCGGCTGGGAGTGATGGAAGACGACGATGTCGCCGCGCTGAACGGGCAGATAGGGCAAGAACCATCTGGCCATCCCGCCGGCGGGGGCATAGATCTGCTTATTGCAGAGCAGGAAGTCTCCAATGAGCAGCGTGCGCTCCATACTTTCTGAGGGAATGAGAAAAGGCTGGAGCACAAAGGTGAGCACGAACAGCGCCACTACAATGGTTTGCAACAGTGACGCCAGCGCATGCGGAAGCGTTGGCAGGTGCGGATGGATATGCACCCACCGTCGCAGAAACGGACCAGGTGCTCGAGCGGGAGTGCTCATTGCGCGCCCTGCTGTTTCTCGTCAGTGCCAGCCCGAATGCCAGAATCACCGCTCCGCAGGCCGCCGACTTTAAACGAAACAGGTCTATCAGCGGTCGGCTTATCCGTGGCTGGCGAACGGGATCCATTCGACAATAGGTCGAGCGCTCTACGCGCTGCATCCTGCTCAGCATCCTTTTTGGTGCGTCCCATTCCGCGAGCGAGCGGCTTGCCTTGCTGCCCCGCTTCGCCTTTCTGTCGCACCTCAACCAAAAAGCGCTTTTGATGGTCAGGACCGCTTTCGCTCTTCACGCGATAGACAGGCGCTCCGGCGCCAGCTGCCTGTAGCCGCTCCTGGAGCGCCGACTTGTAGTTGCCCAGTGCGTCGCCCGAACGCAATTCGACTGCAAGCCGTTCGGCGGCTTCGGCCATTACTCGGCCGCGAACAAAGAGTCGTACCTGCTCCAGACCTCCGTCGAGAAAAAGCGCTCCCATCACAGCTTCCATGGTATTGGAGAGCACGGTGCTTCTGTGGCGCAGGCCGCTGCTCTCCTCACCGCGACTCAGACGCAGATGCTTGCCCAGATCAATTTCCTCCGCTACTTTCGCCATGTATTGCCGGCTGACCAACCCGGAACGAATCCGCGTCAGTTCGCCTTCGCGCCACTCCGGATGCAGTGCGAACAGCGTCTCGGCCACCACAAGACCCAGAACGGCGTCGCCAAGATATTCGAGGCGCTCATTGTCGGCAGGAGCCGATTTCTTGCCGGTGTCCGCCTGTGCGAGCTGGTGGGCAAGTGATCGATGCGTGAGCGCGCGTACCAGCAGCTCGGGGCTGGCAAACACATGTCCGAGTGCCGCTTCAAGCTCTTTGATGTCTGCTTTCACTACTGCCTCGCTGTTAATCGCTGCCCGCAACTTTAGACGCAATTCCCGGACCGCTCGCGGGGCTGAAAATGAACCTGGCAACTTTAGAAATTCGGCGCGACCCCTTAAATTCTGGATTTCACAGGAATCGCGAGTTGAAAATTACTGCGGCTTCGGTACGCTATCCTGCGTTGGCGATTCGGGTTTGGCCGTTCCTGCGCCTGCGGGTTTTCCGGAAGCGGGCTGCCCGCTGAGCCGGGGTTGCTGAGGTGAAGCACCGGGTGCGTCGTCGGCTGAATCGTCATCGCAGTCATGCTCATGGCCCCGCTGCACATAGGCCGCTTTCACGCCCCGCTCGGCGGCGAGACGCGTATCAAGTTGACCGTCGCGGACGGCGAAAGCCTCGTTGTATTCAGCCAGAGCCTCGTCGCGCTTGCATTCGAGGTCCAGCATCCGGCCCAGGTAGATATGCGACCAGGCCAGCAACCGTTGTTCCTTACTCGTGGCAAGGGTCTTCTGGAAGTCATCGACTGCCTCGTCCGGATGGCCAGTCATCAGATCGACGCGGGCCAGGATGAAATGTGCTCGGGCCGCGTCGGCCGTGGAGGAAACAGTGTCGGTTTGGCCGGCGAGTGCCTTTTGCGCCATGGCGGTAGCCGCAGCAACATCTCCACTGGCCAGCTTTGCCTCGGCGAGGTCGAGTCCCGTCAGCGGGTGAGGTTTGCTTTGTTGCAAGACGTCTTCGTCGCCCACTTGATCGAATACGGTCTGGCGCGCACGGTGCACCTGCTGATCCACGTCCATGCCATACACCATCTCGCCGATGGTGTCTTTCAGGCTGGCAGGATCCTTTTCAAATTGCAAAAGCTGCTCATAAAAGTATTCCGTAAGGACATATCCCTGCCGCATATCGTGCGCGACGGCTGCCAATTTTGCCGCATCCACTTTCTGCTGGTAGAGATCGCGCTGATGCTCGTAGAGCGGCAATTGCGAGCGGTCCACGTTTGCCGGAATTTTGTACTCAGGAATTCCCGTATCCATTGTCCGCGCTTCAATAGCCTTGATCAGGCACTCGATGGTCAGAGAAACAGTGTCGGAGCGGAAGCGAAAGTCAAGAGGCGCGTCCCGAATTTCCTTGAGAATCGGCTGCTCGCGGTCAATGGCATTGGACCGCTCGAAAAGCAATGGATCGATCACGTAGTGCAGGTAAGTGTGGCGCACGCTGGCCATGGGAATCTTTCCATCAACCGGGGAAACCACCACCACGTAGTCGGTGCCGTAGATGCGCGCGTTGACCACGGCCGGAGAGAGCTGTGGCTCGACAACTACGATGAACCTACGGCCATCATAGGTTGAGGCGGGCATCTTGAGGTACAGATTCACGTTGACGATCATCTGCGAGATAGAATCGTGCAGCTTATCAATTTCCTCGTCGTAGGCATGATGCGAGGTCAGCCATATGCCGTGAAGGTCTACCGCGGCAGCAAACGCGCGAAGCGCGGGAAGAACCTCCACTACCTGCGTGGAATCGGGAGGCATCTCTGTAAGGTCCGCTGTGACTTCAAGCTCCGGAGGCGGCGTCAGGTAAAGGGCCAGGGAGATGTACTGCGAGATGTCGCGTTCCGAACCGGTCATGCGGTGCTGGGCAATATACAGGCAAAGCGCATCGCGCTTGGTGCGCGCATCCTCGCTTTGGGCGAGCGCCTGGTTAATCTCGTCGCGGACATGCTTGCGGATGGGCGCGCTTTGTTCCAGACCCTCGTCGTAACCGCAGGTGTTGAGCGCCGCCGACATGATGAACACCGACTCGGAGGAGATAAGCGAGATGGTCGGCCCCGCGGGATCGATAAGCGAAGGTGCTTTTTCCCGCACGTAGATCTGCCCCGAGGAGGAGCTTCGGTTGGAAGAAGAGCTGCTGGAAGATTGAGCTTGAGCGGGCCCAGGGAGCAATCCGGCCAACAAACATAGAATCGCGGCGGAGATAAAAGCGAGAAAAATCAATCGACGAATCATGAGGAAGCCCTTCATGCAAGTCTAGTTAGACGCAAGGGCAGGGTCAAACGGAAGGACAAGGGGAATCCGAGCCGGTAAACTCTTTTTATCCCCGCACCGACACGCCGGAGAACGACAGCACCGCCAGGCCACGGACGGGCTGGCCGAAGAAGCGGGCCGGCTCAAAGCGGCTGAACAAGAGCAGATTCTCTACCTGCGAGCGGGTCACGACGTCGGTGGGGCCGGAAACGATGCGATAGTCGTAGACTTCCCCCGCATCGTTGACATACGCCTCGACCACGACCGGGCCGGAAATGGCGCTCGCCTCATTGTTACCCTGGGCATTCGAGAAATAGAGCAGATGAGGCGCAGTGGCATCGCCCAGAGGCTCGTCGGGCGTGGCCTGAGCGGTCTCCGGCTGGGCAAACACAGTCACCAACAGAACGACGGTTCCTAAGAGCAGGACTGCGCTGGCGAATCCCGCTCCTGCCTGTAGAAGGAACGGTCCCACAGTGTTCTTCCATGCCAATTCCCAGGCAGTGAAGATGCTGCGGCGGCCGCGTGCCCTTTCCTGGCTTACGGCAACACGAATTCGCAAAGGCAACTCCACCGGCTCCGGCGCAGGTCCCAGTTCGGCCAGCGAAGCCTGCAACTGGCGCATCGACACCCACATCCGCGCACAATCGCGGCACGTTTCGAGATGGGCGTCGATCTCCTGCATGCCTCGCCCGGTCAAGCGGCCGTCTATATACTCCGTCAAGCCATCCCGCACTTCATTGCAGCCGTTCATCGCGCCTCCTCTCTCAAGGACATCTTCATTCCTGCCGGGGTTGCTGACCGCGACGCCGTCAGCGATGCCTTCAAAAAGGCGCGACCGCGAACCAGCCGCGACTTCACGGTTCCCAGATTGATGCCCTGCATTGACGCTACTTCCTCGTAGACGAATCCCTCGATGTCGCGCAGAATAAGCGTCGTGCGGAAAGGCTCTGGCACCTGGCGCAGGGCGTGTTCCACCCGCGCGCGATTTTCTTCGTGCAGGGCCATTTCGTAGGGTGATTCCGCGGGATCGACAAGCATGTCTTTCAATTGCACCGGCCGGCCGCTCTCTCCCTGCGCCATTTCCTGCTCCATGGCGATTTCCCGCTGTTGATGCCTTATCCACCAGCGACGCTGGTTCGAAGCTTCGCGCAACGCGATGCGGTAGATCCACGTGCGCAGCGAAGAATCACCATGAAAGCCGCGAATTCCGCGGAAGACTTTCACGAATACTTCCTGAGTTAGATCGGCAGCGTCAGCGGAGTTGCGCACCGTGCGCGCCAGCAATGAGTAGATTGGGTGATGGTAGCGCGTGATTAGCCAGGTAAACGCTTCCTCGGAGCCGGCACGCAATTCCTTAACGAGAGCCGCTTCGTCCGATTGCATCGTAAACGCGCTTGCTAGATTGCCCATGGTGAGGTCCGTCTGCAATTCTCTAGTCCTCCCACGTTACCGCAAATCAGACATCCTGTGCACATGTACCCATCACACCGCGACATGGGGTACAACCTAAACCGATCATTTGAAGCGACTTGCCTTCGTTTCAAGCCGCTGGTTAGCCAATCGTGCCGTCTTCGGGCCCGATACTACCCACTCCTCTTAGACACCGAGTCACTGTGAAATGTTCCCAATTTTGTTCGGCGAGGATTTTCGGGCCACGGAAACTTTATTGATGAATTCAACGCGACGTCGCTAAATCGAATTGCGAAGGCAAGCCTGCGCCCTTTTTAAGGCGATTTCAAGGAATACCCAGCAGCTTGTGAGTTTGCAGACTCAGCCGCCAGCGTGGATGTTCCAGGCAATACGCCAGCGCGAGCGTCGTATTCAGTTCGCCGGCAGGACCATCCATGGGTTGCAGGAAGAAATACCGGAAAGCCAGTTCCTCAAATTGCTCCGGCTTCGCGCCAGACTGGGGGTAGACCAGCTTCAGCTCGTCTCCGCTGCGCTGCTTGAACCCAGCACCGGCCTTCGGGCTGACGCAAATCCAATCGATGCCTGCCGGAGCCGCGATGGTTCCGTTGGTCTCAACGGCAATTTCAAAACGGCAGGCGTGTAGCGCATCGATGATTTCTTTGTCGAGCTGCAGCAGTGGCTCGCCGCCGGTGCAAACGACAAATCGGCTCGAGCCCTCGGCGTTTGCAGGCCAATTCCGTTCGATGGTCGCCGCCAGCGCCTCGGCAGACGCAAAGTGTCCGCCGCCGCGCCCATCCGTGTCGGCAAAATCGGTGTCGCAGAACTTGCAGACCGCCGAAGAACGGTCCTGCTCGCGACCCGACCAGAGGTTGCATCCGGCAAATCGGCAAAATACCGCCGGGCGGCCGGTCTGCGCGCCCTCGCCTTGCAAGGTGTAGAAGATTTCTTTGACTGCGTAACTCATAAGTGCAACTTCCAGATGCCAACAGCTCATCTCGCAATTAGCAAGATCGTCAACTCCGCCCCGAAAAAGCTAGAGGCTAGAAGCTAGCGGCTGCCTTTCAGCAGCGGGTCCTCGATCCCATTTTCGCTGAAGCCCTTTTGTCTTAAGAGACAAGAATCGCACTGGCCGCAAGGCACGCCGTTGGGTGAAGGATCGTAGCAACTGCTGGTTAAACCGTAATCGACGCCCATGCCGCGACCCAGGCGGATGATCTCCGCTTTGGAAAGCGCGATGAGCGGCGTATGAATTTTGAGCGCCTGACTGCCCTCCACACCGGCCTTCGTCGCCAGGTTGGCCATTTTTTCGAAGGCAGAGATATATTCAGGACGGCAATCAGGGTAGCCCGAGTAGTCGAGCGCGTTCACGCCCAAATAGATATCGCTAGCGCCCAACACCTCAGCCCAGGCCAGCGCATAGGCGAGAAAGATAGTGTTGCGAGCGGGTACGTAGGTAATTGGGATGCTGCCAGTCATTTCTTGGGCCGTGCGACCCTTCGGAACCGCGATGTCGGCCGTTAGAGCCGAACCCCCAAAGGCGCGCAGGTCAATGGTTACGGTTCGGTGCTCCGCAACTCCGATCAATGCGGCAACACGCTTCGCTGCCTCCAATTCCCATGCATGGCGCTGGCCGTAGGAAAACGAGAGCGCATAGAGTTCGTATCCCTCGCTCTTGGCCACGGCAAGTACGGTCGCCGAATCGAGGCCTCCGCTCAAAAGGACGACTGCGCGTTTGGAATTGTTTTCCATGGGTAGTGATTAGGACTACTTTAGATCGCCACCGCGGCCGATATCCATCGACGGCGAAATCGGATTGCGCTCGTCGATGTAGGCCTCGATGCACTGGTCCAAGACGCCCTTGGCTTCAAGAATGAACTCGACCGTATCGCGCGCGCCGCCATAGCCGCCACCATTTGGCGTTATATAGTGCGCCTCGGCCTTCACGCGTTCGCGCGCGTTGGCGACGGCTACTGCAAAGCCCACTTCGCGCATTGCCGGCAGGTCGATTACGTCATCACCCACGTAGCAAATCTCCTCGAGCGCCACGCCTTCTTTTGCAATAATTTCGCGGATCGCCTTCATTTTGAAGGCGCATCCCTGGTAGACAAATTCGAGCTTCAGATCGCGGGCGCGAGTGGCTACCGTTTCGCTAATGCGCTTGGTAATCACTCCGCACTTTAATCCGCCCAGCCGCGCCAGCGAAATCGCAGTGCCGTCGTGCGCGCTGTATCCTTTTGCCTCAACCATCGTCGTGGACTGGACTCCGAACCCGATGTTGTCTTTTCCACGAAGCTCATCCAAAACTCCGCTTTGCGCAACACCTGGCACAAGCCAGATGGTGCCGTCGGTCCATACTCCATCCACATCAAAAAGAATGATCTTGATTTTGCGAGCGCGGTCTTGCGCGGTGAGTGCCATTGTTTAATTGTAACGAGCAATGGCGGGTCAGAGATGTTGGTTTCCGAGCCTTTCAATCCGGTTGACAAAGCGGTACGCTTGCACTAATTTCGCCGCATGTCCCGAACAAGTTTTATTGTGTCGATTGGCTTTTGCATTTTGCTACCGGGAAGCCTGTGCGCCCAGGCCTTGTTTCCATCCCCATCTGCCCAGCTTCACGACGTAAAGTTCAAATTCACCGAACCGCATCCCGACAGGGCTAGCAGGCTTCGGGTCGTAAATGGGCGCATCGTCGGACTTCCCCGAACACCGACACAAATCAATTCGCTCGCGTTTAGCCTGGACGGAAAGCTGCTTGCGGCCGGCAAGGAGTATGGACGCCTGGTGGTGTGGGACGTCGCGAGTAAACAAATCGCAAGCATCATCGACACCGGTTTCACAGGCGTGGGTCGGATTGCTATCTCACCGGACAATCAATTCATCGCTGCCGCGGCGGAAGCCGGGCCAAGCATTAAGGTATGGCATATTCCCGACGGCCAACTGGCAACTGCGGTGGATAATACGCATGGCAATGTACTTCAACTCATCTACATGCGGAATTCCAATTCTCTGATTGTCTTCTCCCAGTCGACGGATGTGTTCAATGCCACCTCGGGAAAACTTATAGGTTCATTCGTTGATGATCGCGATCCGCTTCTTTCGACTGACGGGAGCACGCTGCTGACGATGGAAGGCCCCGAGATTGTTTTGAGGAATACAAGTGACTGGACAATCCAGCGGACGCTGCATAAGCTCACCGAATCTGAAGTGCCGGTGTTTTTGGATGTGAGGCAAGGAATCTTTCTTTTTAAAGACCTCACAGACGATCATGTCTTTGTTGCCGCCCGCACCAGCGATGGCCAGATGCTTCCGGACGCGAAACTGGCGAATCTACCGAAATCCTCGCTGAATTTTTACGACTTTGCGGCCATCGATCCTTCTTCCGGCATTGTTTTCGGCCACTCAGCCGGTCAACTTTGGGCCCTGGATTTGAAGACCGGGAAAACCTGCCTGTCACAGCAACTCTTCAGCGACAGCGGAGCGTTGAGCCCGGATGGCAGCCTGCTCGCCGGGGCCTTTGAGCCAGAGTTGCCCGGCGACGAACAGAAAACGGCCGGGGTTGGCCTTTGGAAAACAGAGGATCTCGCAAAGGATTGCCGTCTGCAATAGTGCAAAGTCACTAACGTGTCTGATCGCTCGCTTGTCTCGCGAGGATTAGTCAGCAGATCAACAGGCGAGAATAAAAACCATGGTGCAGCGTCCCCATCCCGAGCCGCAGCCACCGCCCGGCCTTGCACCCGAAGACTATTACTTCGACGGGCCATATCTCGTTTTCACGGCCGCATACCACCTGAAACGCGGGTACTGTTGCGAGTCAGGGTGCCGTCACTGTCCTTATCGAGAGAATCCACCAGCAAAATCCGAGCCGACAAATCTCGAGTAGCGGGCGGCGACAATCCTACTCCGACCCGCCAGTTGACGATGATTGCGCCGGGGGCGCCGTTGTAGCTGGTGCGGCCGCCGGCGCGGCAGCGGGCGGCGCGACGACCGGTTCCCGCACCATGACGGCAAAGCGCGGAAAAGCGAAGCTGCCCGCAGCGTCGTCAATCACGTTTAACTGGCAGACATACGGACCGGGCTTGAGCCCGCTCAATGGCACGTCGAGTTCAATTGAGACTGCATCGCGACCTCCAACGTTGATCGATTTGGCTTGCACGATGGGCGTTTCGTACACCTTGGTTGATCCCTGAATCAGTTCCAGGCTGCTAAGCAGATTGATCGCGGATTTAGCTTCCTTCGGCGCTCCTTCAGCCGCCTTTTCGTGCGCCGGATCGTAGATCTCATAAAGCAGATACATGTGCTGGTCCTGGCGAAAGACGTGGCTGATGTTGGGCACGTATTCCTCGCCGTCCCGCACCAGCGGATCGTCTTTCTTGCTTGGCTGGCGCTGCGAGGCCAGCACGATGGAGCTCATCTTCAGCGGAACCTTCTTGAGATCGGGCAGCGTAACGTCGGCGATGAACGAGCCCATGCGCCCAGTCTGGTTTTCGCGCACTACGAACTTGAGTTGGTACTTGCCCGGCGGCAAGTTAAAGCTGGTGGTGTACTGGATGTTCTTTTGTCGCGCCTGAAGCGATGGGTCAAGATTAAGTTTGACCGTATCGCGAATGCGGCCCACGGGACGGTTCGCCTCGTCAGTGACCGCTCCGATAATGTCCAGCGTGGCCTTGTCCTTGTCGCCGCCCTTTACGAAGGGAATCTGCGAGCCTGGCACCACGAGTGAAACAGGCATAAAGAATCGGCCTTCGTCGACTAGGAAATACATGGCGTTCATGTAGACTGCCATGTCGGTGGCCGGCAGATCGCTGGCCAGCTGATCCTCGAGCTCCTGCTCGCGGTCCTCATTGCCGGAGTGCTTGAAGTCCGCGGGCGCGTAGTATCCGGGCCGGTAGTCGAGCTTGACGCCGCGCCGGTTGATTTTCACGGTGAGCTTGCGGTACTTGCCGTCGCGCGCGGGATTCGTCGAATGAAAGCCGATGGCGTAATAGGCCGAATTATCTTTCTGCACTTGCGCAAAGGCCGGCGCGAAATCGTTGGAGTCAAAGAAGGCCTTGCCGCCAGTGTCGGAAGAGAGCGTAGCCATAACTTCCTGGCTCTGGAAGTTCGCGTTCATATTCGCCGTGAGCGCGCCGCCGTTGAATCCGCTTTGGCCACGCAAACTGCCAGTCGAGGCGTCGCCCAGTGGCGCCACAGCCTGCAAGCCGCGCGTGTCCACGCTGTAAATGGCCAGGTCGGCGCGCACCGCCGCGTTGACTGCGGACCGCAGCGAAGCCTCGTTCTCAATGCCGTCGCGAGAGATGCCGCCGGAGAAATAGAGCAGCGACTTTTTCTCATTGATTTTTGCGAGGGATTGCGAGATACTGCGCAACGCGAAAAGCTCTCGGTCGGTGTTCAGGTCGTTGTACTCACTTTCGTCGGGCGTATATGCGGTCGTGTCCTCCACCTGGTTGGTGTTGGAGTTTGCGCCCTGGGCAAATCCCTGGCCCTCAGTTCCGTTGTAGGCGCCAACCTCGCTGATGAGCGCGTTCTTGTCGGCGGTGAAATCCTGATCGACGTTGAGCGTGTCGCCCAGCGAGACCAGAGCCACAAGATCGGCCGGCTGCATTTTGGTCTTGAGAAATGCCTGTGCGGCATCGACGCTGCGCTCGAGGTCTTCAGGTTGCATCGAGGTCAGGTCGAAGAACATGACGATCAGCCGGTGGTTGCGCAGTTCCTCCGGTTTGGCAACAACAACAGCCTTCGATCCGGTAGGACCTGCAGCCAGCCCGCTTACAGTCGCTTCCTTGAGCGGCGTGGCCATGTCCACGCTCTCAAAGTCAAAGCTATCGATCTGCTGTTCTTTTCCGTTTTCGAAAATCTTGAAGTCGCTTTGCTTCAGGCCTCTGATCGGCTCGCCGGTCTTTGCATCACGCACAATCGCGTTGGTTAATACGAGTTCCGCGTTTGCCTTGAGCGTAAAACCACCTTGTGGCGTGGACGAGATTTGGGCTGCTGGCGGATTTTCCGTGGCCGGGGCGCTTGAGGCTGGGGCACTGGGGGCGGGACTAGGGGCTTGCGCAGGGATCGGCGGCGCTGCCGGCGCCAGAAGCGCCAGCAGCCCGACTACCGCACTCATCCTACGCACCAGATTCCTCATAAACTCCTTCTGCCAGGATTTCCCATCCGCCGACTCGCGTACTTACGGCGTTTCAAAACCTGAATCTTGCCAAAAACTGGAACGATCGCATCGCATCCACCGAAGTCACTTCGCCGAATGTCGGCGATCCTTCGGTCGTGTTCACACCCGAGTATTGGACCGTGTTGAAGACGTTGTTGATGGTGGCGCGTATTTCCATGCTGCGCGTCTCGCCCAGGTTCATGTTTTTTGAAAGCGACATATTATTCGTAACTGTGCCTGGTCCTTCAATCGAATTGCGCGGGGCGTTGCCAAAGTAGTCGCAGAATCCAGCAGTATTGCTCGGAGTCGAGTAGGCCGCGGTATTGAACCACTGGCGTAGCGAACCACCCCCGGCGGTTACCGATTGACCCGTCAGATTAGGCCGCAGTCCGCTCGTATTACCGCACTCCACGCTCTGCGAAGTTGGCTCAAATCCCGGAGAAAGCCACGATCCCGTGGCGAAGCTGAAGCTGCCAGAAACGGAAAAGCCTTCGAGGATATGGGAGCCCACGCCTGAAGTGACCCAGAACTTATCGGGACCGAATGGCAGTTCGAATAGATACGTACCGCTGACCTGGTGGCGAATATCAAGAACCGAGTGGCCCTCTTCCGCAGCCGGATTCTGCCAATCCTGCACAAGCGAGCCGCCACTTCCGTTGACCGACGTGGCGTCGTCAATGGCATGCCCGTATTGGTAGTCGGCGCCCATCGAAATACCCTTCGTGAGCCGCTTGTTCACCCGGACCGTTCCGGCATTCATCTTGTAATACGCTGCCGCCTCGTCGTAGTTGAAGACCAGATCCGATGGATCGGTGCCCGGGCTGTAAGGCAGCGCGCGCGGCGCGAGCTTGACGTCGAGATGATTGGATCTCGCTCCGTTGTAGCCGACGTTCATCACGATGCCCCAGGGCAGCGTCTTCTGAATATCGAGATTCCACGCCATCACGTAGGGCAGTCCGTAATTCGGATTGAGCGCGTAATTTCCCACCGTGGCCGGTGCCGGAAATCCATTGGCAAGTGTGAAGCAGGTCATGGGGACGGTCTGCGCGCAAGCGGTACTCGCCGTGTTGCCCACAGCTTCCTGATTGGTCTCTTCGTCGGTGAAGGGCGGCTGGTGCGCCATGGTGGTTGCGAAACCAGCGTACTCGCCGACTGTATAGTTCGTGCCGAACCCTGCGCGCACCACAGTCTGCTTGATCTTCGGCACGCGCCAGGCCAGCCCCACTCGCGGTTGGAAAGCCTTATGCCACGGGAAAACGAGCGAAGCGGGCAGCCCGTTCATTCCCGCCGACTGCTCCGTTTCCCTGGTGAATCCGTCATCCGGGTTGGTAGCCACGTCAGCCAGGTGGTTGTATTTCTCGGTATAGGGCGCAAAAAACTCCCAGCGCACGCCAAAGTTGAGAGTCAACGAAGTCAGCAACCGCCAGTCGTCCATCGCGTAGGCGTCATACACGTTGTCGCGCAGATAGCTCTTCGCCTCCGACGAGTTGAGCGTTGTGGACTGTGGCAATCCGAGGAGAAAGTCCGCAATCGACGAACCTGTGTCTGGATTCTGCGCGGGATCCTCAGTAAACAAGCCAGTGAAGGCGAAGTTCCCGGTAGCATTCGATCCGGCGAGAAAGTCACGGTGTACCCGCCGGTAGTCCCCGCCGAAACGCACGTTGTGCTTGCCGTGAATCCAGCTCAGGACCTCGCTGAATGCAATGGTCTGCGCGATGGAGAAGCTCGGCTGCGTCTCACCCAGGCCCTGGATGCCATTGCTGAGCGAAATATCGGGGATGCCGTAGTTGAGTGGCACGTTGTTGGGGACCGTTATGTTTGCGGTTGCCGCGGGATTGTCGGTGGTATCGGTAAAGAAGTTCGTAGTGTGGCTGTTGCTGCGGTTCCAGTTGACATTCGAGATGCTGGTGAAGCGATGGTAGCCCACCGTGTAACCGGCCTGCAGGGAATCGGAGCTCGATGCGCTCTTGCCGCCCAGGTCCGGAATGAGATTCACCAGATCCGAGGCCGAATGCGACCAGTTGTAGTTGAGGTTGATGCTTTGCCGAAGGCCCTGATTCTGCGAGCCGCCGCGTCTACCGCCGCCCGATCCGCCGCGGCCGCCGGGCCGCGTAGCGTTGGCGCCCAGGCCGCGGTTGTAGCGAATGCCGGCCTGTGTGCTGTTCGACTGCGCGGTGGTAAGCAGGTGGTAGTTGTAGCCATTGATGGTGCTGCCGGCAGGCAGATTCGGCTGAGGAAAGTAGGTCAAGAGCGCTGTTGACTGTGGAGAGATCGACTGTCCCGCGGCTCCCGTGGGCGGAATGACATTGGGAGTGCTGTTGTAGATGAATTGCTGGCCAGCGACGGGATCGTAGATCGGCGGCAATCCGGCTGCCGAAAAATCACCCGTGCGCTCAGCGTCCGTGGGAACGGTGGCGTAGAAATCATCGGGATTGGACGAGCGCGAGCCGCTGAGCGTCAGAAAGACGGTGTCCTTGCCGCTCGGCTTGGTAAGGTGCGGAATATACGGCGCGCTCATGAATGAGAGCGTAAAGTGATTGGTCCCGTTGGCGGGTTGGTTCTGTTGCTGGCCCAGCAACGCGAATGGCTGCGCGTTGAAGTACGAGGTCGTCCCGTTCCAGGCGATGGCGCCGTGCGGCTGGCCGGGATTGAAGTTGCGGAAGTTTCCCCGTCCGCCGCCTCCTCCACCACCGCCTCTTCCGCCAAAACCTCCGCCGCCCGCGCCGAACCCTCCGCCGTTGCCGCCAAAGGCCCCGCCAAATCCGTCACCACCGCCATAGCCGCCAAACAATCCGCCTTGCGCCCGGATCGACTGCGCGGCGTCGCGCACCCGGTCGGCATCAAGGCCCGCCATCGCGATCACCTGTCCAGCCTGACCGGTGATCGCCACCGATTCCTCACTGAAATCAGAGTTGCCGGCGATCAATGGCAAAGCAGCGCCGCTGGCTCCGGCAGTTCCGGCTCCGGTGTCGGTGTCTGGAGTCAGCGCACTCGCCAAGCTTAGATTTTCAGGCGAGTTCCCCGCCATTTGCCGAACCGCCGCCGCAACATTGCCTTGCTGATTGGCTTGTTGCTGATCTAGTACTGCCTGCCGCGAAGCCAGAATCAGCTCAAAATTCACCATCTGGTCGTGGCTGGCGGCATTGAGGATGGCCTCCTGCGAGCCCTGCGCGAATGCGGCGAACTGGGTGCGGATAACGTAGCGGCCATTTTGCGGAATGTTCAATTGCCACGAACCGGTAATGTCCGTTGTGGTGGAATAGCGCTTGCCGGTGAGCGTGTTCTGCGCGATGACGGTGACGCCGGGCAAGGAGATGGTTCCGCTCTTGACCACGCCATGCAGCCTGCCACCGGCTACGGTTTCAGCGGCGACCGGCGCGGCGGGAGCGGCCGGCGCTGGCGGAGCTTGAGCTGCCGGAGTTTGCGACGCCGGAGCCTGCGGCCATGACGCGAGACAAGCGGCGAAAACATACCCCGCCGCTCCTGCACGCATGATTGCTGCCTGCCGCATTGCGCTACCCAGCCTCTCTCGCCAGTACTCAGTCTGACGGGCCATGCCGCGCAAAGGTTTACGGATGCGCCAGCTTGAGCCAAGGCGATGCAGACGCCAGTGTGGTTGACCACTTGAACGCAAAGGAAGCTTTTTGCACTTGCACTCCCCCGCTGCCGCATGTTAACTATCAAGCTAATAGTTCTTTGATTGCTACCGTGCTAGTAAACGCCGGCAGACAACAGACAGGGATTGAAAAATGAGCATAAAGATCGGCACCACGATTCGCGCTTACCGCCTGCAAAAAGGATTATCGCAGGGAGATATCGAAAAGAAGACCGGGCTGCTGCGCTGCTATCTCTCCCGTGTGGAGAACGGTCACACCGTGCCCTCGCTGGATACACTGGCCAAGATTGCTCACGCGCTCGACCTGCCAATTGCGCAGTTCTTCGCCAGCGATACCCTCGCCCGTCAGATGAACACGCAGAATCTCACCGATGACGAGTTGCGCTTCCTCACTCAGCTTCGCCGCTATTCCACAAATCTGAATGAGAGCGATCGCAAGCTGCTTTTGGCCATGGTGAAGAAATTTTCGGCTACAGCGACGCGGTAGCTAAGCCAGCGTCAACTCTGCGGCGGCGGTATGTGGGCCACATAGAACCCAAACAACACCAACAAGAGCACCACCAGCCCAACGGTTAAGCGCAGTTTGAACTGAAACTCACTGCGTGGCGAGCCGATGCGGGGCACCATTGGAGCCGCGAAGAGCATGCCGCACAAGAGACCGCCGACGTGCGCCGAATTGTCGACCTCTATACCGGTGATCCCCTTGGCGAAGTTTACGCAATAAAGGATCACAAGATTAATCACAGCAAAGTAAATGACGGACTTGCGTAGTTTTCGGACTTCCTCTGGCGGCACGGGCAACCGCTTTGACTTCAGCAGTATGATGAGCGCGCCCGCGATCCCAAATACAGCTCCTGAAGCTCCTGCGCCAGCCTGAAACACTACTGCGCCGGCATCGTGAACTGGGTACATCCAATTCTTGGCCGTGGAGAGCAGGTTTCCGGCAGCACCCGTAAGAATGTAGACCGCGAACAAACCGAAAGATCCCATCAGAGGCTCGGCGAGTAATCCCAGATTCCAAAGACACCACATATTTGTGGCTATGTGAAGAATGCCCACGTGCACGAACATCGCGGTGACGATGCGCCACCATTGGCCATAGAGGAGGACGTTATCAGGTCTGTCTGCGCCCCAGAACATCATTTGGTCGAGAGTCGGCACCCAGATGCTGCAACCGCGCAAGACCATGGCTACAAACACAGCGCAATTGATTCCCAGCAGCAAATGGGTGGCAGGCGCAGCGGCCCAAGTGGGACGGCGCCGTCGCGGCGGCGGTGGGGCGTACCCGCTGTCAGGAGGAAGAACCTCCGGCTGGGGGGTCGAGGGATAACTTCCCATACCACCACTCTAAAGCATTTTCGCTAGCGCATTCTCGCCAAAGCGTTCTCGATTGACCGGCGGAACGGGGCAATGCTGCGGCCGACATGGGTTGGCTCTTCCGTCCACAGTCCGGCCCGGACATTCCATATAGTCTGGCAATGTAGTCTGGATTTTGCTCCGCGCACGGCGGCCCATCGGAACAGCAATACAAGCCCACGGAGATTTTGGGACAAAAAGCGTAATAAGGAGCGGAGATTGAGTTCGGAAAGCAAAACAATTGGAAATGGCGCGAAGCCCATTCGTCGCGCGCTGCTGAGCGTGACCGACAAGAGCGGACTCGTCGAATTTGCGCAGGCGCTCTCGAGCTTTGGGGTCGCGCTGATTTCGACCGGCGGCACGGCAAAGGCGCTGCGTGAAGCCGGCCTCGCGGTCAAGGATATCAGCGAGCTGACCGATTTCCCCGAGATGCTCGACGGCCGCGTGAAGACGCTGCACCCGCGCGTGCATGGAGGCCTGCTCTATATTCGCGGCAACGCGGAGCACGAAGCCGCGGTGGCCGCTCACGGCATCCAGCCCATCGACATGGTGGTTGTGAATCTCTACGCCTTCGAGAAGACTGCGGCACAGCCTGGAGTTGCCTTCGGACATCTCATCGAAAACATCGATATAGGCGGTCCGTCCATGGTGCGCTCCGCGGCAAAGAATTTTGAAGACGTAGCAATTGTGACGTGCGCGGCAGACTACCCGGCGCTGATTGAAGAGCTGAAGGGTAACGCCGGCGGCCTTACGCGCGCAACGCGCTGGCGGCTGGCGAAAGAAGCGTTCGCGTTGACCGCAGCTTACGATACCGCAATCGCGAATACACTTGATCTGATCGCTGATGCTCCTGCTCCCGACCTCCCTGCCTCGCCGGATAAAACACAGCTCCCCGTCACGCTGCGCTTCAACCTTCCGCTGGCCCAGGCGTTGCGTTACGGCGAGAATCCGCATCAACGCGCCGCGCTCTATGCCGATGGCTCCGGCCGCGGCATCGCCGGCGCAACGCAATTGCAGGGTAAGGAACTGAGCTTCAACAACCTCGTCGATCTGGATGCTTGCTGGGAGCTGGCGCAGGAGTTTGAAGAGCCCGCTGTCATCATCGTCAAGCACACCAATCCGTGCGGAGCGGCCACAGGCGCGACAATCCTCGAGGCGTACCAGAAAGCTCTCGCCTGTGATCCGGTTTCGGCCTTCGGCAGCGTTATCGGTGTCAACCGCGAAGTGGATGGGAGCGCGGCCGAAGAGATCGCCAAATTGTTCGTTGAAGCGATCGCCGCGCCGGGTTTCTCACCTGAGTCACGGGAGCGCTTTGCCGCGAAAAAGAATCTGCGCCTCGTGGAGGTTCGCGCCGCCGAGCCGCGGCCTGTGGTTAAGAAAGTTTCGGGAGGGCTGCTGCTTCAGGACGCCGACACCGGCCGCGTGACGGAATCCGAGCTGAAGGTGGTCACATGGCGGCCGCCTTCAGCCGAAGAGTTGCGCAGTCTGCTCTTTGTCTGGCGCGTATGCAAGCACGTCAAATCGAATGCCGTAGTCTACGCGCGTGACGGCCAGACATTGGGCGTGGGCGCAGGGCAGATGAGCCGCGTTGACGCGGCCAAATTCGGCGCAATGAAAGCCGTGCTCCCGCTCCAGGGATGTGTTGCGGGATCCGATGCGTTTTTCCCCTTCCCTGACGGCCTCGAAGCTGTTGCCCAGGCAGGGGCCACCGCTGTCATTCAGCCCGGCGGCTCAGTGAACGACGACAAAGTGATTGCGGCAGCCAACAAACTGGGTCTGGCCATGGTCTTCACCGGGATCAGGCACTTCCGGCACTGAGCGAACCAAATGCCTAACGCGGCAGACACGCTTAGATTTGCTGTGAAGTCATTGGCTTCTAGCGGGGTCCCACTTTAGTGTCGGGAAAATCCCGCAATCTGCCGCGCTTTTGCGACTAATGACGGGTAAAATCGTCTGTAAGAGTAGGCAGGCGCGCGCGAAACACGCTGCCTGTGCCGCGTTTTCTTGTTTGTGAACTCTGCGGCTGAGAGATGATGGAATTCCCTTGATGATGACCAAAGACCTTCGAAAATCGACCCGCGCGTCCTGGCGCGCGTTCTGGATTGCCGCAGCCGCTCTGATTTTGCTGCCACTGACGCCAATCTGTGCTCAGAGTTCCACTCCTAACAGCACCTCGGCAAGCCCGGCGAATGGCCTACAGTCCCAGCCGAGTGCGGCCCCAGCCCAGGTTGCCCCAGTGGAGACGGCGAAGGCAGATTCAAGCGCGAAAGCGGTTAGCGCGGAGCCCAATTCCGCAGTCGCCGACCAGACGAGCCGCGCTCAGGCGTACTATCATCTGGCCCTCGCCAGCGTGTACGAGGATGATGCTGTCTCGGATGGCCACACAGATGAAATAAACCAGGCGGTCGAGCAGTACAAACTTGCACTCGATGCCGATCCCGACTCTGCCGAGCTGAGCGACGATTTGGCAGATCTTTATTTCCGTGCTGACCGCGTACACGATGCCGAGACCGAGGCACGCACAACGTTGAAATCTCATCCCGACGACATTGGCGCGCACCGGCTGCTGGGCCGCATCTACCTGCGGCAACTGGGCGAGGGTCAAAATGGAGGAGCGCAGGCGGCGAACTCCGCCACCGTCCTTGACCAGGCCATTGCGGAATTCTCAAAGATTGTCGCCCTGCAACCCAGGAGCGTGGAAGACCACATGGTACTGGGGCAGCTTTACACCGTCAAGCACCAGCCGGAAAAGGCGGAGGCTGAGTTCAAGACAGCACAGGCCATCGAGCCTGAGTCAGAAGAGGTAGTGCTGAACCTGGCCCGGCTGTATGCCGAGAGCGGGGATGTGCAGCATGCCGTGAAAGCAATTGAGGTTGTTCCCGAGGATGGACGAACACCCAAGATGGAGTTCACTCTGGGCGCGCTCTACGATCAGTTGAAGCAGCCAAAAGATGCCATCGCCGCCTACAAGCGCGCCGACGATCTGGAACCGGGCGACCTTCAGACTATGGATGCGCTGGCCTCGGCGCTGCTTAGCGACGATCAGTTTGACGAGGCACTCAAGCAGTATCAGGCGCTTTCTGAGGCCGACCCCGAAAACACTGAAGCGCTGGTTCACATCGGCGAGATTCTGCGCCGCCAGGGCAAATACGAAGATGCGCTGGCCAGCATTCTCAAGGCCCGTAAAATTGATCCGAACTCATTGGAAGCAGGTTTCAATGAAGGGATGCTTCTCGACGTATTGGGCCGCTTCGACGACGCCGCTCAGACTTATCAGGGAATGGTCGACGCTACCTCGCACGCCAACGGCGCTTACACAGACGAGGAGAAAAACAACCGGGCAATCTTCCTGGAGCGCCTGGGCGCCATCTACCTCGAGGAGAATAAAACCGATCCCGCACTCGCCGCCTACCAAAAGATGATCGATATGGGCGGAAGCTTCGCCTCGCGGGGCTACCAGGGGCAAGTGGACGCGTACCGCGACGCCCACGAATATGACAAGGCTGTTGACGTATCGCGCAAGGCGGTGGCCGCAGATCCCAAGGACCGCGATCTGAAGCTGATGCTTGCCGGTGAACTGGCCGACCAGAATCATCCCGATGAGGGCCTGGCAATGGCAAAGAGCCTGCTTGACGGTGCCACACCAGACCAGCAGCGCGGCGTCTGGGTTGCCATCGCCCAGATGGACGTACGCCTGAAACGCTGGAAGGACGCCGAGGATGCGCTCGACCAGGTCGAGCCGCTGGCGACCAAGAAAGAAGACCGCACTTACCTGTTCTTTCTTCGTGGCGAGTGGGCAGAGCGGCAGAAGCACGAGGACCAGGCCGAGGGGTTTTTCCGCCAGGCATTGAATCTGGATCCGGAAAATACTATGACGCTCAACTATCTCGGTTACATGTGGGCCGATAAGGGGGTCAAGCTGCCCGATGCGCTCAAAATGATTCGCAAGGCTGTCGAGCTTGAGCCCATGAACGGCGCGTATCTCGATTCGCTGGGCTGGGTCTACTTCAAGATGGGCGAATACGAACTAGCTGAGGACAACCTTCGGCAAGCCGTGAATCGCGATCAGAGCGATCCGACGGTGCACATGCATCTGGGCGATCTTTACGAAAAGACGGGGCGAATCCGGTTGGCCGCGGCGCAGTGGCAACTTTCGCTCGACAATTTTGCCAAGTCCTCTGCTGCCGATGTCGAGCCCGGTAACGTGGAGAGGGTCCAGAAGAAGCTTGAGGGCGCCCGCGTGAGACTGGCTAAAGAGGACAGCTCGTCGGGTCAGGCAAAACCGGAATAAACCTAGAAACAACCCCATTATCGTAGTTCGCGCGGAAGTCGAATCCTCGGGGCGAATTACGACTGTTCGAGCCGGAGATTGTTCGGGGCGGCGATCCTGAGGCCTAGCTACGCAAATCCATCGAGACTTCGGCCGCGGGTGGTTGCGCTTTCGGGGTCTTCATTCCAGGCCCACCCTTGCCTTGTTTGCGGTATAACCAGACCTGAGGAGCGAGCTTCACGGTCGCGCAGAGAGGGCTGGTTCGGATGATTGCGCTCAGAATCGAATCAAACTCCGTGCTGCCTGCCGGGATCGCCGTCGATGGTGCGGACAGCGCACTGACGCGCAGACTTCGTCCCCAGCCAACGCATGCCTATCGCACTCCATTTGCGCGCGACGCCGCCCGTGTCCTCCACTCGCGCGCATTTCGCCGGCTGGCTGGCAAGACACAGGTCTTCACACGCCTACCCGCCGAAGGGCTGTCCGACCATTTCCGCAGCCGTCTCACTCACACTCTCGAGGTCACCCAAATCTCGCGCACCGTGGCGACGACTTTGGGATTGAATGTGGAACTTGCCGAAGCGCTGGCCCTTGCGCACGATATCGGGCATCCGCCCTTTGGCCACGCGGGCGAGAAAGCCCTCGACCAAGCCCTCCGCGCGCACGGCCTGAGCTTCGATCACAACCTTCATGCTCTCCGCATCGTGACCTGGTTTGAGGAGCGCTATCCGGCATTTCGCGGGCTCAATCTTACCCTGGCCGTGCGCGAAGGCATCGTGAAACACTCGCGCGACTATTCCGCCAAGGACCATCCCGAGCTCGCCGAGTATTTTCTCGATCGATTTCCGCCGCTTGAGGCCCAGCTTATCGATTTGGCGGACGAGATCGCCTATCTCACCGCCGATCTGGACGACGGTCTGGATTCCGGCGTCCTGGCGCTCGATGAGGTTCGCAAAGCGGCGCCGCTCTTCCGCGGCTTTCACGATGCCGCCCGTGCGAGCTTTCCCAACGCTCCGCCGCGCCTGGCAGCTTACGAGGCCCTGCGGCGGGTTCTGAACGCTTGGGTCACCGACCTGATCGAGGAAGTTCGCAACCGCGTGATTACGCATGGCGCTACAACTCTTGACGAGATTCGAAGCGCGCCGCAAAGGCTCGTGGCACTCAGCGCGCAAATGGAATCCGAACGCGTCGCGGTCAAAAACTTCTTGTACGCAAACCTTTACAACACGGCCGCCCAGGAAGAGGAACACGAGCGCGCCCACGCAGTGGTCCTCGAGTTGTTCGCGTCGCTAATGTCCGATCCAAAGTTGATGCCGCGAGACCACCAGGCGCAAATTCCCACTGAGGGGCTGGCGCGAACCGTTGCCGACTACATCGCGGGCATGACCGACAGCTACATTGTGCAGATGTGGCAGCGGAGCGAGGGAAAGTGAGCGACGGCCTTCCCGGTCCGCGCAAACGGCATAGGTTAATTGATCGCGGCCGGTCAATTATTTTGCAGGAAGAAACTCGATCTGAATTAGATTGTCAACGGACTTGAATCCATAATCAGCAGTAACAAAGATATGATCGGGCGAGCCCATCGCAAGATCGAGGGCAAATGCGTCCGCGTACGCCATTTTGCGATCGACCCGTAGCTCGGCCGCATGCACCGCCCGCTCGCCGCTTGCCGAAACTATCTCAGCCTCGCTCGGCAAAAGGCTGCTCAGAATGCTTTCTTCTCTCTCGGCGCCAAATCGCTTACGCAAGTTTCCGGCGACTTCTCCCCATTGCACGGCTGAGATTTGTAACCCAGCTCGTCCTGTCACGCAGGCATGGAGGATTGATTTGACGCGGTCACCGCCAGCCTCTCCATCGAGGTAGCGGATCAATGCAGACGAATCCAAAATGTACGCCGTCATCGGATGGTCCTACCAGCCCTCTTCCCGCAACTCCCGCTCCCGCTCAAGACGCCTCTCTTCCAAGAGCAAATCTGTTCCGGACGAACCACCTTGGGTACATCCGTGCATCTTTTCAATAAGGTTCAGCTTGGTAGCCATTGTTTCGGGCCTGAGAACAACCTCAGCCCCCTCCTGGCGGATGGCGACGCGCGTTCCCGGCTCAATCCCGAGGGATTCCCGAATGGCAGCAGGAATCACCATCTGGCCTTTTGTGCTCACAATCGCGAAGAGTTCTTCCCTAGCTTGCCCCATGGCTTACATTCTACCACAAGTAAGATGACCCATAAAAGTAGGAAACCGATAAATTGTAAGATCAATGGAATACAGGTTCTGTCTTACTGCACCTTGCCCTACGGCCGGATGCGCCGGAGGTCGAGCGCGCAGAGAACGGCATTTTGGGCGTGCAGGCGCAGATTATCGGTCGCGGCCCATAGCCAGAATCGCGAGGCTTGATTGGAGTTGCGGCTCAGCGGCTCCGGCCGTAACCGCACCAGGATGTCGTTCTGACCGGTGGCCGCCAGATTCGAAGGCGAATCTGTATCTTCGAGCACCAACTCGATGTGCTCGCCGGTCAGCGCCTCTTCGAGTGCAACAATCTCCACCGGCCGCTCCAACTCCACCGCAACGGAGAAAGTGTGGCCGTGAAAAACTGGCGCATGAATCACCTGAAGAGCCAACGACGGGCCGCGACCGCCGGTCAGCCCCTCGTAGTGGCGGCGAATACGCGCTTCTACATCGGAAAGGCTTACCTTGGAGCTCTCTCCCATGCCGCTGAGCAGGTTGTACCCCACCTGGGCGTCGAAGACCGCCCTCGGCATCGCCTGGAAGCTGAGGAGGCTTACGGTTTGTTGGTGCAGCTCGTCCATAGCGGCGCGACCGAATTCGCTCGCCGGCTCCATTACCGTGGCGGCGGCAAAGCGCAGCGGAGCGGCCTGCTGCAAACGTTGGAGCAGCAGCGCCAGCGCGACGACGGCAGGGTGGGCTGGCACCACTGCCGGCGTGAAAAGATCAACAGCCGACGTTTCCGCGCCCAACCACGGCGCTCGGACCACAACGCCAGCCTCACGATCCAAAGCCGCTGTGAGATCCAGCACAGTCGATCCGGCGCGCAAGGCCTGTTGCCAGTGCCGCCGCGTGAGGCTTTCGCTGCCACAGAAAAATGTGAAGTCCGTCTGGTCGAACGAATCGGTGTTGATGGGCTGGATGAATGTGACCTCGTCGCCTACCTGGTCCAACTGGCCCTGCGCGTCTGCCTCGTCGAACAATGAAAAGGTGGACGAAGCCAAGGGCGATTCGGAAAGGACTTCCTTCAACTCGCGTCCCACCAGGCTCGACGCACCGGCAATCGCAATCTTGTACACAGGCATCCTTTAGCTTGCTTGGAAGTTCGACTAGGGTCTGGATGAGCCGGGCTCTGCTGCCACCGGCGAGGGGGCAGGTGGATCGAGCGGCCTTCTGCGCCGCCTCCGGGACCAGCCATATGCCGCGCGCGCCCAAATCCCAGAAAACATATAGGCCAATGCAAGCGGAAACATGACGACATTGGAGTACCGCAGCACGATGTAGGCGATCACGGCCAGCAGCACCAGCAACTGGAAAGGATGGCGGCGGGAAAGGTTGATTTCTTTAGCGGACCAGAAGCGCCAGGTGCTGACCATCAGGAAGGCTGTGAGCCCAACAAGAATCAGCCAGGGAACTGCGACCCACCACTCATCGACTGGATAAGCGTTGAAGAAATGAACCGAAGCGGCCAGCAGGCCTGCCGCCGCGGGAATCGGCATGCCCACGAAGTATTTTCGGTCCGGACGGCCCGGGTTTCGCGGCTGCGCGTCAGGGCTGATGTTGAAGCGCGCCAGGCGCGAAGCACCGCCCAGAAGAAAAAGAAAACAGATGAACGCGCCTGCCTGCATAAGGTGCAGCCGCAATTGCGCATTCATGGAATCGGGAAGGAAATGGAATCCCCAAACGAACGCAAGCAGACTGGGTGCCATGCCAAAGGTGATCACATCGGCCAGGGAATCCAGTTCCCTGCCGAAGTCACTCGCGGTATTGGTCATGCGCGCGATGCGGCCATCGAGCGCGTCGAAGGGAATAGCAAAAAGAATGGCGATTGCCGCCCAGTCCAGATGATTGTGTGCCTGGCCGCTGCCATCCAGGGAGGCAATGGTCTGCGTGACGGAAAAGTAACCGGCGCCCAGGCTGCCGGCGGTGAAGAACGAGGGCAGGAGATACATACCTCGCCGCAGACGCGGATGAGGCTTGCCTACAGACCGTCCTGGCACGAAGGAGTTCACGAGCTCTCTCCGCGGGACATCGACGCCAGAATGCTGGCCCCGCCCTTGACGTGTTCTCCCACCTTCACGCGCAGCGCCGCACTGGCCGGAATCATAACATCGACCCGGGAGCCGAACTTGATGAGCCCCACTCGCTGCCCGCGCTCAACAGATTGGCCTTCGTTACAGCGAAATACGATGCGGCGCGCCAAAAGGCCGGCAATCTGCTTGAAAGTGACATCGAATCCAGCGTCCGCGCCCTGGCCGCGCACTGTCACCGTGTTTTGCTCGTTGTGCTCCGCCGAGGCTGGGTTCATGGCGTTCAGAAACTTGCCCTTCTGATAGCGCACTCGGCTCAGGACACCGCCAATCGGCGCGCGATTCACATGAACATTAAAGACATTCAGAAAGATGCTGATCCGCTGGCACGGTCCCTCCGGAGTCGCGATGGAGACCGTTTCGGTCACCACGCCGTCGCCTGGTGAAACAATCAAGCCCTCGCCCACAGGGATTGTCCGTTGAGGATCTCGGAAGAACCACAGGAAAAAGGCCGCCAGGAGGATCGGCGCTATGCCCCAAATCCAATTTCCCGTAAGCCACTTGAGCAATGCGGCTACCGCCAGCAAGCTAAGCCCGTAGATGTAACCGTCGCGAACCATGGTTCCAAACGATTATACGGTGACTGAGGAGATGAAACCCCCGCGACAAGGTAACGCGGAGCGTGATACTACACCTCACGCTGCCCAACGGTTACGCTGGGCAAGCGAGCCGCAAAAGCCTAATCCCTCAAGACCTAAGCCACGGCGAGACCGCGGCGTTCGAGCGCGAAGATCAGGTCCTTGGCGTGCAGCTTGAGCTTTTTCAAGCGCACTTCTTCAAGTTGTTCGTCTTCGGAAAGGTAAGGCTTGTGAAGCAACTCTTCCAGGCGCTGAGCGTAGCGGTGATGTTCTGAATGCAGGCGATCAATCTCTCCGCCCAGCGTGGAACCTTGAACTTCGTCCATCAAGCACCTCCGGTTCGGCGATTCGGATTGGCGGTGCCGTGCCGCCGATTTTCTTCGGACACTTACATATATCGCCGATTTGGGTAAATCGGCAAGTAAGAAAACCACCAAAAGTTACATCGCCCTGTGAATATCGACGCGGGATGTTGGCTTCCGGCACCAGCACCGATGGCTCAGGACAGATCGAGGCGCATGAGCATTGCATCCTCAACAGGATCAGTGTAGTAGGCCCGGCGAAGGCCTGTTTGGCTAAAGCCGGCGCTGAGGTAAAACACCAGCGCAGCGCGGTTCGACGCGCGCACTTCGAGGATCATCTCGAGCACGCCCGCTGCGCGCAATTCACTCAACAGGGCGTTGAAGAGCATGCGGCCAACGCCGCGCCGCTGGCTCCCGGCGGCCACGCCAATCGATTCCAGTTCGGCCTGCGGCGGCAACAGGCTTGCCACTGTAAATCCCTCAACATTGTTCGAGCCGGCCGGGTCCAGCGCCGCAGCAACAAGAACGATGCGGCGAAGCGTGGATTCGGGATTCAATGCGTGGATGTAGGCTGATTCCGGCCAGTGCGGTAATTCCGGCAAACTCGCGGCAATCTCCAGCACTCGGGTCACATCGGCGGCGGTCATATGCCGAATCCGCATGTTTTCAACGAGGGGTTTCATGCAGCTATTTCGCCACGGCCGCGGACTTGCCCTCGACCTCTGTGCCAAAGATCTCCGCATCCGACCGCCTCAAATAATGGCCGTCAAGGAGGGCCACGTCGGCGAAGATTCCGGCAGTGAGGCGGCCTTCTCCCATGCGAAGCACGTCTGCAGCGAGTGGCGATGGCGTTGCCACCGGTTGCGTCCCAGGCCACGCAGCGGCCAGGAGAGTTGCCGCTTCGTCGTCGCACACTGCCACGCGAATCGGTTCGGGACGAATGGCTGCAAGTTCTCTCGGACCGGCGAGAATTTCGACCGCTTTGGAGTCTACTCGCTCCAGCCTCAGAAAGATTTCGCCCCGATGCGCATCGAGCGCCGAAGACGGCACACCGGATTTGCGCGAAAGCACTTCCAGGCGCGAGAACGCGACCACCGGAATCTCCGTCCCCTCAATGAGCCCCTTTACCGCACTCAGACCTACCCGAACGCCCGTAAAACTCCCCGGCCCGTTGACGACAATAATCCCACCGAGTTCTCGCAGTTCGATTCCGGCCGATTGCAGCAGTTCGGCCACAGCGGCCACCAGCGTCGTAGAGTAGGTTCGCGAAGCAAGCTCGATTTGCCCCAGAATCTCCAGATCGCGGCCCGGCAGTCGCCCCAGAGCCACTGAACCGGTGGGGCCGCAAGTGTCAATTGCGAGAATCGGCTGTCCAAAGGACACAACGCTACCTCAAGCTGCGGCCAGCGCCTGGTCCAGGTCGGCGATCAGGTCTTCCTTGTCCTCAATGCCGATCGAGAGCCGGATTCGCCCTTCGTTGATCCCCATCGAACGGCGCACTTCTTCGCTGACCGAACCGTGCGTGGTGGTAGCCGAGTGTGACGCAAGCGATTCGACACCGCCGAGCGATTCCGCGTTCAGGAATATCTTGATTGCCTTCAGGAATCGCGCCGCTTCATCACGCGACTTGAGTTCGAAGCTCATCATCGACCCGAAGCCCGCCTGCTGTTTCACCGCCAAGGCGTATTGCGGATGTGTCTTCAGCCCCGGATAAGCCAGCTTGCTCACCTTCGCGTGCGTGGAAAGAAACCCCGCCACTGCGCGGCCGTTTTCTTCGTGCTGCCTGACGCGAAGCGGCAGCGTCTTGATGCCCCGCAGCACGAGGAAGCATTCGAAGGGCGACATCACGCCGCCCGCTGCTTTCTGGACCAGCAGAAAACGCTCTTTGTGCTCCGGCTTTGACCCGATCAGCGCTCCGCCCAGGCCGTCGGAGTGGCCGTTCAGGTATTTCGTGGTCGAGTGCATCACGATGTCCCCGCCTAGTTCCAAAGGGCGTTGCAGCGCAGGCGACAAGAAGGTGTTGTCAACGCTCACTTCAGCGCCGTGCGCGTGGGCGATCTTTGCCACGCCGGCAATGTCCGTCAGTATCATCAACGGATTGCTGGGCGTTTCAATGTGCACGAGCTTTGTGTTCGGTTTCATTGCGGCTTCCACTGCCGCCAGGTCGCTGGTGTCGACGTACTCGATCTGAATGCCGTAACCACTCACGATCTGATCGAAGAGTCGCACCGTGCCTGCATACACGTCGCGCGAACACACGAGATGATCGCCACCGCGCAGCATGGCTACCAATGCCGAAATCGCGGCCATTCCAGTGGTGAACGCGTGCCCGCTGGTTCCGCCCTCGAGCGCGGCCAAGGCCGTCTCCAGCCGGTCGCGTGTGGGATTG
>Ga0208849_1000384_pt1 | contig 41967 bp, 46 predicted proteins | sample NGESurdeep072012_10_FD_184470 | JGI IMG/M metagenome (GOLD analysis project Ga0208849, IMG submission 184470) | Arctic peat soil microbial communities from Barrow, Alaska - NGEE Surface sample 53-3 deep-072012 (SPAdes) | ecosystem: Environmental > Terrestrial > Soil > Wetlands > Peat ... | reverse complement strand
GTCTGAGCGAATGCCCGCGTCTCGCGCGTCTGCTCGCTGTCGCCCCCCCGCAGCGACAGCGGCAAGCCAACCACCACTCGCTCGACCTCATACTCGCGCACGAGCTCCTCAAGCTTCGCCAACCCGCGCCGAGTGCCTGGTCTTGGCACGATCTCGATCGGGGTGACGATCGTGCCCGTCGGATCGCTCAGCGCACAGCCACAGCGCGCGCTTCCGTAGTCCAGCGCCAGTACCCGCATCAGCGGCTCACACGTCCTGTGGTCACCATCCCCGAAGGACATCTACACCAAGCCGACGTGCCCATCAGCGGCGCCCGCATCGCCGCAGCCGGCGCCGCCATAAACCCTCCACGCCAAGCCGGCGCACGCATCAGCCGTTGAGCGCGGCCGCGATCTCCGCGCGCGCGGTGGCCAGCGCCTCCTCCAGTTTGCTCACGTCGCGTCCTCCCGCCTGGGCGAGCGTGTCGCGACCGCCTCCGCCACCGCCCACCACCGCGGCCGCCGCCTTGACGATCGCGCCGGCTTTGACCCCCCGCTCGACGAGCTCCGGTGCGACGCTCACGACCAGCGCGACCTTCCCCTCCACACCGCCGGCGAGCACGATCACCGCGCCATCGAGCTGTCCCTTCAGGCGATCCACCAGGTCGAGCAGCGCCTTCGCGTCCAACTTCCGCACTGTCGCCGTGAGCACGCGCGCGCCCGCCACTTCCTCGGCACCCGCGAGGAGCGCCGCCAGGTCGACCTCCGTGCCGGGGGCCGCGCCCCCACCCTGCTTCAACGCCCGCTCGAGCTCTTTGCGCCCGCGCTCGCGGGCCTGCACCGCCTCCAGCGCCTGCTCGGGGGCGGTTCGGAGCACCTGGGCGACCTCTTCGAGCAGACGGTCGTGCTCGCGCAACAGCTCAACCGCCGCCGGGCCCGTGAGTGCCTCGATCCGCCGCACGTTTGCGGCGCTCGAGGTCTCGCTGATGATGCGGAACGGGCCGATCTCGGCTGTCGAGCGCACATGCGTGCCCCCGCACAGCTCGCGCGAGTAATCCCCCTCGCCCACCTCCACCATCCGCACAACCTCGCCGTACTTCTCCCCGAACAGCGCCATCGCACCCAGCCGCTTGGCCTCGGCGAGCGTCGTCGTGATCGGGCGCACGGGGTCGTTGCGCGCGATCCACCCGTTCACCTGATCCTCGACGTCGCGCAGCTCCGCCTCTGTCAGCCCCTGGCCATGGCTGAAGTCAAAGCGCAGCTTGTCCGGCCCCACGTAGGAGCCCGCCTGGCGTACGTGCCCGCCCAGACGGGCCCGCAGCGCCGCCTGCAGCAGGTGCGTGGCAGTGTGGTTCGCCTCCGTCGCATGTCTCGCCACGCGATCGACCCGTGCCAGCACGCGCTCCTCGGGCTGCAACTCGCCCCGCTCGAGCACCACCACGAGTACCTGGTCATCGCCCAGACGAAAGACGTTCTCCACGCGTGCGCGACAGTCGCCGTCCGCGCATTCGATCGTGCCAACGTCGGCCACCTGACCACCGCCGGCCGCGTAGAACGGCGACTCGGCGAGCTTCACCAGGTAATGCGTCCCCGTCGGCGCCTGCACAGCGGAGTTGCCGGTTGACGATCCTTGCGTGCCGTCGGGGTCGCCGGTCGACGATCCTTCCGCGCCGTTGGCCTCGACGCCGCGCAGGCCGGCAACCGTGGTCTGCTGCTCCTCGGTCTCATAGCCCGTGAACCTGCTCCTCGCGACTGTCTGCTCGGCGAACTCACGGGCGCGCTCGCGTGGGCTCTCTCCCGGCTCGCCCACCCCACCGGAGGCGCGGGCGCGGGCGCGCTGGGCATCCATCAGAGCCGCGAAGGCCCCCTCGTCCACGCTCAGTCCCTCCTCGGCCAGCAACTCCTTCGTAAGGTCGAAGGGAAACCCGAACGTATCGTGCAGCTGAAAGGCGTCCGCGGCACTGATCCAGTCGCGACCAGCGTCCCGCGCTTGCGCGATGTGCGCTCGCAGATTGCCCAATCCCTGCTCCAGGGTGCGGCCAAAGGCCTCCTCCTCCGAGGCCAGCCACTTATCAACCGCCTCACGCTGCTCGTTCAGCTCGGGGTAGGCGCCGCCCATCAGCTCGCGTATCCGCTCGGCGTATTGACCCAAGAACCCGGGCGCCAGCTCCAGACTCATCCCCTGCAAAATCGCCCGGCGCATAACCCGACGGAGCACGAAGCCACGGTCTTCGTTGCTCGGCACCACGCCGTCAGCGACCAGGAACGTCATCGCCCGCCCGTGGTCGGCGAGGATGCGCAGCGCGCGATCTGTGACGGAGTCCGCTCCGTAGGCGCGCCCGGAGAGTTCCTCGCCCAGGACGATCAGCGGCTGGAATTGGTCCGTTTCGAACACCGATTCCTTGCCTTGCAGGATCGCCGCCATCCGGTTGAGCCCCAGGCCGGTATCGATGTTGTTCGCCGGCAGCTGTGTCAACGTGGAGCTGCCGTCGCGCCGTACGGACTGATCGTACTGGGTAAACACCAGATTCCAGAACTCCAGAAAACGCTCGTTATCACCACCCGGCAGATCCTCGGCCGTACCGAACTCGAGCCCGCGGTCGAGGTACAGCTCGGAGCTCGGCCCACACGGTCCCGTGGGACCGGCCTGCCAGAAGTTCTCCTCCCGCGAACACTCCACGATCCGCTCGCGTGGCACCCCCACCTCTCTCCAGAAGGCAATCGCCTCCTCGTCTGCTCCCAGCTCCAGGGCCTCATCACCCGCGAATACCGTCACCCAGATGTCCGCCTCAGACAGGCCAAACACCTCGCGCGAGAGCTCCCACGCGAACTCGATCGCCTCGCGCTTGAAGTAGTCACCGAACGAGAAGTTGCCGAGCATCTCGAAGAACGTCAGGTGCCGAGTCGTGTTGCCCACGTTGTCGATGTCGACCGTGCGAAAACACTTCTGGCAGCTCGTCAGTCGTGGCGCGGGCGGCGTCTCCTGGCCTAGGAAGTACGGCTTCAAAGGATGCATCCCCGCGACCGTCAGCAACGCTGACGGGTCGTGCGCCGAGGGCACGAGCGAGGCCGAGGCGATGCGCGCATGCCCGCGCTCCTCGAAAAAGCTCAGGTATCGCTCGCGAATCTCATCTGAGGTCATGGACGGATGATCTTAGGGGCCCATCGGTTCGAGCGAAGGCCATCGACTCCTGCCCACCTGACGGGGCCGAGGGTCGAGCAGCGCTCCGATCGAAGATCGTCCAGCAGTGAGCGAAGTGCGCCGATCGAAGATCGCCCAGCACACGAGTGATCGAGGACGCCGCACCGATCGGAGATCGTCCAGCAGGCCATCGGCCCCGTCAGGCCACGGTGCCGTAGCCGACGATTACCTCGCCCGCGTACAGACATGCGAATTGCCCTGGCGCCGTACGCTCCGCCGGCTCCTCCAGGTCCACGCTCACATGCTCGTGGCGTCCAGCGAGCGCCTGGCCGGCCAGGCGACATGGGAGTGCTCGCCCGCGCGAGCGCACCTTCACCGCGTCCACGCAGCTCCCGTCCCGATGGAGCGTGACCTCCCGCACCCGCACGCGAGCGCACAGCAGTTCCGCGCGCGGACCGACCGTCACCGTGTTCGCATGCGTGTCTGTCGCGAGCACGTACAGCGGATCTCCGCCGCCGATGCCCAGACCATGGCGCTGGCCGACGGTGAATGTGTACGCGCCCCCGTGCTCGCCGAGCACGCTCCCCTGTTGGTCGACGATCTTGCCCGGGCGCTCTCCCAGCCCGCCGTGGCGCTCGAGAAATGCGCCCTGACGTGTTCCCGCGAGAAAGCACAGGTCCTGCGAGTCGCGTCTCCTCGCGACCGCCAGATCGGCCGCCGCCGCCAGCTCACGCACCTCTGTCTTGCGCATCCCCCCGAGCGGAAACCGCAGCCGGGCGAGCGACTCGGGGGCGAGCGCCGCAAGCACGTAGCTCTGGTCCTTGCCCGGGTCGGTCGCCGTCCGTAGCAGTGGGGCGGGCGGACCGGGGGCGGGCAAGTCGGGGGCAGGCGGGCCGAGGGCAACCAGGCCGGGGGCAAAAGAGCTGGGGACAGGCGGGCCGGGGACAAGTGGGCCGGAGGCGGACAGGCCGTGGGCAGGCGGGGCTTCCGATATGCGCGCGTAGTGACCGGTTGCCAGCGTCTGTGCACCGAGACGCCCTGCCAGCTCGAGCATCGCGTCCAGGCGCACGTTTCCGTTACAGCGCACGCACGGGTTTGGTGTCTCCCCGGCGCCGTGATCTGACAGCCATGGATCGACCACCCCGGCGCGGAACTCCGCGCGCAGGTCGATCGACAGGTGCGCCATCCCCAGGTCGTGTGCCACCTCGCGCGCGCCGCGTACCGCCTGGGCCGAGCAGCAACTGGCCTCACCGTCGTTCTCCTGGTCGGACCACAGCTCCAGCGTGACCCCGACGGCCTGCCCTCCCGCGCGCGTGACGAGCAGCGCCGCCACCGCGCTGTCCACGCCGCCGCTCATCGCCACCAGCGTGCGGCCTTCCGCGGGGGCAAGGGCCGCGCTGGCGCGTACCGCGCCGCCCAGCGCGCGATGCAGGGCATCCGCCGCCAACTCCGCCGCGTGGCGCTTTGCCGCGCTCAGCCCGCCCAGCTCCCGCGCGATCTCCTCCACGCCGATGCTCGCCGCCTCGAGCAGTGGGATGCCGCGTACCAGACCCACCACCGCGCTGCCGGCTGCGATGCTCGCGCCGCAGCCGCTCGCGTCGAAGCCCGCGTCGGCGATGCACCCGTCGGGGCTGTCTGGCTCCAGCGCGATCGAGATACGGATCAGATCGCCGCAGGCGGCGCCGCCTGCCGCGCCGGCGAAGGCGCCCGCAGGGACATGTCCTCGCCCGAGTGGGCGTTCGAGGTGGTTTGCCAGATACTCGGCGGCGCTCACCCGCTCGAGTGTAAGGCTCGAGTGTCAGGCTCAGGCGGCGTGACGGGCTTCGTCGATCGTCTGTTCGATCGCGAACGCGTCCGTGAGGCCGTTCAGTGTGGTTACCGCGCCGTGCTTGTTGATGATCAAAGTCGTCGGTGTCGCGTAGACCTGCACGGTCTTCGTGAACGAGCCGAACGATGAGACCTGGTTCGCGGAGGCGTAGTGGACCGAGATCCTCTTATCCAGTTCGAGGCCCACCGCCTTGAGCAGCTTATGAACCTGGCGCTGATGACCGAGCGCCCGAACCTCGTGGTGCGCCGCCAACAGCGTCTGGAGCGCGGTGTGCACGGAGTCATCGTCAGCGCCCAGCGGGTTCCAGAACAGCACCACCACGACTTCACCGCGCTTCAGCTCGCTTTCCACGGCCGCCTGGCGGGGTGGAATCGCGCCAGCCGCGACCTTGTGCGCCGGCGCGGGCGTGCGGACCACGTGTTTCGTGACCACCGTGGTGCTCGACCCTGCAGCGCCGTGCTTCGTGACAGTCGTCGTGCTCGCCTTCGTGGCGCCGTGCTTGGTCACCACCGTCGCGCTCGACGAGCTGACACTGGCGCCCTGGCTCGGAGATTCGGCCGATGAGGCGGCGGACTTGTCGGACGCCTGCTGCGACGCCGCGACCGCTTCGCGCGCGTGGGTGACCGCCCGTGTCATACCTTCGATGTGTGTCGTTCCCGCGGGGGCCTTCGCCTTCGCCGCCGTGGCGGAAGCAGGTGTGCTCACAGGCGTGCCGGCCACCGACGTCGGGCCTGAGCTCGCGCTGTGTCCGCGCAGCGCCACGAACCACACGAGCACGAACGCGGCCATCGCCACCAGGGCGATCTGAAAGGGACGAGAAAGTTGAGCCATCGCCCCTTCCTTCGGCAACTTCGCGGCAAGAGTTGAACCGCGCAAAACCGGCTGGACTCTCTTTGCCCTTCCCCGCAAAGCTCGCGGCGGCTCCTTGACGGCTCCTCGGTGGCCTCCTCGGCGGCTCGGCGATGGCTCGTCGATGGCTCCTCAGAGCGTGCGCAGACCACGCAGAACCGCGTGTATGACCGTGTCCGTCGCGATCCGCTCCTGCCCGCCGCCCTGCATGTCCTTCAGCGCCGTCTCATCCCTCTCCACGATCGCCACATAGCGCGCGCCGAGGGAGTTCGCGTAGCCCAGTTGACCCTTCAGCGAGCGTCCGCCAAGCTCCATCTGCGCCGTCAGCCCAGCTGAGCGTGCCTCGGCCAGGATCTCAAAAGCGGCCCTCCTGCTCTCCACGCGCGACCCATCCAGTTCATCAAAATCATCACCCTCAGCGCGCGCCTCGCGAGATTCCTCGCCGAGCGCCACGAATAGGTCTATCGGGCTCGCCACGAGCGGTGGCTCCTCACCCGCCAGCAGGATCCGCTCCACCCCCGCGGCCCAACCCATGCCCGCCGTCGGCACGCCGCCAAGCCGCTCAACGAGACCGTCGTAGCGTCCCCCGCCGCCCACGCCGCTCTGCGCTCCGAGCGCGTCCGATGTGAACTCGAACACCGTCCGCGTGTAGTAATCGAGGCCGCGCACGAGCGTCGGGTCGACTTCGTAGGAGACCTGCGCAACATCCAGCAGGTCGCGCACCTGGGCGAAGTGCTCCGCGTCCTCCGCGCTGAGGAAATCGAGCAGGCGCGGCGCGCTCGCCATGATCTGCCTCGTGCCCTCGTGCTCGGAATCGAACGCCCGCAGCGGGTTCAGCTCGATCCGGCTCCTCACCTCCTCCGCGAGGCTCGCTTCGTGCTCGCGCAAATGCGCCTGCAGCCGCTCGCGATACTCACCCCTGCTCTCGCTGCTGCCCAAGCTCGACAGCCGCAGCCTCCTCTCGCGTACGCCCATCTCTCCCAAGAGCACCGCCAGCAACACGATCGACTCGGCATCCACCGCCGGATCCTCCGAGCCGAGCGCCTCCGCGCCCACCTGCCAGAACTGCCGGTAGCGCCCCGCCTGCGCGCGCTCGTGGCGGAAGAAGCTCGACAGGTACCACAACTTGACCGGCTGTTTGCGCTTGTGCATCCCGTGCTCGACGTAGGCTCGGCAGACCGGTGCGGTTCCCTCCGGGCGCAGCGTCAGCGAGCGCCCACCGCCGTCCTGCAGCGAGAACATCTCCTTCTGCACGATGTCCGTCGACGCCCCCACCCCGCGCGCGAACAGCTCGGTCGCCTCCAACACCGGCGTCTCGATTCGCTCATACCCCGCCCCCTCCAGGATCGCCCGCGCGCGCGCCTCGAGCGTCGCGCGCACCCCCGCCTGCTCGCCGAGCACGTCAAACGTGCCCCGCGGCGCTTTGATCTTCTCCGCGCGGCTCAACTTCCGACTGTCGGCGGCGCTTCGCGCGCCGCCAGATCGGGCACGCCGCCAGGCGCCGGCTTGCTCACGGCGACACGCAGCTCCTGCAGAAACGGGTTCGTCTCGCGCTCGCGTCCCAGCGTCGTCGTGCCCATATGCCCCGGGTAGACGACCGTCTCCGCGGGAAACCTCCGCAGCAGGCCGCCAATCGAGCGCTCCAGCACATCCCAGTCGCCACCGGGCAGGTCCACGCGACCGACCGAGCCCTGAAACAGCACGTCTCCAGAGAGCAACACTCGCCCATCGCCCTTCCCATCGCCCTTCTCGTCGCCCTTCTCGTCGCCCTCCCTCGCCGGGTCCTCCTCGCGCCCGCCCTGAACCGCTGCTCCCGCCTCGCCGGCGGACGCCGACGCGGCGATCGCGTAGGTGACGTGCCCGGGGCTGTGCCCCGGTGTGAAGAGCACCTCGATGTCCAGGCCCGCGATGCTCATCCGCTCGCCGCCCTTGACCGTCTCCTCGGCCTCGTAGCTCTCGAACGGCCCGAACCCCGGCGGCACCCAGCTATTGATGTCCGCCAGCACCCCCCGCTCGATCTCCGGGCAATAAACCGGCGCGCCCGTCGCGCGCGCCACCTCGGCGACCGCGCCGATGTGGTCGAAGTGGCAGTGGGTGATCAGGATCGCCTCGATCTCCACTCCCAGCGTCCGCACCGCCTCCAGCAGCCGCTCGGCCTCCTCCCCCGGATCGACCATCACCGCTCGCGTGCTGTCAACGCCGGCACGGACGATGTAGGAGTTCTCTTGCACCGGCCCAACGGTGAACGAACGCACGTCCGTAGCGCTCATCGCGGCGCGGCCTTTCCTCCGCCCTGCCTCTGCTTACGCTGGCGGCGGTCATACATCCACTTGTCTGTGTAGTAGCTGACCACGGTGTAGAACGCGATCAGGACCGGGAAGAGACCGATCGCCTGGTTCGCTTGATGGAGCACGATGATCACCACCAGCAACAGCGCCACGCCGGCAAACATCCCCTTGACGAATGCTCCCCGCCAGGTAGGCGGGAGGTCCCGCTTATCCACAGGCTTCCCCTTCGCCCGCGCCGCGTCCTTGCCCTTGCCGCTCTTCTCCGCGGCCGTCGGCTTGCGCCCTGTCCGACCCCGCGACTCGACCACCCCCGCCGCGTTCCCGCGGTGCTTGGTCTGTCGCTTTCGCTTTGTCTGCGCCATCCTCCTCACAAGCCTAGATGGTTGATCGGGCTCTGGGGTTCTTCACCCGGCGAGCGCGTTCTCGATCAGGTGCCTCGCCGGATCGAAGCCGGGCAGCGGCACCTCTTCGGGAAATCCCTCCAGCGCCACGCGCGGCACGAGCCCGACCAGCTCGGCGCTCGCGATCGCCGCGTGCCGAGAAACCGTCTGCACCACCCTCGCCAGCGACAACTCCAGAGGACGCTCGACGTTCATCGAGACCTGCGCGACGGCCCCGTCGAGCTGTACGCCGATCGCGCGCAATCCGGGCAGGCCCTCGGCGCCCCCCTCGCGGATCAGGGCCGCGATCGTGCGCGCATCCTGCACCGTGGCCGGCGCCGCGAGCCGCAGGTTGAACGCCACCAACGGCTCCCTCGCCGCGACCAGCGTCGCACCCGCTTCGGGATGGGCTCTGCGTGGGCCGAAGTCCGGCCGCAGCTCGCCCGAGCGCATCCGCTCCGCCAATCGCGCCGTCCCGCCTCGGCGCAGCTGCGCGCGTGTCCTTCCGACCCCCAGCGCTCCGTAGAGGAACACCGGCACCTCCAGCTCTGTCCCGATCCGGTCAGCCACCACCAGCGCCTGCGCGCATGCCGCTCCGCGCGCCCCCTCCTCCAGGTAGACCACCGGCACGACATCGATCGCGCCCACGTGCGGGTGAGCGCCACGCCCGTCGCCGATGTCGATCCGCTCAACCGCGGCTTTAGCACCATCCAGCAGGGCATCTCCAAGCGCGCCCGGGTGACCCGCCAGCGTGAACACCGTGCGGTGGTGGTCGCGGTCGGTGTGCATGTCCAGCACACGCACAGCGTCCTGGCCGGCGAACGCCGCTCCGATCGCCGCGACCGTCGCCGCGTCGCGACCCTCCGAGACGTTGGGGACGGCGAGCAGAGTTGGCGGAGGCATCGCTCTAGGCACAGTAGACTCAGGGCCCGATGGCTGCCCTTTCACCGATCGTGATCGCCTATGACGGGTCGACCGCGGCGCGCTCCGCGGTGCGCCAGGCCGGCTTGCTGTTCGCGCCTCGCGCGGCGATAGTCCTCACGGTCTGGGAGCCAGGGCTCGCCGAGTTCATGCTCATGCCCGGCGCGGGCGGGATGGGCTCGATGATGATGCCCTACGACCCCTCGACCGTTCGTGAAGTCGATCGCGCCGCCGAGGACCACGCGCATGACATCGCCGAGGACGGCGCCGAGCTCGCGCGCACGGAGGGCCTGGTGGCCGAGGCGCTCGCCGTTCGCGACGCGACCGATACGGTCGATGCCCTCGTCGGAGCGGCTGACGAGCATGACGCGGCGGCGATCGTGGTCGGATCACGCGGTTTGCAGGGCCTGAAATCAAAGCTGCTGGGCAGTACCTCCGCCGGCGTGCTCAAGCGATCAACTCGCCCGGTCGTAGTAGTCCGCCACCCCGATGATTCGGAGAGCTGAGCCGGTTAGTTAGTAGGCGTAGCCGCCGCCTCCGCCGCCGGAGCTCGCCGGCGGAGCGGATTCCGAAGCCGGTTTTGCAGGCGTGGTGGCAGCCGCGGCAGGAGCGCTTGAGCTACTGGCGCTGACTGTCACGGCGGTCCATGTGCCGACGTCCTTGATGCCCTGGCCCTTGGCTTCCCCGGCCTTCTGATCTTCGGCGAACGTGTAGAGCGGCATCCCCTTGTAGGTCACCTGCTCGGTGCCGTCCGGGCGCTTGACCGTCCCCAGCGAGCCGACGCTGCCGCTCTGCGTGCCGGCCGCTGCGCTCAACGGATGCCACACCTGTGTGCAGGCGGAGCTCGTGCAGATGAATTTGCCGCCCTGCTCGCCGCTGAGGCTGTAGAGGGTCATGCCCTGGGCGTTCACGAGCACCGTGGCGCCCAGCGCCGGATTCGCGGCGCTCTTCACGACCACGGCGCTTGCCCCGCTCGATGACGGCGTTGTGCCGGCTGCCGGAGCGGCGGTCTGCGAAGCGGAGCTCGAGCTGTTCGAGCTGCTCCCACACGCAGCCAACGTGAGTGAGACGGCCAGCGCGGGAACGAAAAACTTCAAAGCTGAGCGCATCCGGAGACTCCTTTGGTCAAAGCAATAAGAGAACAAGCGGCGATTCACGGACACCGCCCGCTTCACAGACGCCGCTCACGGACGCCGCCTGTTCTCTCAAGACTCCGCGCTCCTCGGTTCCTTCCGCAGATCGCCCCAGCAGTCAAACCTCTACTGGACGGTGAGCGTGCCTTCCATGCCGGCCTGGCGGTGCCCGGGAACCGTGCAGTAGAACTTATACGTGCCCGGTTTGAGGTCAAGCGAGAGGGTCTTGCTGCCGCCTTCGAAGGTCGGGGTCGCACCGACCACCGCGCCGGATGAGGAGGCGACGGTGAGGTTGTGGCCCAAGGGCGACATGTTCGTGAAGTCGATCGAGACCTTGCCCGCTTTGGCGGTCAGCGAGGTGGTGTTGTATTTCAGCTGACCTTCGGGGTTGGCTTCGAGGCTCAGGGCGCTTCCACCGCCGGCCGTCGCCGGTGCGGTGGCTGGAGTGGAGGATGTCCCCGTCGAGGTGGCAGCGGTCGTCGGCGTGGAGGTCGAGGAGCTGCTGGAGCTCGAGCTGCCGCAGCCGGCGAGCACGAGCAGGCCGGCTGCCACGGCGAGGATCGAGGCGATCGGCATGGAGCGCGCCTTTGCTGCACCTGCTGCTTGGAGCCTCACGAGCCAGATCCTCCTAAGTCGATTGGGCACATCGTAGGTTAGGACACCGCCAAACGCAGATCCTTCCCGACGCCAGACACTCATCGCTGGCGAGCGATCGAGCGATCTGGACGCGAAGCGCTCACACCGCTCTTTGCCCCGGCTCGCTGGATGCGGATGAACCAGACGACCCCCGCCACACAGAGGATGCCGGCGACGTAGAAGTTCAGGCGCAGGCCAAAGATGTGGTGCGCGGGGTCGACACGCAGCAGCTCCTCGCCCATCCGCGCAAACGAGTAGCCCGCCACGTAGAGCGCGAACAGGCCCGGGGCGCGTATCGAGCGCCGCTTGCCGAGCCAGACCAGCGCGCCGGCAAGCAGCAGGTTCCAGATCAGCTCATAGAGAAAGGTCGGGTGAAACGTCGCGTATTGCGCGTAGCCGAGCGGCCGGTGCGCGGGGGAGATCTCAAGGCCCCAGGGCAGCGTGGTCGGGCCACCGAACAGCTCCTGATTGAAGTAGTTGCCGATCCTGCCGATCGCCTGCGCGACGAGCAGCGCCGGGGCCGCAGCGTCCATGAACACCGGGATGTCCGCCCCGCGCCGGCGCAACACCCAGAGTCCCGCGAGCGTGCCGAGGGCGATGCCGCCCCAGATCCCCAGACCGCCGTCCCACACCGCGAATGGTCCCCACCAGTGCGGCGGGACTTCGCTCCAGCTCGTCGCCAGGAAGTACAGGCGCCCGCCGATCAGCCCGGCGGGGAACCCCCATAGCGCCACCTCGTAGACGAGATCGCGCTGACCGCCCTTGGCCTCCCAGCGCCGGCTCGTGATCGCCACGGCGGCGGTCACGGCGAGCACATACGCAAGGCCGTAGGCATGGAAGAACAACGGTCCCAGGTGAAAACCGTTGGTCGGCGGGCTCGACAGAAACCCGCTGGGCAGGTAGGTCATCTTCATCTCTCTCTCGTCCGCTCGGGCTCGGCGAGGATCATCTCAAAGCGCCATCAATGGGTCATCCAGCTCAGCAAGCGACCGGCCGCCGGCACATACCGCTCGTCAGCGGACATGGGAATCGGTGACCTCCCTGTCACCGCTCCCGACCTGCCCGCCCAAGTACCCTTCGGGGCTGACCTCGAAGGCGTGCAGGCAGTGCACCGAGCAGAAGTAGAAGGTCTCCGCACCAAAGTCCATGCGGATCGCCTTGGCCCTATCGACCTGCATGCCACATACCGGGTCGCTCACACCGCGACGCGCGGTCAGCCAGAACAACGCCGCGAAGATCACAAGCCCGAGCACGTTGAGAGCAAGCTTGTAGTTGACCGCAATCGTGCCGAAGATGTCACCGCTCGAGGGCCGCGGCCCGGTTGGGATCAGCCCCGCGGCGCTGAACAGGCCGTCGACGATCAGCGCCGCCGTCACCATCGTCACGAACATCAAGCCGACGATCCGCAGCGCGTAGCGCGTCCCGTAGTACTTGCGATAGATCGCGATGATCGGCAGCACGATCAGGTCGGCGAACAGGAACGACAGCACCCCGGCGAAGGAGATTCCGCCCGACCACAGCACCGCCGCGAGCGGCACATTGCCGACCGAGCAGACGAAGCTCAGCATCGCGATGACCGGGCCGACGATGACGTTCTCGAGCGCCGCGAGCACGCCGCCGGTGTGTGTCAGGAAAAGACTGTTGAAGAAGCCGTTACCGAGCTGGGCGATGAACCCCGCGAGCAGGAAGCCGATCGTGATCTCCTTGTAGAGCATCTGCCAGTCGCCGCGGAAGTTGTGCGCCACATCCGACCATGCCGAGGTCGATGTCAACCGCTCACGCCAGCTCAGCCGCTCGCCGACCGCGTTGTGCTGATGGCCCGTATCGGCTTGCAGAGCGTGCGCGCGCGCCTCAGCCTCCAGCCGGGGTGAGACGAAAGCCCTCAACAGCACCGACATCAGCCCGATCATCACCACCCCGCCGATGTACTCGGCGAGCGTGAACTGCCAGCCGATCAGCACCCACAGCACCAGCCCAAGCTCCCAAACCAGGTTGGTCGAGGCGAACTGAAAGGCCAGCGCGGTCACAGCCGAGGCTCCCTTCTGGAACAGGCTCTTGGCGATTGCGATCGCCGCGTAAGAGCATGAGCTCGACGCCGCGCCCAGGCCCGTGGCCAGCGCCACAGGCCGGGGACCGGATCCCGACAGCGCCGACTCGATGCGCTCGCGCGGCACCCACGCCTGCACGATGCCCGAGATCGCGAAGCCGAGCACCAAGGCCCACCACACCTCCCACGCCATCAGGAACGAGTCCCTCAGGCCATGCCAGATAACTTCGAACACGTCCATTACTGAGATGATGGCCCCTCCGAGCGCTATCCCCTGCCCCGCCTCATGGCCAAGCCCAACCGCCACTGCGTACTTCTTGGAACTGCTAGGAATGGCGGGTGATCCTGAAAACCCGCATTCCCATGCCGTTGATGGCGATCGCGCCGATCGCCGCCGGCCTGCTTCTCGCTTTGTGCACCGCCTGCTTTCTTCTGTGCATCCCAGCCATCGAGGCCGACGCCGAGACGGACCGCTCACAGTCCCCCTCCTCTCTCCTCGCCGCACGCGCGGGCGACACAGCTCGGCAGTCCACGCTTGTGGTCACCGTGGCGATCGACCCCTTCGATCCAGGCCGGCCGGTCCCCCAGCAATTTCTCGGACTCTCCTTCGAGGCGGCGGCGCTAGACCAGCTCGCGCGATATGCCGACCGCGGCGACCTGGTGAGGCTGCTGCGCTCGCTCGGACCCGGGGTACTGCGCTTCGGCGGTATCACCGCAGATGAGAACGTCGCCTGGACCGACGCCGCCACCCCACGGCCGGCATGGGCCTCGAGCGTGATCGGGCCCGCGCAGTTGCACGCTATCGGCGTACTCGCCCGCCGCAGCGGCTGGCGGGTCCTGCTCACCGTTGGGCTGGCCCACTACGAACCGATAGCCGCCGCACGCGAGGTGGCGGCCGCCCACCGTGCGCTCGGGCCCTATCTCGCGGCGGTCGAGATTGGCAACGAGCCGAATGCCTACGGCAGCCACGACCTGCGGGAACTGCCATGGATCGCCCAGGGCTACGAGGAAGAGGTCAGCTTCTACCGTGAGGCGATCGCAGTGCTCACTCCCGGTGTCCCGATCGCCGGTCCCGATGTCTCCGGCTCGGGCACCTTCGCCGAATGGGGCGAAGAGGAGGCTCTCTCGCAGACGCCCGCCCTGCTGACCGGACACCACTACCCGCTCGGATGCGCGCAGACGCCCGCTCCCTCGATCGAAGCGCTGCTGAGCGCTGCGACCCGCGGGCGCGAGGCGCGCTCGCTGAGGACCTACCTGTCGGTGGCCAACGCGAACCGTATCCCGCTGCGGATCGACGAGACCAATTCCGTCTCCTGCGGGGGAGTGGCGGGGATCAGCGACACATTCGCCTCGGCGCTCTGGGCGAGCGCCTACATCACGCAGGCGATGGCGGCGGGGGCGACGGGCGTCAATCTCCAGGGCAACCCCGTGAACTGCGCCGGTTATACGCCCCTCTGCGCGCCCGATCCAGCGGCCCTCGCAGCAGGCAGGCTGCGCGCCCAGCCAGAGTGGTACGCGCTGCTGCTGACGAGATCGCTCGTCGGCGACCGCCCGCTGCCCACAACGATCACCGCCGGAGGCTCACCCGTCAAAAGTCCACCCGCCGAAGGCCCGTCGTCCGAAAGCCCAGCGGTCGAAGGCTCATCTGGCGAAAGCTCACCGGTCGCAGCCGCACCCAACCTCGTTGCAGCTGCATTCTCCGCGCCCGACCACTCCTTGAAGGTGGTGCTCGTGGACGATGAACCGCCAGGCACGAGTCCGCTGGCGCTGCGCCTGGATGTGGGCGGCGGCCTGGGTGCCGCCCACATCCTCCGCCTCACCGCGCCCTCGCAGGGCGCCACTGCCGGCGTACAGCTCGCCGGCCGCGCGGTCGCCGCCAACGGCTCCTGGGCCGCGCCTAAACGGACGCAGAGCGTCGCTCCGCATGCGGGCATCTTGGCGCTCGAGCTGGCGCCAGGCAGTGCCGTGCTCGTCAGCATAAGTCGATCAAGGGCGACACCGCGCAAACACGGGAAAGAACGCTGATGAGGATCAGCGCGGCCAATTCTCGAGCCCCTGCACGGACCGTCGTCGCCCTGCTTCTAGCGATTTCTCGGCCACAGGCGACTAAACAGGCGCTCAGTTGAGCGTGAACGACCCCCTGCTGACCCGCTCGTGCTCCCCGTGCCCGCTGATCAACGTCAGCGTGTACTTGCCCGGTCGCAGTTGGCGCAGAGGCACCAGCCGCAGGCTCATGCGGCCACGAATGGTGCGGGCGCTACCGCTCGCGAACACCACACCGCGACGTGAGAGCGTCGCCCTTGCGGCCGACCCGGTGGCGGTGAACTTGACAGTTCCGGAGACGAGCTTGGTCGTGCAGTGCTGCTTGCCCTTGACCGTCTTGCACGTCACGAGCTCGACCTGGCCCGCGGGACCGGCGGGACCCTTGGCGCCTGTGGGACCCTGTGTACCAGCGGGGCCGGCCGGGCCCTGAGCGCCGGCGGCGCCGCCCGCGCCTTTTTCGCCAGTTGTGCCGGTCGGGCCTTCTTTGCCCGCTTTCAAGAACACGGCGGTGACTTCAGTAGCCGCTGTCCTGTCAACCTTGCAGGTCGTCGCCGATATTGGCTTGCACCCGATCCAGCCGGCAAATTCGTAGCCCGCGCCGGCTCTGGCCGCCGTCAGGGTCACTTCGCCTTCGAATTCATGCGTGCACTGCCCGGCCGAGCACGTGATCCCTGCAGGAGTGGAGGTGACTTCGCCTTCGCCCGTGATGGACACGGTGAGCGGGAAACGAGCCGGCGGCCCCTGGTATATGAACACCTTTTCCTTGCCTGCGTCGGACACATAGATCGCGCCGGTCTTTTCGTTCACGGCGATGTTTTCGATCGCTTCTGAGAAGGTGCCCGAGCCGAATTCGCCTCCGGTCCTCACGGGGGTGGGCATAGCGAACCCTTCGACGACACGCCCGGCGATCGCCACGTAGCCGATGTCGGTCGCGCGGTCGATCCCATCCGCGCCCGCCCCTTCGACTTCAGGGACTTCGGTCACCTTTTCGGCGCTGCTCGCCGTATCCGAGGTGCGCCAGATCTCGGCCGGACGTGGGCTGTCAAACACACCAATCGGGTTCGCCATCACACCGCTCGGGTTCCCGTACACGAAGATGTCACCCCTGGAATCGACCACGACGCTCCGCTCGAGGCCGGTTACTGCGAACACAGCGATTTCGGTGCCAGCGGGCAAGTACTCACGCACCATGCCTGCGCCAGGATCGCTCACATAGACGTCGCCGTTCGCATCCGTGGCGACGCCTTCAGGATTCGTGAAACCCGTCAGCTGGGATTCGTATTTGAATTCGCCGCCGCTCAGCTTGAAACGATCGACGACCTTATGGCCCCTGTCGACGACGTAGATGGAGCCCGCGGCGGCGCTGGTCGAGTTGTCCACGGCGATGCCGACCCACTCTTTGTCAAACGCAAAGCTCGTCGCGGGCGTGTCTTCGCCAGAGAACGCCGCCGGCGCACCGCCGGCAGGCGCGCGCCCTCTTTCGCCGAACACGTTGACCACGTCGAAGTCTTCGCCGCTTTCGGGGACGAACACGTTCCCGGTGGATTCTTCGACCGCTATACCCGTCGGCCTTTCGAAGGGACCGAAGCTGTGGAGGTAGGTCGCGGGCGAGGCGAACGCGCTCGTGCTCCCCAGCGCCAACACGGTCAGCGCTGCGCACAACCATGCGAGCAAAGCAAGGACAGGACCACGCGAAATGGCAACTCTACTTGACATTACAAAACCCCCGTGAAGCCCCAACGGGTGAGGCATGGTGGACAACACGCTCTCCGCTCCGCAACCGAAATGTGCTTGCCTCAAAATAGACGATCTAGCAAGCCTGCGTCGACCTGGGAGTCGAGTTGTATGGGGCTTGTCCGTGCTTGTTGGCCCTGGCTCACGTCAGGATGAGCTGCCCTGGGTCAGATCAAACCCAAAATAGTGCGTTCGGAGGTGAGCGCAACCCCTCGGGCCGCTGGTTTCCCACAGTTTCCGAAGCGGGTGCGAATGCTTGCCTACTGCGCGGTAGTGGGCTTATGGAATGGGTGCTGGATGCCGTTGAGTTGCTATGTCCGTTGAACGCTCGAGCCCGGGACTGGATGAGATACGCGTCCCGGCGCCGCCGTCCGTTTCGGTGGATGAGCCCGCGGAGGAGCTCCGTCGTCTCGGCGAGGCGCTGAACGCTCGCGCCAAGGATGTCCTCGCTGGAACGGTCGCTCGAACCCGAGCATCGAAGCACGGTCTCGACGCGGCCGTCGAGGAAAGCTTCGAACGGGTCGGCATGGCTTCGACGGCGGCTGTGGCGAGTTGGATGGCGGGGCAGGGCCTGGAGGCGGCTCGCGAGGTCGGCATGGAGACCTGGCACATCTTTGGTCAGCTCGCCGCTGACCGGGTCGCGCCGCTGCAAGAGGTGCTGAAGCGCTGTCTGCGCTGGCGCGATGCCGCGGCTGATGTTCTACACGAGAGCGCGAAAGAGCTGGGCGTCGGTGCGGAGGTGCTCTCTCTGGCGCTCGCCGCGTTGCAGCGCACCCTGGACATCACACTTATCCAGGTAGGCGAGTTCTTTGAGTCAGAGCGCCACCGCGCGGATGAGCAACTCGCGTTCCTGGCGACCCACGATCCATTGACAGGGTTGCCGAACCGGACGTTGATCTTGGATCGTGTCGAGCAGATGCTCGCGCGCTCGCGTCGCAACCACACGCCGGTGGCGGCGCTGTTCGTCGACCTCGACAACTTCAAGTCCATTAACGACACGCTCGGTCACGGTGTCGGCGATGAACTCCTGCAAGCGGTTGCCGCGAGGCTCGACGGTGTCGTGCGAGCCGCCGATGCGCTTGGCCGCCTCGGCGGGGACGAGTTTGTCGTGATCTCCGAGGAGCTCTCGCTGGCGGCGGGGCCCGAGCTGATCGCCGAGCGGCTGCTCGAAGCGCTCAAGCAGCCGTTCAAGCTCGGAGCAGGCAAAGCAACTCGCGTAACCGTGACGGCGAGCATCGGGATCGCGGCGGGAGAGCACACCTCCGCGGAAGAGCTGCTGCGCGACGCTGACATCGCGATGTACCGTGCGAAGTGGGACGGCAAGAATCGCCACGTCGTGTTCGAGACGGGGATGCAGGGCATGGTGCAGAGCCGCATGGAGATGGAGATGGACCTGCGCGAAGCCTTGGAGAAGGACGAGTTCTTCCTCGTCTACCAGCCCACCATCGACCTGCAGGATATGAGCCCCAACGGAGTGGAGGCTCTGATCCGCTGGAAGCACCCGACGCGCGGCATCGTTCAACCGGACGATTTCATCCCACTGCTCGAGGAGACGGGACTGATCGTGGACGTCGGCAGGTGGGTCCTGGAGGAGGCCTGTGCTCAGGGCGCCAAGTGGCGTCAGGCCAGCTATCCGATCGGGATGGCCGTCAACGTCTCCGGACGCCAGCTCGACACCGATCAGCTGATCGTCGACGTGGAAGAAGCGCTCTCCCACAGTGGCCTGGACCCCGCGGCGCTGACGATCGAGATCACAGAGACGACGCTGATGCGTAATATCGAGGAGACCGCTCGCCGGCTCACTCAGATCAAGCAGCTCGGCGTGCGGATCGCGATCGACGACTTCGGTACCGGCTACTCATCCCTCGCTCACCTGCAACGGTTCCCGGTCGATGCATTGAAGATCGACCGGTCGTTCATCCTGGGCCTCGAGCACAACAAGGAGGGCGAGACGCTGATCCGCACCCTCGTGCAGCTCGGCAAGTCGCTCGCGATCGAGACCTTCGCGGAGGGCATCGAGCAACAGCAAGAGCTCTCTCTCCTCAGGGGGGAGGATTGCGACAGCGGGCAGGGCTTTCTGTTCGCACGTCCGCTGGACGTAGCCGCCACCGAGGCATTCCTGCGGGACTGGGCGGAGAACACCACGCCAGCCCTGGCGCAAACGCCACAGCACTCCTAGAGTGCGGCCCCGCCATCGATCTGCCGCGTGTGCTCAGACGGGTGTGGCTGTGGCCTTGGCCCGCTTGGCTGCATACATGGCCCGGTCGGCCTCGACGAGCACCTGCTCGGCGCTGATGGTCTGTTGATCGATCATCGCGACGCCGACGCTGCCGGAGGGATGAACCACGCTGTCGCCGACATCGACGCTGCACGCGGCGATCACGCGGGCGATGCTCTCCGCGACGAGGGTCGTGCCCTGCTCATCGGCGTGTGGCAGCAGCACCGCAAACTCGTCTCCCCCCAGACGGGCCACGAGGTCTGTTTCCCGCAGGCGCCGGGTCAGTGCCGTGGCGACGGCCTGCAGCGCGTCGTCGCCGACCTTGTGCCCGTGCAGGTCATTGATCTGCTTGAAGGCGTCGAGGTCCACCACCATCACGGCGGCGCACTCGCCATAGCGCCGGGAGCGAGCGACCTGCAGCTGGAGGTCGTGCTCGAAGAGCCTGCGGTTGCGAAGCCCGGTAAGGGGGTCGTGGTCGGCGAGATGGCGCAGATACTCCTCCAAGAGCTTGCGCTCGGAGATGTCCTGCAGCTGAGCGATGAAGTGCACAGGCGCGGACTCCCCGTCACGCACGAGCGACATCGACAGGATCGCCGACAGGGTCTCACCAGCGGCATTGAAATAGCGCTTCTCCGTCTGAAACGCAGGAATCGCACCGGCGAGCAGCTGCGCGTGCTGCGCCAGATCGTTCTCGACGTCGTCGGGATGTGTGATCTCGGCAAACCGCTGGCCGATGAGCTCCTCGGTGGTGTAGCCCGTGATCTCGCACAGCGCACGATTGACGAGCGTCCAGTGGCCCTCCAAGTCGAGCAACCCCATCCCGATCGGGGCCCGTTCGAAGACCTGCTCAAAGTCATCGTGGGACGATCTTGCAATCTCGTCCGCCGCTCGGCGTGCGGTGATATCGAGAATCACCGCCACGCCGCCGGCGACGGGGGAACCTCGGCCCGCACGAGCGGGAATGTCCTGGAGGGGCAGCGGTCCCACGTCGACCATCAGCGTCCGGCGGTCATCGGCGATCTCCCTCGAGCGCGTCTCGCCCTCGAGCGCTGAGCGGCACAGCGGCTCGATCAGCTTCCACAAGCCTGCCGGGAAGGCGTCCCCGACGAACGCTCCGGCACAGCAGAGCACCGACTCGCTGCCCGCATCGTGCTCAAACGTCTCACCCGCGGCCAGGATGAAGCGAAGCTCGCGATCGAAGACGAGCATCCTCGCCCCCGGCAGCTCGTGGAGAGCCGCCACCGCGGCGCCCTCGGCACTCACAGCCACCCGATCAGGGTCGACACTCGGCTCCATAGACATCGTCCAAATATCGGCAATCGCAACGGATCACTTGACGACAGAGCCGACACAGCAGCCATAGGTGCGCCCTGCAGGGCGACAGCATGGCCGACGACGGCTCGCTTCGACATGCGTGTGCCTCGCAGAGGACCATCGTCCAGCGCGGCGGTGATGGTGGGCCCGATGTCTTGGTCCGACGCGCGCGCTTGGGCGTCACTCGGCCGCTGAGAGTGTGTGCGGGCCTGGCCCCTTGGTGAGCTCGCCGGCTCTCACCATGTGCGAGACCTCCGCGGCGATCGTGCCGCGGTCGGCGTTGAGTCCCTTGGCCATATCGCCGGTGGTGCCCTGCGGATGCTCCTTGACGTATCCAACGATGCGCCCGTCGATGTCGTCCTTGTGCTGACGTGCTGTGGCGCGACGGTCACTGGCGCGACGCGCGGTTGCGCGACGCGTCGAGCGCTGCGGCACGACTGGAGGCGTGACGGGCGTCGAGTCTGGCGAGAGCGCTGCGTCCACGGTTGGTGGAGTCTGCATGGCTGAGAACCTCCTGACCCTCATGGAGGTGCCGCGCGAGAGGAAGAGGGTAGGAGACCCGGACGCGTGGATCATTGAGCTGGGCCCCGGGGGGTCTCGACCATGGCCTCAAGCCCCGCGCCTCGGCGCGGTCGCGCTTCGGTGACTTTCGGGCTTCTGAGGCTGAAGTCCTGCCCGCAGGGTCAGCTCAATCACCCATAGTACCCCCATTCCGGGTCCGCAACAAACAAAGCGCTTGCTGCCCCCGCGCGGGCCATCTCCTACCAGCTACCCGAGGAGTTGGCCCCGGTCCGTTGGCGGTTCATGGCTGTGGTTGTTGTGGGCTGGGTTTGACAGGCTGTCTTGGTGCGTTTGCGTCGAGACGGCTCGCGTCGAGATATATCGCGGCGTCATTTGGCGCCGAGCTTGGGTGTTCGTGACATCGCGATCGACCTCGGTACCGCGAACACGGTTGTGTACGTCAGCGGTAGGGGCATCGTTGCGTCGGAGCCCTCCGTTGTTGCCGTCGACTCGCTGACCGGCGAGGTCCATGCGGTCGGTGTCGAGGCCCAGCGGATGATCGGCCGCACGCCGGCGAGGATCTCCGCGACGCGTCCGTTGCGCCACGGGCGGACCGCCGGTGGGCGCATCCGCGTCTGATCGTGTGTGCGCCCTCGGGTGTCACCGAGGTCGAGCAGCGTGCCGTCGAGGAGGCGGCCCTCGGCGCGGGCGCGCGGCGCGTGCATTTGATCGAAGAGCTGATCGCCGCCGCGATCGGCGCCGGTGTGGCGATCGAGGAGCCCATCGGGCGGATGGTGCTCGACATCGGCGGCGGAACGAGCGAGGTCGCCGTGATCTCACTCGGCGCGATCGTGGTGTCGCGGTCGGTGCGCGTCGGCGGCTATGAGCTGGATGAGGCGATCAGCCATTACCTCCGCGACTCCCACCAGCTCGCGATCGGCTCGCAGACCGCCGAGGCGATCAAGCTAGAGATTGGCTCCGCGGCGCCACTGGCGCGGGAGTTCACGATGGGCGTGCGCGGCCGCCACCTCCTCAGCGGTCTACCGACAGAGATCCAGATGCACAGCGCGGAGGTCCGTGAGGCGATCCACCTGCCGATGGAGGAGATCCTGCGTGCGATCACCGCCACGCTCGAAAACACCCCACCGGAGCTCGCGGGCGACATCGCACGCCAAGGCATCCTGCTCGCCGGCGGCGGCGCCCTACTGCGTGGCCTACCGAAACTGATCACAGATCGCACGGGCATGGCGGTCTCGCTCGCGGAGTCACCGCTGAGGTGCGTCGCGATTGGCTCCGGCCTTGCACTCGAGCACTACGACGAGCTCAGCACGAGCGGCACCGCCCGCCACGCCAGAAGCGTGTCCAACTCGCGGACCGCCTGAGACCCCTAAGGTCCGCCGAGTGCTCAAGGCCATCTACTTGCTAACGGCCGGCGCAGGCGCACTGTGCATAGGGGGTTGCGGACCCTCCGGCCACTCCCCTACGCCAGCGCCGCAGCCGAAGATGGCCAGTTCCACACCCGTCTCACTCTCCTCGCTCGTCGGACACCCCCAGGAAGCGGTGCTGCGCCTCCCGCGTGGCCGCTCGACGGCGCGCTTTGAGATCACAGCGGTGCCGCACGACACATGGGACGTGCGGATCAGTGCCCCGGCGAACGCCGACTTCGAAGTAGACGCGCTGAAGTCCGACGTAGAACGCCTATCGCTTCTCGAAACGACGCACCAGCGAGAAGCGTGTGCCATCACGGGCACACGGGTGCACTGCTTCCTGCGGTTCGCGATCGGGGCGAATCAGACACCCGGCCGTTGGACGGTGATCGCAAAGAAACACACCGGCCCCGCTACAACGATACGCATTCAGATCACGTTCCAGCGTCACTAGGACGACATCTTTAAGCAGCCAAAAGCCTTTTCATAAGGCAGCGCTTCCTGCGTGACGAGCAAACCGTCACGCTCTCGTATCGTCGGACCAAACTTACGATTACTGACACGCGTCCGGACCGTAAGCAGCCTGCGGCCCTTCACTACGAGCGACACGTTCACCACTTCACCGATACGGGGCTGATGCTCAGGCGCGTGGACTTCGATGGTTTCTGCGTAACAGTGCCTGCCCGCGTCGTAGCCCTCGTCCCCGATAGCTTCAGTACCACCTTCTTGATGGACGCCATCTACCGAGAGATACGCCGCATACAGTCGCGGCCCGCCTTCTTCTTCTCCTTCGAACTTCCCGCGCGGAGCAAACGGCAACGGTCGATTGAGTCGGTAATAAGAGGTAAACCCGGAATTCGGCTTGCCATCCGCCGCCACCTGTCGTGTGATCGTGAGGTCCTCGAACTTATAGCTCGACGCGGGCTGCGCACTCGACCTCACCGATTTCTCGGCCAGCACCGCCCCCGGAGACACCAGCAAGAGCGCGACCGCGATGACGAATAGGAGCACTGGCCTCATGCCTAGTTAGAGTATGTCGGCAGCGTTTTGGGAAGCGCCGATCGTGAACGAATGCCGCTGCCGATATAGTGGATAGTCTGGACCTAGCGGATTACGTACCTTAGCGTGGTAGACTCAGAGGGGGCGATCATGAGTGATCTCGACAGCCGATATCTCACCGTCCCCCAGGTGGCCGCCGAGCTACAGATGGATTCCTCCGCGGTCTACAAGATGTGCAAGTCCCAGCAGCTGCCGTCGGTCCGCTTCGGCAAGTCGGTGCGCATTCCGCGCCTGGCCTACGAGCGCTACCTCCAGCGGCTGGAGAGAGGACGCCCCAAGCCCCTGGAGCACAACTCGCCCGGCTCACAGGACCAGCTAGAGGACTTTCGCGACGCCACCGGACACGATCCCGAGACGTGGATCGATGGATGGCGGTCTGGAAGCATCCCCGACACGCCGGAGAACACCCGCCTGGCCATCCATGCCCTCGGTCTCCGTTCAGGGTTGGCCCTGGCTGACCCCTGAACGCCGCCAGCAGCTCCGGCTCGCGTGCACCCACCAGGCGCACCCGACCACATCCGCCGACCAGCCCAAGCGATCCCACCCGAGACAGCGCTCGGCGACCTCGCCGCGTTGATCGCCCCCGAGCGCGCAGCCGGACGCCTCTGAGCCCAAGGCCACCGCCGGCAGCGCTCGCTGCTCGCGTGGCCGGCGTACAGCTCCAATCGCTGCAGCCGCCGACACCTGTCGAAGACGTCACGCCCTGTCGGCGCGGACAGGCGTTCCGTCTGGGCGGACGAACGAGATGTCGATCCCGAGTCGCATGGCGTTGGCGATGTTGGCGAGCTGGCCGAGCGTGAGGTTGCGACGGCCGGCTTCGACCGCGGAGATGTAGGAGGGGGAGACTCCGAGGCGCTCGGCAACCTCGACTTGGGTGAGCCCAAGCGCTCGGCGGGTCTCTCTGAGTTCGCGGCCGACGACCTTGGCGTGGACGTCGGATACCGCAGTGCGCGGCATCGCCTCTACGCGGCGGTTGAGTAGCGGAATGCCACACCGGCCGGCTCGGCCGCGGCTACCTCGCTGACCTCGACGTCGATGTCTCCGTTGCGGAAGGCGAAGGGCAGCAGTCGCGCCCAACGCTCGGCGCCGTCGGCTCGCGTCACCCGCTCCCTGGTCTCGGGGTCGATGACGGCGATGTCGAGGTTGATCCACTCTGCGCGAGGACCACTGATCCGCACCTCCTCGCCATCGGCGATGAGCTCGGCGATAGGCAGCTCGACCCACTCGTGCGCCTGCGGATTGAACTCTGAGGTTGTGAAGCGGACTCGGATCATCGCACGGCTCCTCTACACCATCGACCATTCATGTTGACCTCTTGAGTTATCATGGTATCACCCTGCGACGAGGGTTGCTGGTCCTCCTAGAACTCTCCGCGACCTAGAACCTCGCCCTGCGCGAGCATCCGCTCGGCGCGCGCTCTGAGCGCCTGCGCGCGATCGGGCAGCAGTAGGCTCGCGATTCCGAGCAGGCCAGCGTCCCCGAGCAGACGCTCCAGCGCCCGACGCTCGGCGTCCAGCAGCGCAGCCGCGCCGTGATTGCGCCGGGCCACAAGCAGGTCTGTGTGGTTGAGGATGTCACCCGGCCGAGCGAATGCGTACCCGTGGTCGATCAACGTCAGGCGACTGCCGTCCCAGCGCCAGTTGTCGGCGTGACGATCCTGCTGGGCGATCAACGAGTCGAAGAACGCCGCCGACGAACACCACATCGGGCTGAGAGTCGGCGCGAGATCACCCGGCTATCCCGGCGCCTGCAACGACAGCGCTCCATCATCGCCAGTGTGCTCGCGCAGCACGCACGGCGAGACCAGGCCCTGCCACGGCTCTCCGAGCGCCACGGCAAGGCGCCAGCCGACGGCGTCGTGTAGCGGCGGCGTCTCATCGGTCTGTCCAAAGGCGAGTGCGTTGACGACGTTCACTCCCGAGAACGGCTTGTGAAAGACGGTCGCGCCCCCAGCGAGCGCAAGGCGCTTCGTCGCGTTGACGCCCGGCGAGCTCGTCGGCGCCGGCGGACCGATGAACGCATCGCCGAGCATGCGCTGCTCGACGGGCAGAGCGCCTTGCGCTGCCTTGACAGCCGCAACCTGCGAGTCGATGTTCACGGGCGAAGTGTGCCGTAGCCACAGGACGCACCTTCGGTGTCGCGGGACACAGCCAGGCCCAGGGCGCGCACCCACAGCGATCCCTGCTGCATGAACGATCTCACAACATCCTTGCTGTTTCGCTCAAGCAAACGGGGGTTACCCGGCCCGTCCCACCGGCAGGCCTTGCGCCCTGGCGCGCCCGGCGCCCCCACAGCGCCCTACAGGGAAATCCCTGGGGAAATGCACTGGCGCCCTGATAGACTCCAAAGCACGGTATTTGCAGGGATTCTGTGATGCCGGAGGAGGGACTCGAACCCCCGACACGCGGATTATGATTAGGTCCCTGGGGTTGCTTGGCTTTGCCTGTGTTCCGGGAATCGCCTGCTATCAGGCCGTTTTCCGGGCTTTGGCAGGATCGACGTTTGCTTGCTCATCCGTGGCTCGTGTGGCCCAAGGTGTGGCCCACTTCGCGTCGTCGAGGAAGTCCGCGTCGCCGAGTCCGTCGTCGATGAGGTGCACGTACACGCGGAGCGTGAAGCCGGGGTCGGAGTGCCCCAGCCAGAGCTGCACCTGCTTTGGGTTCCGGCCCTCAGCGAACAGGACAGAGGCGCATGTGTGACGGAACGTGTGGAACGTCGCCCACGGCACGCCCGCGGCGTCCCTGGCGGGTTCGAGCTGCTGACGCCACAGCCACGCATGATCCACACGGTTCCCGCGCGGCCCGGTGAACACGAGCGCGTCCGGCTCGCCATGGCGCGGCCAGAGGAGCTGGGTCATCGCCGTCGAGAGTGGGATGTCCCGCTTGCCGTACTTCGACTTCGGGGGTGCGATGACGCCTTCGTAGAACTGCCGGCGCACCCGTAGACGCTTCGCGCCGAAGTCAACGTCGCGCCAGCGCAGCTCGATCGCCTCGCTGATCCGTAGGCCCGTCATGGCGAGCAGGCGAAAGAACGGCTCCCACTCCTCGGGGCAGGCACCGAGGAAGCGTGCGAGCTCGTCGGAGTCGAGCGCCCGCCGCTGCTCGGCCGTGTCGAGTTCGAGCACCGGGGGCCCAGACCGGGTGACCCTGACCCCGGACGCGGGGTTATGACGGATCAGGCCGTCTTCCACGGCGGTTGCCAGGAGCACCTTGACCGCCGCTATATGCCCGCGGACGGTACTCACAGCCAGCGGGACCTCTACGGTCCTCCCGTCAACGCGTCGGCGGGTCTTCTGCTCGAACAGCCATGCGATGAACGCACGGATATCCCCGGGTTCGATGCTGGTGAGCGTCGGGGTGCGCTTCGAGAAGAACGGGATCGCCTTCGTCTCGATCGTGCGCCTGTAGCCAACTCGCGTCGACTCGCGAAACCCCCGCGTGGTGCGGCCCTGATAGCTGTCGATCCAGTCCAGGGCGTACTGCTCGAACGTGAGCGTGCTCGACTCACGATGCTCGCCACGGCGGATGTCCGCCGTCAGCGTCGCCTTGAGCGCCCGCGCCTCATCGTAGGTGCGGGCGAACCGCTTGCGTTCCTGACCCCGATGGCGGTAACGAACCACATACGATTTCCCCCGGCGGTAAACACCTGGGGTCCGTGTCTTCTCCAGGGTGGCGGTCATCAGGCACCCCCGTTCGTGAGTGCGGCGAGGTCCAGGCCTGCGGCACGCGCGCGGTCGGCGAGCTGCGCGAACTCCTCGATCAGGGAGGCGGTCTCGGGAGCCTCCGCATCGTTCTGCGCCCCGTAGCGCAGCCCCTCCACGCTCGCGGACAACTCATCGAGGCCGGGGCGATCGACGTACACGCTCGCGGTCGTCTGCACCGACGCGTGCCCCATGAGGGCCTGCGCGGCGCGCAGACCCGCGTGCCGGGCGATATGGTCGCCGTAGGCGTGACGGAGTAGGTGCGGGTAGATGTTCGCTGTGATCCCAGCCCGTTTGGCGACCCCTTTGACGATGCGCCCGATCGTCACGCGGTTCGTCGGGAGCGTCGGGTCGCGTTCCTCCGTTTCACGGCCACCTCCCCAGTAGCTGGCGATGACGTAGTGGTCGCTCGGCACCGTCGCGCGGATTTCCGCAACTATGGGCTCGAGCTCCGGCAGCACAGGCACCCAGCGCTCCGTTTTGCCCTTCGTGATGTCGGGCGAGAACCACACGTACCCCTCGCGCGCGAAGTGCCTGCCCTGGAAGCCGGCGAGTTCGCCGCACCGTGCGCCGGTGCAGAGCCCGAGCAGGATCACGCGCCGGTCGCGGCCGCTCTCGTCTTCGCACTGCGCGATCAGCGCCTCGACCTCAGCGCGGTTGAGCCTGTAGACGCTGGGCTTGCGCTGCTTCGCCTTACGCACCTGGCGCGCGGGGTTGTCCTTGCGGTACATCTCGACGAGAAGCCAGTCGTAAAATGACGTCAGGACACTATGCGCGCGGGCGCGGGTGTTCGGGTGCTCCCAGCGAGCCAGGGTGCGCTTCACGTCCTCGCGGTCGGCACGAGACGGCACATGCGTCGCGTCCTGGGCATGGAGGACGAGCGTAGAGCGATAAGCGCGCTCCGTGTTCTCGCTGTTCAGCCGACCGTACTGGCGCTGTTCGCTCAGATATGAGTCGATCGCGTCCGGCCACTTCATTGTTGTGGTGCTCATCCGCTCCTCCTTGGTTGGAGGCTCCGGGGGAACGGCTCTGACGAGGAAGACACCACGGGCTGGTTGGCTATGGTGTCTGGCGCGCCGGGAGCTTAATCTCTCGGTGCCACGCCCCCGGCTGTTCCACCAGCGCGGGGGCACTTTGGTTGTGCGGGGCACCCTACGCCCTTCCACGGCGGATTGCAAGACAACTACCCTTGGATCAGCCATAGCGGAGCGCAAGCTCATCCTCCGTCGATCGCCCTTTCGGAGTATTCGCTGCCATCGGGACGAAAGCGCGCAGCGTAGGGATACAAGCGGTCCGTAATTTCACCCCACAACGCGTAGACCCAGGTGCCGTCCGTGGTCAATGATCTGGCGTTGTGGGGTAGCAGCAGCCAGCGGTTCACGACTTCGCCTCCACCCGTCGGCCACCGTTCGATGTAGGGGCTGCCGCCGCTGACGAACAGATAACCCCCCACCTCAACCACCAAATTGCAGTTTGTTACAGCCATAGCATCACGCCTCCCCAGTCGCGCGCTCAACGGCCGAGCGGACGGCCCCGGCGATCTTCTTGCCTACCTCCTTGTTCTCGCCCCGAGCCCTTTCAAGGCCCTCGGCGCTGAGTGGAACGCGCTTGCCGTCGATCTCGACAGACATTCCGCGCTGCGTCTCTTGCTTGGAACCATATGCAGCCATTTGTTATCTCCTAGTCGTTGAGGGTAATGCCGTAATCGACTTCGCTAACGTCGTACGAGCTCGCGGCCGATGGCAGCAGGTTCGCCGGATCGAACAAGCAATCTGGGCCGCTCATCAGCAAGCAGTGATCGCTGTAAACGTCTTCCTCGCGCACCACGCCGATCCAGCGCCGCGACGAGGTTGGAGGGGTCGCGTGGTATCTAACCTTCACACCATGCTTGTGCAGAAACGGGTCCATCTTCGCCCGAATCCCGCGCTCCATCAACTCAGGGTCCATGCCACCGGCCATCTTGGCCTCCATGCCCAGGTCGGGCACCAGGTTGGCAGGGATCTGGAGGGCCGACGCAAGCGCCGCCTGTAAGCAATCGTCGGTCCGGCGTTGAAGATACCCGAGCGTCCCGTCACGCAGTCGCGTCATGTAGAAACCCTGTTTCAGTCCGCGATGAGAGCTGCCACCGATCGGGACTGGGAGCAAACCGAGCTGGCGATACCCCTGGCGGCGGACCTTCGCCAGCTCCGAAGGAAATAGCCGGCAGAACTCCCGTGTCCTCTCCCCGGCAGAGCCCGGGCCGTTTTCCCACTGATCGCAGAGCCGCTCGATCCCGGAGGTGTCAACATGGGCCGGGTTCACGCCGCCTCGCCTCCGAATTGCGCGAGCGCCGCGGCGTTGCTCACCTTCGCCGGCTTGGCGACGCCCTCGCGCTCACAGAACCGCTCCCAGCCCTCGCGCGAGCCACCGGGCCACGCCCGGGTCCGCGATTGCGAGAGCTCAAGCACAGAAGTCCCGAGATCGCTGATCGGGATCTCCGGGCCGAGATCGAGCCCGCGCCGCCGTCGAGACATCCGCACGCGGCTCCACGCCCCCCGCGTGCCCATCCATGCCGTCACGGCCACCTGTGTCGCGTCGAGCGCCGCCGTGAGCGCCTGCGACGTTGCCTCCGAGCTGGCCACGGCCAACGCGAGGAAGTGCTCCGGGTGTGCGTCGATGACTGCATCCTGGGCTTCTCCGATCTCGGCTTCGACCGTTCGGAACGCCTCGACGCGCTGTTTCTGATCCGCTGCCGCGTGTTCCGCTACCTGACGCTCCCGGTCCACCTGCTCGACCGTTGCCCCAGCGTCCCCGCCCCGAGCCTCAGCCAAGAGCACCTGCCTACGACGCTCGGACGATCCCTCGACAACCCGCAGCGCGGCGGTCATCGTCGCCTCCGCCTCATGCCGTCGCATCGCGAGCTTCATGCGGCGGTCGTGGAGGGCAGCCATCTCGGCGGTCGGGTCCTTGGCTTTGCCTACGCGCGCCATCACGCGCCTCCCCTAAGGACTGCCTCCACCTCGGCGTATCTGGCTTCGTATTCCGCCTGAGAGATGCCCTCCACGTCCGCCTGGGTGAGAAGCGGGGCCTTACCCGCTGGCGGCTGAGGTCCCTGCGGGGTGGCCGCGGCCACGGGCGCCGGCACCATCGGGGCGCTCGGGATCTCTGGGGCGGCGGGTGCCGCGGGTGCCGCCACCTCGGCAGGTACGGCCGGCACTACGGCTGCTGGTGCTGCCGGGGCCGCAGCCGGGTCGCCGAGGATGGCTCGCGCCAACTGCGCCTCACGCTCAGACCCGCTGGCCTCCAAGGCCCTGATCAGGATTGCTGTCTTTTCGTCACTCATTTGTGTCACTCCTCAGGTCGAGAACCTCCCGCGCGAGCAGGCGCAGGATTGGCACTAAGTCGCTGGGCGCCGACCTTCCGTCGGCCAGGTCTTCGAGAATCTTGCGGTCGTCATCACTCATGGCTTCACTCTTTCTCTCGATTTCGCCGGGACCGTGTGGCCCGGCGTACGACTTCACCGCGCTCAAGCGCATCGAGATCGGCGAACGGGTCCTCCGGCTCGTCCTCCGCCGGCTCCTCCAGCGCCGGCGGAGGCTGCGCCGGCAGCGGCGTCGCCATCGCAGCAACGCGCGCGAGCAGCAATGCGGCGCGACGAACCTCAAGGTCGGCGGCCGCGATCCCCGGGTGGATATAGCTGCGACCCGATCGCTCGCTTCTCGTGAACGGCTCATCCTCCGCAGCGGCCCGAAGCTTCGCGGCCAGACGCAGAGCTTCCGCCACCTCGCCGAGCAAAGCGGCGCAAACCGGCCGCACAACGCCGTGTTGCTGCAACGACGCGATCAGCTCATCGCGCAACTCCATGTAGGCGCCGAGATCATCGGAGGACAAACGTCCGTTCTCAGAGCCGTTAGCGGGGCCCTGTGGCACTCAAATCACCTTCCCGTCCTTTTTTGGGTTTTGCCGGATCGCCGGCTTTTCTTCGCGAAAAAGTGTCGGGGTGTTCGTTCGAGTCGCGCTGGTGATTGCGAGGCCCCCTGGGGGGTGGTGCGCAGCAGACGCTCGGCGACGGAGAGTGTTGAAGATGCTGCGCGCCCGCCACCGTGCAAGGAGGTACCCACGATGACGAGCGCGCCTTCGCTGCGTGAACCCGCGCGCGGGCGAAGATTGTGTGTGGTCATCGGCTGGCCCTCCAGGCGTCCAGCTGCGACGCCTTGGCGTATGTGCGCGAGCCTTCCTTGGTGACGGGGATGCCGTTGTGCTGGCGCTGCGAGCAGAGGGTGTAGAACTGGCTCACGCTGATGCTCATGTGCGCGGCTGCTTGCTCGACGCTGAGCCATGGCTCGGGTGGTTGCTGGCTGTCGGCGGCGAGGAGGTCGACGGCGCGCTGGGCGATCTCGTCGAGCACGGTGTCGGGTAGTTCGATCGCGGCGTTCATTGGTCGCTCTCGTCGTAGACGTCGGCTGTGAGAGCGCTTGCTGGTGCAGGGTGCAAAGGTGCAAGACCCCTAGGGGGTTGCACGGTTTGCACCTCTGTGAGATCGGTTGGTGCAAGGTGCAAACCGGCACTTTGCACCGCTTGCACCTTGATGTAGTCGTTGCCTTGTCGCTCTAGCAAACCACTGCTCACCAGTGCTGCGAGCGCGTTGCGTACGCTGCCATCCTTGGGTCCACGTCCGACTAGTCCTGCGACGACGGCTAGGCGTTGCGGCTGACCGTTCATGCCGGCCAGGATGTCGTCGCTGAGCGCACGGCGAACCGGCTGGTGGACTGTTGGCGTGTCGTCGGGCGCGTCGGCCTGGTCGATGAGAACGCGGCCACGGTCAATGGCGAGTCTGAGCCAGATTCGATCGGGCTCGGCGGCGACGCGCATCTTGCGGCAGCTCAGGAACCGCCTCTGTGGGTCCGGGTCGTCATCGTGGCGGCCGAGATGCCAGAGAACGTCCACGCTGTCACGGATCGAGCTCGCTCCGCGAAACTCGCGGCCTGCCTTGTTGCTGTGATGGATCAGCAGCACCGCTGTTCCCGAGTCGTGCGCCAGGCGGCGAAGGGGGTCCAGCACCATCGAGGTCTGCTTCGTGTCGTTCTCGTCGAGCCCCGGTGTGAGGCTGCGTAGCGAGTCAAGGACGAGCAGGTCCGGTTTCGTTTCCATGGCTAGCGCGTGCACATCGTTGAAGTGCCGGCGAAGGTCCAAGCCGTTGGCCTCCGCCACCCTCACCCCCGACGGCGGTAGGTCAAGCGTGTGGACACGGCGGTGGATCTCATACTCGCCGTTCTCCGCGTCGACGTAGATCGATACCCCGTGCTGGCAGTCGATGCCAGCAAGACTGCCGCCGTGTGCGACCGCGGCCGTGAGGGCCATCGCCAGTAGCGACTTCCCGTCGCCTCCGGGGGCGTAGAGCACGGTTAGCGCCGCTCGCGGCAGTATCGGCGGTGCGAGCCATGGAACGGGCGGCGGGGGGTTCGCGGACATGCTCGCCACGTCCAGGAAGCGCAGGTGGTCGCTCACGCCTGCCACCTCACTTCGGCGACAGCATTCGCGGGCCAGGTTCGCTCAACGCGAGGCCCGAGACGCACTGTCCGCGTGTCCGCTACGCCTTCGATGTGGCGTAGCGATCCCTCGAGAGTGAATGCGATCCCGTCGTACAAGGTCTCGCCCTCGAATTCGCTGCCATTCGGCAGCCGGACGATCGCCGGGCCAGTTCTCATTGCTCAAGCAACTCCGGGAAGACCACGAGAGGGTCCGCATGACCGAGCGCGTGCGCGATTGCGAGCGCTGTGTCGAGCCTCGGCCGGCACTTGCCCGCCTCTAGGTTCGCAATCTGACGAGCACTCACGCCGGACGCCAGGGCGAGACTGCGCTGCGTATGCCCGCGCAGCACGCGCACCCTGGCGAGGTGTCCCAGCGGCCGGGGACCCGGCTGTATCTGTGGCCTCTGTGCACTTGAGTTCGGCATTGCTGCAATGGAGGTTGGCAGAGCCCTGGCTTCTCGTCTATAGTCAACCTATGGCAACCGAAGGTCGATGGACGGGGCCAATCGTGTCGTGGCCGACCGAGGACATCACGGCCGCCCGCCTCGGACTCCGCCTCGAACTCAAATACGAAACGCCCGACTGGGAAACGATCTATGAGTTCCACGACGTAAAAGGACGCCCCGTCGTCGCGTCGATTCGCATCGCGCCACGGACGGCCGGAGTGCCTCCGGACCTACCGGCCACCCTCGTCCGCGAACTGTTGCGCCCCGGTGAGGCGGTCGAGATCGCCCGCAAGTACATGACGGACTCCTTGACCAAGGCGAGCGCGACGGTACTACCGATGATGCGAGAGCTGCTCGATCGCTATCACGACTCGCGGCCTCGCCGGGGCAAGCGTCAGCCTGACCACTTCTATGCGGCCATCGCGTCGTGCTACCTCCATGCGGTCGCCTCCGGGAACCATAACCCCGTAGAGGTCGCGGCGGCTCAGATTGGTGAGACGGCCGGCTTTGTCAGCCAGGCCCTTAACCGAGCCCGCAAGCGCGAGCTCCTCGCTCGTCCCGACTCGCCTGGCAAGGCGGGCGGGTGTCTTACGCAGCTCGGCCGCGACGTCCTGAAGCAGGGTCGCGCGTAGGCCATCTCTCAGCCGCCGACATCCCTTTCGACGCAGCGATTGCCTCCAGCTCGGGACATAAGGTCATGTGGCGGTTGCTCCTAGCCGCTGCCTATACGCACGGCGCAAGAGCTGCTTAGAAACAGCATCCTTAGCGGACTGCGCAAGCGCAGAAGAGGCCTCCTTCGCGTCCTCGTCTCCGCTAGCACCTCATCTATCCGGCGCTCCATACCCGCCACCCGGGTTCCACGGGTTGAACTAGCTGTATGCTGCGCAGCCATGGCCCTTCTCATCGTCGGCCTGATCTATCTCGCGATCCTGTTTGCCGTTGGCCGCACAGCAGAGGGCAAAGGTCGCGCGCCGTTCCCCTGGATCGTCCTAGCCCTCTTTCTCGGCGTCCTCACCTTCATTCCGCTCCTTGCCGTCGGCCCATCGCGCGAGAAGCGCCTGCAGGAAACCCGAGAAGAGGAGGCGCAGCGAATCGCCGTCCAGCGGGGCGCCATAGCACCCTCCGTCGGGCAGATCAGAGAACTGGCTGAACTTCGAGAGTCGGGGCTGCTCACCAAGGACGAGTTCGAGACCAAGAAGACCGAACTCTTGGAACGGCTTTGAACGCGTCGGGTCGCTGGCCAGGTTGAGACGCGGGTAGCCCGGCCCTTACGCAGAAACGCCCCTGGCATAAGCCAGGGGCGTCAGGGGTCGCTAGGTTTCTCGATCTCGTCCCCGTCACTCAAATCAGCCGGCGGAGAGGGTCCGCTACTGCGACGGCGCATCGCCCATATCGCCGAGGCGCCACCAGCCACGATCGCCGATATGCCAATCGCCTGGCTTTCTCGCAGGATCGCGAAAATCGCAACGCCGATGATCCCGGCGAAGAGCACCGTCGCGAGGTACTGGCCACGACGCTCACCCTCGTAGAACGCAAGCATCGCGTCACGGTCAGTCTTCCTCAGACCATCGATCGTTGCATGGCGGTGAGCCGTCTCCGCTTTCCACTGGTCCACGATTTCCCGCGCCAACCCCGGCACCACATCGTCGTAGCGTGCTAAAACGGCCGGCGGCGGGAGTGGCCCACTAAAGCTGGCCGAGAGCTCGACACGGCGATCCTCCGATCCCGGCATACCGTCAGCGTGCTCCGCGTCAAGAATCTCGCCCGTGTCGTCTAAAGCTCTCGTCGGCTGCGCCTCAGCCGACGCGTCGCCAGGGTCGCTATGGCTTGTCGCCACGGAAGAGACGTTCGCTGTCTCGCCTGATCGCTCGAGCATCCTGCTGCAGGGACCCAAGGCCACGGCGAACAGTCGGAGGCGCCGGACGATCATGCCCCAGCACCCTGAGCGCCGAAGCTACACCCCGCGAGACGCCCTCCTTGCCAGCGGCGTGAATGCGACGTGTTGTATCAGAAGCACTCATAGCTTGATTCTAGGACTCGCAGCTGCGTGTCCGGCCCCGCGACGAACAGCATACAAACCGCCGCGCGGCGGCGCAACCCCGACGGGCCCAATGCAAAACGCGTCCCTTAACGACCAAGAGCCCGCCGAAGCGGGCTCTTGGGGTAGTCCAACGGCAAAGCCGTGGACCCTAACTTTCCACGAGGAGTGTATCGGCATCGAACGACGATGTCGTTAGAGCTGGGGGGCGGGGGTTCGAACCCCGATCTCTCTAATGGAAAGTTAGGTGTCCTGCCGTTGGACGACCCCCCAATGTGTTTGCTTGCACCAGGATACCACGGAACCCACCAACCATCCACCCAGGATTGACGCGCCCAGCGGTATCTGTCACGATACCAGCAGCACCACCGAACGAAAGGGGCGCCACCATGACAACCATGAGTCTCCGCTTGGAGGACGACCAGGCCCGCGCGCTGAGCGCACTGGCCATGGCCGAGGAGACATCCGTGTCAAAGGTCATTCGGACGGCTATCAACGACCACATCAAGGAGCGACGCACCGACAAGGACTTCCAGAAGCGTCTCAAGGACGCTGTCGCACGCAACCGCGAGGCACTCTCGCTACTCGCTATGTAGCTCAGCTTCGCCGGCCGTTCAACAACAATGAGCCCCCGGCCGAAGATGGCCGGGGGCTCATTTGCATTAACGGCCACGCGTCTCAGCATGGCCGTTAGTCTCGAGCCGGAGAGGGATGGCTCAAAGGGTTGGCCTTCCTGCGGTAGCCCGGACTTCCGGTGTTACCCGATGGTTACCGGGGCTACGGGTCTGCACGGTCCCGATGCGACCATGGCCCCTCGCCGCCGCGCTATCACGCCAGGTCAACCCAACGCAGTGAGCGTAGCCCGCTCAGACACGGCAACGGCCGCGTCACGTCGTGTGGCCCATTCTGTGGCCCATCTGGGCACTTCATAACAACACGCGTGGCCTGATTTGGCTCTAAAATGCACTTTTTTGTGATGCCGGAGGAGGGACTCGAACCCCCGACACGCGGATTATGATTCTCATGAGCCGAGGCCGTTTTGGCTCTACTAAGCCACGTTTGGCCCCAGAAATATAGGGCTTTTGCGGGCTGCATTCGCCGAGTAGAGAAATCCTGGAGAAATATCGGCCTCCAAGCAACTCGTTGGCCGCTTGGCGCCCGTCGCGGTCATATACCCCGATGAGCGCTCCTAGAAGTCCCAGAGGGCATCTCCAGGTCAAGCCCGACAAGGTCGGGCGCACGCGCTCCTACTACGCGTATTGGGAAGACGAGACGGGCAAGAAGTTCGGACGCTGCGTGGGTCCAGCGCATATCAAGGACTCGGGTCGCAGGACGCCACGGGGGGCGATCGTATGGCGCGCGGGCGACGGACCGAAGCCCACCGCGGAGCACCTGACCCCCAAGGACGCCGAGGCTCTGCTCGCGGCGATCCTCCGCGATGCGCAGGAAATCGCTCAAGTCTTTGAAGCCCAACGATCCACGCATACGTTTTCTGAGGCCGTCGAGGGATGGCTCGCCGAGCGCCAGAGCGAGAAGGGTCTGAAGCGTTCCACGGTCATCGGCTACGACGCGATGTTCGAGCGCTTGTATCGCGACCTCGGCGCGGATACCCCGGTCGGCGACTTCGCCGACGGGCGCCTACGCGGCTACTTCAACGACTTCGAGTCCTTCCGGGTCAGGGGCGAAAAGGCCGCGCTGAAGGCCAAGGCCGAAGGCAAGGACATCCGTAGGCTTGAGGTCAAGCGGTGGACGGCGCAGCCGCCCGGCAGCGCATCCGTCGAGGTGGCGACCAAGGCCGAGGCTGTCAGCTTGGCGGACACGATGCCGGGCACGTGGAAGCACCGGCGTCGTGGCGCCTATCGGGTCGTTCCTCTGAACGCTCAGCGCCCGAAAGTGGTTTCCCCGGCGACCGCCAAGGCCCTCGAAGCGGAAGGCTGGATAGTCCGTCGTCGCACCACGAATCCCTGGATGCTCGTTGCCCCGGCCGCAGCGCAGACGCGAAACGCATATCGCGACATCACCGGCGCCATCTTTGACTACACCGTGCGCCAGGGTTGGCTCGAGGCGAACCCAATGGACGCAGTCAAGCGCACCAGCAAGCGCCACGAGCGCGAGCGCATCCTGCGGCGCGACGACTTCTATGACCCTGACGAAGTTGGCCGCCTACTCCAATACGCACCCAGCGTTCTCGAGGAAGCCTTCTGGCTTCTCGGCGCCCACGCCGGCCTGCGCCTCCCGGGTGAGGCCCTGGGACTTCATTGGGGCGCGGTTGATTTCCAGGCCGGCGTCATCCGGCCCTACGACAATTGGGTGTGCAATGCCCTCGACACCACCAAGACCTCGGACTCCGAGGCGATCCCGATGACGCCACGGCTGACCCGCGCGCTGGCAACCCTCAAGCAGCGCTCCTATGCGACCGGCAACGATGACTTCGTGTTCGCACACGAGCTGCGGGACGAACCTGTAAAGGAGCGGCCGATCCGCGAAGCCTTCAAGCTGGCACAGACAATGGCCGGCCTGAAGCCGATCAAGATGTACAACCTGCGCCACTCCTTCGGCACGACCCTCGCCCGCAGCGGCGAAGTGGACGTCAGGACGATCCAGGCGCTCATGCGCCACGACCGTCTCACCACGACCGAACAGTACATGGCCTACAGGCCACAGCCTGCGCTTGCCGGCCAGATCACGCAAGCGCTAGACCCGCAGAGCCTGCCCGACAACGTGGTCCCTATCCGCCCCGCTTCCACCGGTCCATCACCAGCTTTCCTAGAGCGTCTGGAGGAGGAGATCCCAGCCAAGTGGCTGCGGGAGATGCAGCGGATTTCCGCTGAGACTGGCACGAGCCTCGGACCGTAGTCGCATGGACGCCGTTTTCCCCGCTGCGTGGACCCGCTACGCTGACGCCGCGCCAACGGAAATATCGGACCCGACCAAGATGGCAGAGAGCCGAATCTCAATAGAGCTGTCCAAGGCCCAGGTCAACCGGGTCATTCGGGAGGCCGTCGAGGATGGTGGCCTGCTGGGCCAGGTGGGAGAGACGGAGAAGCTCGGATTCCGAGCGTCCCCTGAGCAGCTGGACGATCGGGGGCTGTCGAGCTCGCTGTTGCGAGGCCTGATGGTCCTTGCGTCCTTCCCGGCCGATGGGACCGGCCGGTCAATGACGGATGTGGCCCATGAGCTCGAGATGGGTGCCAGCACGACCCACCGCTACATATCGACGCTCGTCGAGGTCGGGCTGTTGGAGCGCGACCCGGTGTCGCGCAAGTACCGGCTCGCGGTAAGGGGATGAACGAACCGGGCCTCGGGCGAGAACTTCACGGGCGCGTCTTCAGAGCTGGCGCCTGGATCCCATCGCTGCGCTCTCGTACAATCCGAAGTCAAGCGCGCGGCAGTTGGGACCGCGCCCCTTCAGGACCGTTTGCTTTGGCTACCCGAACCGATAACGCAGTCCGCGGGCTGAGTCTCCAGCAAGGACACTCGCCGGTGCTCACCGGGGATCAGCTTCGCACCCGCTCGGAGGCCGGTGAGATCGACGCCGATGACGAGCTGGACGCGATGCGAGTCGCGATGTTGCTGCCCGTTGCCGGCTAGAACCCCCCTCCGACGCCGTCCAGGCTTATCGCACACCCATCTCGCGCGTGCTGTCTCGCATCACAACCGCACACCTTCACGGGCCAGGCGGCTATACCCCGTCTCCTTCTCCACACGCCCTCAAAGTGGCTGATAACGGCGGCGGACAGGGAGCGCCGAGGGCGCGGCCATGCTGAGCCGTGTTGGCCAACAGCAGGACGGAAGCATGGACGTAGCGATGAAGCTGATTCTCAAATGGGCGGCGCACAACCAAACTCCCCTGCTCTCCCAGGCGGTATCTAACGCTCACGCCGCAGCGCTCCGCTCTATCGAAGCGGACCTCGCGAATGACCACCCACCTGAGCTCAAGAAGCGCCACGAAGAACTGCTCGCGCTCGACGTCGCGAACACCCATATCGGCCTTGCGACGCTCCACCCGGACGATCTCTGGCGGCTGGTGCTCTCTTACCTCGATCCCGGACAGCAACGGCTGCTGCAGGAGACATACGAGAACCTCCAGTCAAGTCTTGAGGCTGGCGTCATCTACGGCGACGACGACGCTGGGGCCGAGCAGGCACAGGCGGCTCTGAATGTCGTCGCGCCCGCGGAGGACCTGCTCGCCGGGTTGCCGCACACCACGTTTGCTCGTGCGAGCGCACCGGACGATCACGACGAGCGCCGCCGGACCTTGAGCGTCGAGATCGAGCGCCGCTACGACTACGTGAACTTCCCGGTGCAGGTCGAGTGGCTAGACGGCTACCAATCTCGCGTAGCCGTGATGGAACTCAACTTCGGCGGCGCAAAAGCCTGGTGGCAGCTCGACATCGAGGATCCCCCGCCTGGCCGCGGGGCGAGGCTCGAGCTCGTGGGTGGCCTTGAGGGCGCCATGCTCTCCTATCAGGGTGAGCACGAGGCACCCGACCAGCGGACGGGAGCGCGAATGCAACGCGAAGGCTACGCCCTACTGGTCGCAGCCACTGAGCGTGAGCTGGAGAACGCGATCACCTGGGGCACGCACGAACTCGGCCACCGCTTCGCCGTCGTGCGCGACGATTGACGGTACGGGCCCGCTTCGGACGCCAAGAGCGAGCGTGTTCGTCTGCCGAATACGTCACCGAACTTCCGAGCCAGAGCACTTAGATCGAGGAGGAGGAGGAGGAGGAGGAGGAGCCGTCGCCAACCCTGCGGCGGCTCCCGCTTGCGAGAAGCCGCGGTCAGGAGGAACGACGCGAGCTATATCGAGGAGTCATCGTGGTAGCCGACCCTCGCGAGCTCCACGCTCCCGTCGCGCAGCTGCCAGTAGTGCAGGCGCACCGCCCCGCCACCTTCGGTGATGCTGCAGCGCCAGCCAGTAGCGCCGTCCTCGCGCCGCCGCTGCGGAGTCGTCGCGCCCTTGCCCGTGCGGAGCTCGTGCACGGACGCTCCCGGTACCTCATGAATGCGGCCGCACGCGATCAGGGCACAGGTGCTCGCCACCTGATGGCGGCTGGCGTGCACGTTCTCCAGCGAGGCGAGGAAGCTCTCGCCCAGAAGCGGCGCACGCCACGGGTAGGCCTGCCGGTCGTCAGGCGTTGTGCTCGACTCCCAACACTCCATGCACTCGGCGATGAAGAGGTCGCCTTCGCCGACGTTCGGGGTCAGGCGTTCCAGCAGCGTGACTTGCCGCTGTGCGCCCTCACGCGTCCGGCGCTCCTCGTCCGCCCGTTGCGTCGCTTTGAGCGCATCGTCGAGCGCTCGCTGCCGCTCACGTTCAGCGATCTCGAGCTGGCGACGCAACGCCTCGACCGACCGCCTCATGTCCGTGAGCACCGCGGGGAGCCCGCGATCTTCTGCGTATTGGACGATCCGCTGCTCGGCGGCGCCAATCTCACGGGCGAGGCGCTGGCTCGCGCGCTCCACCTCTGAGTATTCCCGTTTCAGTCGCGGCAGCAACGCGGGCGCGCGCTCAAGCGACGCCTCGAGGCTCTCGTCTTCCTCCCCCGGCGCATCTCCCGCCTGTGAGCCCTCATCTTCGGCGTCCCCGGCTTCGGAGACTCCCTCAGCCAGCGGCACACCCTCCGGCGACACGCCCGTCCCCTCAACCGGCCCGCCTTCCGCTGGCGCTGCGCCCCGATCGTCCTCGCGCGTGGCCGCGTCTAGCTGCGCGTTCACGCTGGCGCCTACGTCGAGCTCCGGCTCGTCTTGCTGATCGATGCTCGCTTCCGCGGGCACCACGCTCCCTACGTCCCCGTCGCTCTCGGGAGCGCCCAGGGGCTCGGGTGCCCCGCCCGGTGAGGCGCTGCGGATGGCTGGCGCCTCGGCTGCTTCGGCTTGCTCGCCGAGGTTCGAGTGAAGGCTGCTGACCTCATCCAGCCAGGCGGGACCCCCTGGGTACAGCGACAACGCTCGCGCGGGCAGCTGGCCCTCACTTACGTCCTTCATCGTCAGCGTGATCTGACGCTCTCGCTCATCGACCTGCTCGATCCGCGCGGCGACAAGCTGGCCCTCCCGCAGCCATTCCTCCGGATGCGAGACCCACTCGTCGCTGATGGACGACTTATGCACCAGCCCGGACGCCTCCGGCAACACCTCGACGAGTGCGCCGAAGTTGCGTAGATGCGCGACCCTGCATGCGATCACGCGGTCCTGCCGACACTCTTCGACGATCCGCTGCCACGGGTCCGGCTCGTGCTCGACGAGCGAGACGCGCACGGGCCTCGCCGTTGGATCAGCCACCCTGACCACGACCGTCTGGCCGGGTCGAAGCACTCGCTCGGGACTCAGCCCGGAGAGCCGCGTCACATGCAGGCGGTCGGCGACGACGAGACGACCGCTCGCGAGCGTGCACTCCACGCCTTCGCGGTCGACGCGGCTGACCGTCGCCGTGAGATCCTCGCCCTTGAGGGGCACAGGAGCCTGCTCTATCCGGTAACGGGCGAGCTGATCGCAAACCCACTCGGTCGCGGCGTCGGCTTCGCTGCGTTCAAGGAGGCCGAGACGCGGATGCCGCGCTGACTTCGTGCCGCGATGCTCGAACGGGAACCAGATGCGCAGCGCCCCATCATGCACGCCAAGACCTTTCGGGAGCCGCTTGTCCAACTCGTCATTTGGATCTCCGCGCTCGAGCAGCACGAGCTCGGCGTCGCCGATCACGTCCGCGAGCGCACTCATGTCCGCGATCGGGCTGGGCGACCACTTGGGCACGGTCGCGCAGATGATCGGTTGC
>Ga0208849_1000383_pt1 | contig 42010 bp, 35 predicted proteins | sample NGESurdeep072012_10_FD_184470 | JGI IMG/M metagenome (GOLD analysis project Ga0208849, IMG submission 184470) | Arctic peat soil microbial communities from Barrow, Alaska - NGEE Surface sample 53-3 deep-072012 (SPAdes) | ecosystem: Environmental > Terrestrial > Soil > Wetlands > Peat ... | reverse complement strand
GGCGATCGCCAGGGAGCTGGGCAAGCTCGGCGTCACCTGGTCGTGCAACGCCAAGGCCAATGTGCCGCGCGAGAGCCTCAAGGTGCTCAAGGACGGCGGGCTGCGCCTGCTTCTGGTCGGCTATGAGAGTGGCAATCAGCAGATCCTGCACGACATCAAGAAGGGTATGCGGGTCGAGGTGGCCGAGAAATTCACCCGCGACTGCCACGACCTGGGGATCACCATCCACGGCGCCTTCATCGCCGGCCTGCCGGGCGAGACCCGCGAGACGCTGCGCGAAACCGCCGCCTGGGCGGCCAGGATCAACCCCCACACCATCCAGGTCTCTCTCGCCGCGCCCTATCCGGGCACATTCCTCTACAAACAGGCGGTGGAGAACGGCTGGCTCGACGCCGAGCACGCCGAACTGGTCGATGACCACGGCATCCAGATCGCGCCCCTGCATTACCCCCGCCTCAGCCACGACGAGATCTTCAAGTCCGTCGAGACCTTCTACAAGAGCTTCTACTTCCGCCCCGGCAAGATCGGCTCCATCGTCGCCGAGATGGTCCGCAGCCCCGAGATGATGAAGCGCCGGCTGCGGGAAGGCGTAGAGTTCTTCGAGTTCCTGAGGGAGCGGAAGAGCGCGGCGGCTTGAGGGAGCAGCCTGGTCCCGCTCACGGGCCGCCAGGGTAGGCTGGCAACCGGGTCGGGCATTCGACCGGCCTGATTGCCAAGGCCGCCAATTTCCAAATATTGTGCGTGGAATACGGAAAACCGCAATGATCCGGGTCAGCCGCTGGCCTTCCGCATCTGCTCACCTGCCCCGATCGATCGACCGATTCGACGACGACTTCATGGCCCCCGCCTGTATGCGGCGGCGGTCGCGCGATCCGTCGAACAACTTTCAACCCGCCGTGCGTTCGTTCACCGTCGTTGAGGCCGGTTCATGGGTGGGCCGTGGAACGCGACAATGCGCCGCCTGATCGTCACCGCCGATGATTTCGGCGCGGCGGTGGAGGTCAACGAGGCGGTGGAGATCGGCCACCGCGAAGGGGTGCTCACCGCCGCCAGCCTGATGGTGGCGGCGCCGGCGGCGGCTGACGCGGCGGCGCGGGCCAGGGCGATGCCGGGCCTGAGGGTGGGACTGCACCTGGTGCTGGTGGACGGGCGGCCGACGCTGCCGCCGGCGGAGGTTTCCCGGCTGGTCGATGCGGGCGGCCGCTTCCGCGACGACATGGGGCCGGCGGCGGCGAACATGTTCTTCAATGCGCGGGCGCGCCGTGAACTCGCCGCCGAGATCGAGGCCCAGTTCGCGGCCTTCGCGGCCACCGGCCTTGCCCTCGATCACGTCAACGCCCACAAGCACTTTCACCTTCACCCGACGATCGCGGGCCTGATCGGGAAGATCGGCCCCCGATACGGGCTCCGCGGAGTTCGCATTCCTGTCGAACTCAACCACACCGAGAGGGACGCGGCGTCTCCCGGCGAGGGTTTGATGAGATTCTGGGCCCGAACCACCCGGAGGATGTTCCGTTATTGGGGTTTTCTGGTTCCCGACCAGGTGTACGGCCTGCGCTGGAGCGGGGCGATGACCGCGGAGCGGTTGCTCGGCCTGATCGAAACCCTCCCGCCGGGATTGAGCGAGATCTATCTCCATCCGGCTACGCGCGGCGGGTTCGCGGGCGCGGCGGCGGGGTATCGTTACGGGGAGGAACTGGCGGCCCTCATCGACCCACGGGTTGCCGAGGCGGCCCGTCGGCCCGATGCCCGGCTGGGGGGATATGCGGATTTCGCGCGCGAGGAAGCGTGACGGCCGACTGGACCAGGCCCGGCGCCGCGGCGGACCTCAACCCGCGGCCAGGAGGCGGTCGGGGGGTCCGTTCACCGTGTCATCGTCCGCCTCCTCCGGGTCGGCGCGGGACCAGCGCGACAGGGTTTCCAGCAGCCTGGCCGGGTCGATCGGCTTGCCGAGGTGATCGTCCATGCCGGCGTCGAGGCAGCGGGCCACCTGCTCGGGCAGGACATTGGCGGTCATGGCGACAATCGGAACCCGGCGCGCCCCGGCGGGCGCGGCGGCGCGAATCCGCCGGGTCGCCGTCAGGCCGTCCATCACCGGCATCTGCACGTCCATGAGGATCAGATCGAAGTCCGCGCGCGATTGGGCGGCGATGGCTTCGACGCCATCCCGGGCGGTCTCGATGATCAGGTCGAACGGCTCCAGAAGGGCGCGGATCAGTTCCCGGTTGACCGCGTTGTCATCAACCAGAAGCAGCCGCAGCGTCCGATCGACCCGGGGAGGGGGGACCGGCGCCTCGTTCACGCGGACGGCGGTCGCGGCCGGCAGGGTCACTTCGAACCAGAAGGTCGAACCCTCGCCCGCCTCGCTGGTGACGCCGATCTCGCCGCCCATCGCCTCGATGATCAGCTTGGAGATCGCCAGCCCCAGGCCGGTGCCGCCGTACTGGCGCGAAACCGACGCGTCACCCTGGGTGAAGCGCCCGAAGATCGTATCGATCTGATCGGCGGAGACACCGATGCCGCTGTCCTTCACCTCCATGCGCAGCCGCCTGGCGCCGCCGTCGGCTGTCTGGCTGACGCGAACCTCGATCTCGCCGCGGACGGTGAACTTCACCGCGTTGGAGACGAAGTTGAGCAGAACCTGTCGAAGCCGGCCGCCATCGCCGAGCAGCAATCCCGACGCCCCGACCGTGCTTGAGCCAAGCGTCAGCCCCTTGGCGGCGGCCTGGCCGGCGAGCAGGCCCAGGGTAGATTCCGCCACCCAGGTCGGATCGAACGGATGGTCGTCCAGCTCGACGGCCCCGGCCTCCAGCCGAGAGAAGTCGAGAACGTCATTGACCACGCGCAGCAGTGTCTGGCTCGCATCCCAGACGAGTTCGACCTGGTGCGTATCGTTGGTGTCGAGGGCCGGAGATTGTCGCAGAAGACCGGTAAATCCGACGATCGCGTTCAAGGGCGTGCGCAGCTCGTGGGTCATGTTGGCGAGAAAATCCGCCTTCACCGCCAAGGCGGCGTTGGCATCGTCGAGGGCCCGGACCAGCTCCTCGCCGAGCTTCTTGCGCTCGGCGACGATGCGGATGGTGGAGAGCAGATCGCCGCTCCCGTCGGCCAGGCGCTGGAATGTCCCCTCGGCCCAGATCTCCGAACCGTTGCGGTGAATGATCCGAAATTCGGCCGTCCTCGATTCGCCTCCGGGGATCAGGGAGTCGATCAGGTTTCCGATCATGTCGGCCTCGGCCGGATGGATATTGGCCCGCCCGTCGGCGGCCATGGTCTCGGCGACGGTGAAGCCGAAGGCGCGCTCCACCGACGGCGAGGTGTATTTCCTCGCCCCTCGCGGATCCCACAGCGAGATGACGTCGGTCTGGTTGTCGGCCAGGAGGCGATAGAGCGCCTCGCTTTCGCGCAGTCGCTCGAGGGCGCGTTCGGCTTCCTCCCGCCTCCGCCGGCTCTCGACCACGGCGCGGTCCTTGTCGGCGAGGCTGGCCGCCAGCGCCTCCTTCACCCGCTGCATGTCCAGCCGCTGACTGATCAGGAAGTAGGTGACGGGGATGCCGACCAGCAGGGAGATCAGGGACGTGTTCACGGGGGTGAACGACGCCGGGGTCGAGAACACCAGGTCATTCAGCACGAAATCGCTGGCCACCGCCGCCGCCACGACGAAGGCGACGATGATCAGGGTTCTGATCAGCTTCTGCTTGAACATTTCGCCGCCCGAGGTCACGGCGCCTTTTCTAGGCGCGGCGGATTAAGGAAGGCTGAGGCCGCCCGTCACCGGTGGTTCCCATGCTCCGAGCGCCGACGGCCTTCCCCCTCGGCGACGACGTCCACCTCGACCTTCAGGGTCTGGTCGCCGGGGGCGAGCAGGATGCCGTCGATGGGGGCGACGTCGGCGTAGTCGCGGCCGACCGCCAGGACGATGTGGTGGTCGTGGACGATGATAGCGTTGGTCGGGTCGAAGCCGATCCAGCCGCGCTCCTCGCCGCACCACGCCTGGACCCAGGCATGGGTGGCGTCGGCGCCCTCCAGGCGCACGCCACCGGGCGGCGGCAGGGTGCGCAGATAGCCGCTGACATAGGCGGTCGGCAGGCCGAGGCCCCGCAGGCCACAGATCATGATGTGGGCGAAGTCCTGGCACACCCCGCGCCGGGCCGCGAAGGCTTCGGCCGGCGGCGTCGAGACGTCGGTGGCGTCGCCGTCATAGGTGAAGTCGGCGTGCATCCGGCCCATCAGCTCGGCCGCCGCCTCGACGATCGGCCGGCCGGGCGCGAAAGAGACCCGCGCATATTCGGTGATCGCCGGGACCAGTGGGGTTCGGAAGGTCGGATAAAGATAGGCGGCGGGACCCTGCGGGCCGAGGACGGCCGAGGCGAGGCTCCGGGCGCGGATCCGCTCCCAGGCGTCGCTGAACGGCAGGGCGACCTGAGGGGCGTGCACGCCCACCCGCGACCGCGCCTCGATGACCAGCACCTTGTGCGGCGCATCGACCACCACGGTGCGGGTCTCCTCGCCGAACGGCCCGGTGCGGATGAGGACCTGGGAAGGTTGCGGGGTGATGACGACCGAGTTCTCCAGCACGCTCTGCACGCTGGAGGATTGCGGTGTTAGGCGCAGCACGCAGCGCGCGAACGTCACCGCCGCCTCGTAGGTGTAGGTGGTGCGGTGGCGGACGGCGTAGATCATGCCAGGCTGGCGAGTTTGACGGTCGGAACCGCCTTGGCGCCTTGAAGGAAATAGCGGTCGGCCACCGCTCCGGAGAGCGACATCAGGGCGGCCTCGAAGGCCCACATCTCGTCCGGACCGATGCGCGCGGCGTCATCGACTTCGATCTGGGTCGCCAGGGGCATGAGGATGCGGCCGGGCTCCTCCAGCATGCCGTCGGCGACCAGGGAGGGCAGGGCGGCGAGGTGCCCTTTGAGAGTCACCACCTGGAAGGCCAGGGATCGGGTGTTGAACGGATCGAGCATCACCATGTCGATCACCGGGGTCAGGGCCAGGCCGACGAGATAGCGGGCGCGGTAGGTGATCTGGCTGTCGGCGAGGTCGAGCAGCAGGTCGAGATCGTCGGGGGTGGCGGCCGGATGGGCCAGGGTGCGGGCGAAGCGGCAGGTGTTGATTCCCCGCTCGATCCGTCGGCCGATGTCCAGGAACCGCCAGCCGGCGGCGCGGTTCATGTTCTCCTGGGCCAGGCCCGCCAGGGCGGCGAGGCCGCGCAGGGCGGTCTCGACCGCCTGCAGGGCGTCCGCTTCGCTCAAGAGATGGCGGTCGGGATCGGAAAGGCCGCTCTCGAGGTTGAGCAGCAGGGTCCAGAAGTCGGCCGACAGCCGTTCGCGCATGCTGGCCGCCGTGCGCCGGGCCTTGCGGACCAGGCAGGTGACCGATCCGTAGGCGCTCTCGTCGTGCAGGGTGTCGCGGGCGGCGTCCAGCGCCCGGCCGCCGAGCGCCGTCTCCGGCAGGGCGCCCCAGGCGATCAGCAGCTCCTGCAGGCGCACCAGGGTCTCGCCGACGCCGTGCAGGGCCGCCTCCGAGTCCATCAGGCTGGTGCACAGGCTGCGCACCAGGCGAAGCGTGGCCTCGGCGCGCTCCAGATAGCGGCCCAGCCAGAACAGGTTGTCGGCCGCCCGGCTCGGCAGATTGCCGAGGATGCGGCGCACCTGGACCTCTTCCTGCGAGGCGATCAGGGTCACCCGCTCGACCAGCGCCTCGGTGATCACCCAGACATCGGCCGTGCGCGCGCCCTCGCCCATGGAGATCGCCCGCGCGTCGGGCCGGTCGGAGGTGCGGCAGAAGCCGCCCGGCATCACCGTCAGCCCCTCCGGCGTCGCCGCCACGAAGACCCGCAGGACGAAGGGGGCCGGGACCAGCACGCCGTCGCGCAGCACCGGCGTGGTCGAAAGCCGCACCACCTCCTGGCCGACGAAGTCGCCCGGCCGGTCGTCGAACCGCGCCCAGAACGCCTCGCGCTCGGCGCCCGACATGTCGGCGATCAATCGCGCGCCACCCAGACCGCCGTCAGGCTGGACGGTGTTGAAAGCCGGCGCGACGGCGAGGTGCGGATTGGCCGCGACCATCTCCCGCTCGGCCGGCTGGCCGCACCACCAGGTGGCGATGTTCGGCATCATCAGCTCTTCGCCGAGCAGCCGGCGGCAGAGCCTGGGGAAGAAGCCCATCAGGACCCGCGATTCCAGCACCCCGGAGCCTGGCATGTTGAGCACCGCCACGCCGCCCTGCCGGATGGCTTCGATGAGGCCGGGCGCGCCCAGGCGCGAGGCCCCGTTCAGCTCCAGTGGATCGAGGAAATCGGCATCGACCCGGCGCAGGATGATGTCGATGCGCTTCAGGCCGGCGATGGTCCGCACATAGACCCGCCCGTCGCGCACCACCAGGTCGTCGCCCTCGACCAGCAGGAATCCGAGATAGCGCGCCAGATGCGCCTGTTCGAAATAGGTCTCGCTGTAGGGTCCCGGCGTCAGCAGGCAGATGCGCGGATCGCTGCGCTCGGCGCTGGCCGCCAGCCCTTTGCGCAGGGCGTCGAAGAACGGCGCCAGCCGCTCGACGTTCATCTGGTTGTAGAGGCTGGGATAGGCCCGCGACAGCACCAGCCGGTTCTCCAGCTCGTAGCCCGCCCCGGACGGGGCCTGCGCGCGGTCGCTGAGCACCCACCATCGCCCGTCGGGACCGCGCCCCAGGTCGGCGGCGTAGAGCCGCAGCCAGCGACCGCCGGGTGGGCGAACCCCGACCATCGGGCGGACGAAGTCGGCGCTGCCGGTGAGGGCGGCGGCCGGCAGCGCGCCCTCGGCGACCAGCCTGCCCTCGCCATAGATGTCGGTTAGCAGCGCCTCCATCAGCGCGGCGCGCTGGCTGACCCCGGCGGCGATCGCCGCCCATTCGCGCTGGCCGAGGATCAGGGGGACCGGGCTCAGTGGCCAGCTCAGCTCGTTCTCCTGGCCATAGATCCGGTGCGAGACGCCGGTGTCGCGAATGTGCCGGGTGGCCAGGCTGAAGCGCGAGCGGATCTCCTCTTCCGGGTATTCCGCCAGGTCGCCCAGGAAGTTCAGCCAGTAGTCGCGCGGCCGGCCGGTGGCGTCGTAGAGTTCGTCGGGAATGCCCGGCAGGGTGCGATAGCCCAGCAGCCACCGCGACAACTGCTCCGCCGCCCCCGCCGCCAGCGCCTCCCGCCGCCGCACCGCGCCGGAGCGATCAGCGGGCATGGGGAGAAATTGAAGCTCTTGCCGCGCGGCCTTGCGCCCCCTCCACCGCTTCGCGGTCCCCCTCCCCCGCGAAGGGGCGGGGGAGGATGGTTCTTCTTCTATCCTCCCCCGCCCGCTCGCGGGGGAGGTGGCGCGGCGCCCTCTCGCGCCGTGACGGAGGGGGCGCAAAGCGGCGGCCGCCGGTCTCGAAGTCTTCGTTCCCCCTCACCGCGGCGCCCGCAGATCCAGCGTCAGCGGAAACTCGCCGCTCGGCGCCGCCGCGACGATGGAGAGGGCGCCCGGCGTATGGCCGCGCGGCTCGAAGCGGGCGCGGCGGCGGGCCTGGGCTTCGTAGGAATTGACCGGCAGGGTGTCGTAGCTGCGGCCGCCCGGATGGACCACGTGATAGACGCAGCCGCCGAGGGACCGCCGGCTGGCGATGTCGATGATGTCGAAGGTCAGGGGCGAATTGACCGGCAGGGTCGGATGCAGGCCGCTGGGAAGTTTCCAGGCCTTGTAGCGCACCCCCGCCACCGCCTCCATCGAGACCCCGGTCGCGGTCATCGGCAGGGCGCGGCCATTGCAGGCGATCAGGTGGCGCTCGGCGTTGAAGCCGGTGGCCCTGACCTGCAGCCGCTCGACCGAGGAATCGACGAACCGCACCGTCGCCGAGCCGCTACTCTCCTCGCCCATCACATGCCAGGGCTCCAGGGCGTGGCGCAGCTCGAGGCCGACGCCGCCGTATTCGACCGCGCCGTGGACCGGAAAGCGGAACGCCCGCTGGGCCTCGAACCAGGCCGTCTCGAAGCGGTAGCCGGCCGCGGCGAGTCCGGCGAGCACATCCTTGAAGTCGGCCCACACGAAGTGCTCGAGCATGAAGCGGTCGTGCAGGGCCGTCCCCCACCGCGTCAGCCGCCCCGCTTGGGGCTCGAGCCAGAACCAGGCGACGAGGGCTCGGATCAGCAGCTGCTGGGCAAGGTTCATCCGCGCGTCCGGCGGCATCTCGAAGCCGCGGAATTCCAGGAGGCCCAGGCGTCCGGCCGGCCCGTCGGGGGAGTAGAGCTTGTCGATGCAGATCTCGGTGCGGTGGGTGTTGCCGCCGACGTCGATCAAGAGGTTGCGCAGCAGCCGGTCGATCAGCCACGGCGACGGCGCCTCGCCCTCGCCGGGTAGCGGAATCTGGGCGAGCGCGATGTCGAGTTCATAGAGGCCGTCATGCCGCGCCTCGTCGATCCGGGGCGCCTGGCTGGTCGGCCCGACGAAGAGGCCCGAGAACAGATAGGAGAGGGCCGGGTGGCGCTGCCAGTGGATGAGCAGGCTCCTTAATACATCCGGTCGCCGCAGGAACGGCGAATCCTCCGGCCGAGCGCCGCCGATCACCACATGGGCCCCGCCGCCGGTGCCGGTGTGGCGCCCGTCGATCATGAACTTGTCGGCGGTGAGGGCGCAGGCCCGCGCGTCGTCATAGACGGCGGTGGTGATCGCCACCGCTTCGCGCCAGTTGGCCGCCGGCTGCACATTGACCTCGATGACGCCGGGATCGGGGGTGACCTTCAACACCGCCAACCGGTGGTCGTCCGGCGGCGAGTAGCCCTCGATGCGCACCGGCGCGCCCCGCGCCGCGATCTCCACCTGGGCCAGCAGTTCGAGGTACTCTTCGGCCGCGGCCAGGGGCGGCATGAACACGTACAGCCAGCCGCCGCGCGCCTCCACCGACAGGGCGGTGCGCACCGCCGGTCCCTTTCCGCGCCGGCGCTCGGGGATCGGCACGGGATCATCGCTCGTTCCCGCCTCGAAGAGCCCATCGAAACTCGGCAGGGCTTCGCGCGCCTCATAAGGATCGCGCGGCGTGACATAAGGATATTCCTCAGGCTTCAGGATCGGCAGGCCGGAGAGCGGCAGACGCAGGCCAAGCGGCGAGTCGCCCGGAACCAGGTAAGGCGTCCCGCGCCGAAACCGCCAAGGTTCGCTGATCCACCCGGTCCCCTCCGACGCCTTCAGCGGTCGCCGCAAGGGGAGCACATAGCCGACGATCTTCGAGAGCCCCCCCGCCATCGCCCGCGCCAGGGCCGTGCGGCCGGCGGCGTCGTCGATGGCCTTATCCTCCAGCACCACCTCCGGCGGCAGGTCGCTCTCGGCCTTGATGGCGTGCAGCGGATCCTCCCTGGCCGGCAGCACGAAGGCCGCATCGACGCCGAGACGCCGCGCCAGCCGCTCGATGAGGTCGCGGGCGTCGGCGGTGGTCGCGCGGGGATCCTCGCCCTCCGCCGGCTCGTCCGCCAGGCCCCGCCACACCGGCTCGCCGTCGCGCCGCCAGTGGAGGCCCAGCGCCCAGCGCGGCAGGGCCTCGCCCGGATACCACTTGCCCTGGCCGTGGTGGGTCAGGCCGCCCGGCGCGAACCGCGCCTTCAGCCGCTCCGTGAGGCGCCGTGCGATCCCTGGCTTGGTCGGGCCCGAGGCGTCGGTGTTCCATTCCGCCGTCTCGCGGTTCTCGGTGGAGACGAAGGTCGGCTCGCCCCCCAGGGTCAGGCGCACGTCCTGCGCCGCGAGGTCAGCTTCCACCGTCTCGCCGAGCGCCGCCAGCGCCGACCAGTCGGCGTCCTCGAACGGCCGGGTGATCCGCGTCGGCTGGGCGAGGCGGGTCACCGTCATGGCGAAGTCGAACCGTGTCTCGGCCGGCCCGACCACGCCGCTGATCGGCGCGCAGGCGCGGTAGTGCGGGGCGGCGGCCAGGGGAATGTGTCCCTCGCCGGTCAACAGGCCCGAGGTAGCGTCGAAGCCGACCCAGCCGGCCCCCGGAATATAGGCCTCGGCCCAGGCGTGCAGGTCGGTGAAGTCGGTCTGGGTTCCCAGCGGGCCTTCGACGGCGTCGATGTCGGCCCTGAGCTGGATCAGGTAGCCGGAGACGAACCGCGCCGCCAAACCGAGGCGCCGGAACACCTGGACCAGCAGCCAGGCGCTGTCGCGGCACGATCCCGAGCCGGCGGTGAGCGTCTCGTCCGGCGTCTGCACGCCGGCTTCCATGCGCACCACATAGGCGACGCGCCGGGCGATCAGGCCGTTCAGCTCGACCAGGAAGTCCACCGTCCGTCGGCCGCTCGGGGCCAGTTCGCCGACCAGCGCCTCCAGCCGCGGACCCGATTCCTCCACCACGCGGCAGGGCGCCAGTTCGGCGGCGAGGTCCGCCGGATAGCCGACCGGCATGGTCTCGGCCGCCGGCTCGACGAAGAAGTCGAAGGGATTGACCACCACCAGGTCGGCGGTGAGGTCCACCGTGACGCTGAACTCGGTCACCCGCTCGGGAAACACCAGCCGCGCCAGCCAGCCCCCTTGCGGGTCCTGCAGCCAGTTGATGAAATGCTTTTCCGGCGTGACCTTCAGCGAATAGGATAGGATTTGCGTGCGGCAATGCGGCGCCGGCCGCAGCCGCACCGTCTGCGGCCCCAGCTCCACCAGCCGGTCATAGCGGTACCGGGTCGCATGATGCAGTGCGGCGACGATCGACAGCTTCGCTTCTCCGGCGGCGGGGAGGCCGGCGATAGTCCTAACAACCTCGGCGTAGGCCACAAGGCCGTTGTGGCGGCGCGTCGCGATCGCCTCGGTCCGCCTAGCCCTTCCCGACCGTCATAGCCGGGCGTCAGTCCCGGCTATCTAGGAGCACGACGCGCGCCATGGCCGTGCCCAGGCGCGGTCACGTCGGCCTTCCGTGTTCATGGGTCGCGCGGCGAACCCTCGCCGCCAACTAAGGACTCCAACTCCGGTTTGCCGCTTATGCGATGGATGAGGTAGCCCGAAGAAGCGCGTCGAACTCAGGCTTCGCGTCAAGTAGCGCCATCAGCTTCCCCCGCAACGGTTCCAACGCACTCTTGGGCGTCTCGTCCTTGACCGCAGCCGCAAGTTCCGCTTGCAGAATTTTGACAGGAAGGTAAAATGATCCCTCATCCTCCTCGTATTCAAATCCCTTTGCCCGCAGCGCCCGGACTTCGTTGGATTGCTCACCCACGAGTCTGCGCCAAGGCCGCTTCTTGACGTTGTTCCGCGACCACCGAAACCCAAGGCGTCCATCAGAAATGCCAAGCATGCGGGTAAGCCAGAATACATCTTGGCCTTCCTCCTGATCTCCGGAATCGCCTAATCCATAGTCCAACGTAAACTCGCACTTGTAAGGTTTCCCAGCTCCGTCGGCAGCCGCCAGCCAATCGTTCGGCGCAAGCCAACAGCCGTCATCGTCCCAGTTGATCTCCTTATCGCCATCCCATCCTGTTTCTCGGCGAAACTCTCCTATGACCTCACCCATCGCCTCCGAGATAGCGGGTTCGAGGTTGAACCAGATGCGGAGCACGGCTGCGTCGAGGTCCGCCAGGTTGTCTATGATTAGGCCGTCAAGGTCGGCATCCGCCATGTTAAACTCCAATTTTCTTAGAATGTAACCACATGAGAGGCAAATTGCTCCAGAAGTTGAACATTAAATCCCCGCTCTATAGATTTCTTCGGACCAATCACGTCGCGCGCAGACAAAACTACGTCGCGCCAACTTGCATGAGTGACGCTAACCATCGGCATCCGTGGTGGACGGGGACTCAGAAAAATTAGACTAGGCCGTTTTCCAAGTACTTGAGCTCTCCGATTCATCACACTGAGATATCCGTCAAGTTGGTGATCACCTTCAGGTGCCTTGATTTTAATCTCAACAACTAGAAGGAACGATGGGCCGTCAATTGATATATCTAGGCGATTCTCCATATTGCCTATAGGATAAACTTCTGTGTCAACAGTATAAGGTTCTTGGAGTTCATCGTCGCTCGGGAGAGACTCGGCGCCAGTGTTGCGCAGTCGGCTAAGAAACGCCGCGAGGAACGTCCGAGCCTGTTCGCCGCAGCGCCGCGGATCAAAAAGGGTGGCCAGCACGGCAGCGTTCCGCACTTCGTCGCGCTTTAACCCCGCGATGGCCCAAACATTTAGGAATTTACCCTGAGCGCGAGCCAATGCTAACGGGCGTTTGAGTGTGGCCAACGCGGCCGTCAGTCGCCCAAAATTCAGGTTGAGGGAGGGTGGGGGCTGGGCCTGGGTTGGCCGCCGAAATAGTTCATGGGCGTCGCGAAGAAATTGCGCCAGTCGATTGAAATCGGGAGCAAGGCGCGGTGATCGCCGTCGAGCCCGAGCTAATCGAAAGTATGCTTGAAGTCGGTCAAACGAGGGACTCATGTTCCGTCGGGCCTAAAAACCAATCCGCCGCCTCGGGCCGTCTGCCTTGGCTGCAACCTCGTCCGCCAGCATCTCGACCAACGCTGCCGCGTCACGCGTCCCCAACACCTTAGCCTTCCGCGCCACCAACGCAAAGTCCCCCGGCGTCAGGCCGTCCAGCTTATCCAACCCCTCCGGCGCCTCGATCCCGAACGCCCGCCGGAACGCCTCGCGGGCCTGGTCCTCGCGCATCGGCAGGAACCTTACCTTGAACAGGAAGCGTCGCATCGTCGCCGGGTCGAGGGCGTCCATGGCGTTGGTGGTGCAGACGAGCGGCCAGGGGTGGCGCTCCATCCAGGTGAGCATTTCGTTGACCTGGGTGACTTCCCACGAGGCGCGCGCGCCGGCGCGGTCGCGCAGCAGGGAGTCGGCCTCGTCGATGATGAGAAGGGCGCGGGCGTCGGCGGCGTCGGCGAAGGCGCGGACGATCTGTTTCTCGCTCTCGCCGAGCCACATCGAGAGGAGGTCCGAGGCGCGCTTCTCGATCACGTCGAGGCCCAGGCGCGCCGCGAGATAGCGGGCGTAGGCGCTCTTGCCGGTTCCCGGCAGGCCGTGCAGGCAGAGGGAGATCGCCGGCTCACCGCTCTCACACAGGCTGCCGGCCAGGGCCGCCAGGTCGCAGTCGGCCTCGCAGAGGGCCGGATCGAAGGCCATGGCGCCGGCCAGGGCTGGCGGCGGGGCGTCGCCCTCGATGGCCTGGATCACCGAGCGGGCCGCCCGTTCGATGTCGGCCCTGCCGCCGCCGGTCAGCTTGCCGAGGCGGACGGCGGCGTCGATCACCGCCGGCGAGGCGCGCACCTGCGAGAGCTCCTCCAGCGCCGCCGCGGGGAGGCGAAGCCTGTGGCGCCCGGCGATCCGCTCGACCACCCGCCGGCGGACGGCGCGGCTGGGCTCGGGGAAGCGGATGGCCAGGGACATGCGCCGCAGCACCGCGGCGCCGAGGCGTTCCTTGTGGTTGGTGATCCACACCGTCGGGGCCGGCGTCCGCTCGACGAGCCGGTTCATGAACACCTTGGAGCCGACGCGCGAGGCGGCGTCGTCCTCGTCGACGCCGGTGAAGATGTCGTCCGCCTCATCGACCACCAGCAGGGTATTGCCGGCCCGCCCGGCGAGCGACCGGCCGATGGCGAAGGCCGCGACCCGCGAGGCGCGTGTCGGCTCGCCCTCCTCTTCGTCGATCTCGCCGATGAAGGTCGCGCTGACGCCCAGGCGCTCGGCGAGAGTGCGGGCGAACTCCGTCTTGCCGGTGCCGGGCGAGCCGTGGAGCAGGATGTTGACCCCCTCGGTCCGCTTGGCAAGGGCGGCGGCGAGGAACCGCTCGGCGAGGTCGGCGGCCTCGCCCAGGTGGGCGAAATCGGTCCAGGCGAGTTCGGCCTTGCGGCTCTTGCCCATCAACGCGTCCCGCAGCCGGTCCGGATCGGCGGTCTCCAGCCGCGCGATCCGCATCACCGTCGGCGACGGCTCAACGTCGCCGCCTCCCCGATCCTCCAGCAGGCCGAGCAGAAGCAGCGGCTCGGCGGTCCGAAGAGCCCGCTTGACGGCGCGCTCATCATGCCCGGTGAGCACCCGCAGACCGACCTTGTTCACCTCGCCGCCGCAGCCGCCGTTGCAGACTCCGGCCAGGGTCTCGACCGGCTTGCTCAAGGCGACGCGCACGGCCGCGCCCAGGAGATCGGTCTCCAGGCGGGAGAGGCCCAGCGCCTCGCACAGCCAGGTCATCCGGCGTTCGAGGCCGGAGGGCGGCGGCATCTTGAGCCTTCGTTTCAGCGCCGCGACCAGGGGCGTGAATTTCGCCCAGGTGTCGCGGTCGATGCGTCTGGCGCCCATGTCGAAGGCGTCGTTGCCGACCTCCGGCTCACGGCATCCAACGGTGTGGGCGTGATCGACCAGCCACTCCGCCAACTCGGGCGTGGGCCGGGCGACACGAGGAGACTCGCCGAGCCGAAGCGCCCGCGCGGCATAGGTTCGAATCACAAATCCTTCGTATCTTTCCATGGCTTTCCCGCGCTGTCCGCGAAGGCGGCAGGATAGGGACTCCCCACGTCAGAATCGGACGTAGTGCGGCGTCCGAAGTGGCTGTGGAACCACCGGGCGGAGGCCGACGCCCTCCTGTTTCGGAGCGCGGGCTTCCAGCCCGCCCTTTTTCCTTCGCCGCCACGACCACGCTCACCAACTAGACCGGGGTGGTGTCCTTGCCCCTTCGCCAAGAGCGGGCTGGAAGCCCGCGCTACGAAGGCCAGTCTCAGTGAGGCTCATCGCCGACGGACCACGGGACCGCCAGTTCGCAGCCGCTGGCTTCGAAATGACGGGCGTTGCGCGCGATCACGGCCAAGCCGTGCGCAAGGGCGGTGGCCGCGATCAGTTCGCGGCCGATGTGTCGCGCTCGAGTTCCACGCCTTCGAGGGAAGGGATGGCCAGCAGGAACGCCTTGAAGTCGCGCCGGCCTCCGGCGGCCTTCATGCGATCGAACTCGTCCTTGGCGACCAGCACCGCCGTATACCGCCCGCCCACGCTGATCGTCTGCGGACCCTGATCGACGGCCCGCCGGATGACCTCCGAAAGGTGGTTCTTGGCCTTGGCGAGAGTCCAAGTCACCGCGCGATCCTCATGGCTATCTGACGGCTCACGCCGTCACGCCGCCTCGGTCTTGCGCGGGCGGCCGCCCAGGCGGCCGTTGGCCCGGGAGGCGCTCGACCGAGTGATCGCCCGCTTCATGACGGTCGAGCCGAGCTGATCGGCCAGTAGCCGCGGAACCGAGATGTCCGCATCCAGGGCCGCGACGTGCAGGCCATAACCTTCGCCCTCGATGGCGATATGGCGCAGATCGTCCGGCGTGGCGCGCTCCAGGCCAGGAAGGACCGACAAGGGAAAACCGACGATCGCCCCGTTGTTCAGGGTGATCATCACGCGCTCGCCGCGCCGGTCGTAGCGGGCGGACACCGCCAGCAGCCGCCGGCGCGTTCGTTCCGCGGTTCGCCGCGTGATCGCGTCGAATTCTTCCGGCGTGGGGACTTCAAACTCAGCCATGAATCCTTCTCCATTCGGCGCAGATCGTGCTCAGCTCCGCCGCCACGGCCGCGCCGATCTCCGCGATTTCCGGCCCGCGAAACCGCGCCTGTTCGACGAGGCGTACGGGGCCGTCCGGGCAGTTCAATTCAAACTTCGCCCGCCCTCCATCGGAGCGGATGGCGTGGACATGCGGCGGCGGATGGTCGTTGGCGTAGATCGCCACGCGAATGCTTCTGACGCGCAGCACGGTCGGCACGCGTCATGATAGCATATCCTAGAGGCCTGACTAGGTTGTTCCGTCGCGCGTGATGCGGGGGATTCCCGCCCGCTATCCCCCGACCGCCTCCGCGAACAGGGTCCCCGCCGCGCGCGCGGTCATCGGCTTGGCGAAGTGATAGCCTTGCAGGAAGCCGCAGCCGGTGGCGATCAGGATCTGGCGCTGGGCGTCGGTCTCGACCCCTTCGGCGACCACGCTCATGCCCAGCGAGGCGGCGAGCTTGGCCACCGAGGCGACGATGATCGCCGACTGGTGGTCGCGGGTGATGTTGTCGACGAACGACTTGTCGATCTTGATGCAGTCGATGGCGAACTGATTGAGGTAGACGAGGCTCGAATAGCCGGTGCCGAAGTCGTCGAGGGCGATGCGCACGCCGGCCGAGCGCAGGGTGCGCAGGGTGCTGGCCGCCCGCTCGACGTCGTCGATGATCGCCGTCTCGGTGAGCTCGATCTGGATCTTGGTCGCCGGCAGATCCGCGTCCTCGGCGAACTTGAGGATGCGCTCGGCGACGTTGTGGCGCAGGAACTGCCGCGCCGACAGATTGACCGAGACGTAGGGGCCGTCCCAGCGGCGGCAGTCCTTGAACGCCTGGCGGGTGACCCAGTCGCCCAATTCCAGGATCAGGCCGGTTTCCTCGGCCACCGGCACGAACTCGGCCGGCGACATCGCGCCGTGCTCGGGGCTGTCCCAGCGGATCAGCGCCTCGAAGCCCATGATCTCGCCGCCGCGGGCCTCGACGATCGGCTGATAGGCCATCTTGAACTGGCCGGCGCGCATCGCCCGTTCCAGGCCGTTCTCCAGCGACAGGCGATGCTTGGCCGCCTTGTCGATGGCGATGTCATAGACCCGGAAGCGGTTGCGGCCTTCGCGCTTGGCGGCGTAGAGCGCCAGGTCGGCGTGCCGCATCAGGGTGATCTCGCTCTGGCTGGAACCCTGGATGGCGACCCCGATCGAGGCGCTGACCTGCACTTCGTGGCCAGAGACCCGCCGGCTCTGGGCGCAGACCCTGAGCAGTTGCGTACAGAGATCGGCGACGCCCTGCTGGGTCATGCCCTCGACCAGGATGCCGAATTCGTCGCCGCCCAGACGCGCCAGCACCCCGCCGGACGGAACGATCGCCGACATCGCCGCGCAGATCTTGCGGACCAGGTCGTCGCCGGCGTTGTGGCCCAATGTGTCGTTGACCAGCTTGAAGCGGTCGAGATCGATCATCAGCAGGGTCTGTCTCTGCTGGCTGCGCGCCAGCCGCACCGTGAGTTCGGAAACGAAACCGGCGCGGTTGAGGATGCCGGTCAGGCTGTCGTGCCGCGCGGCGTGCATGGCCACGTCCAGGCGCGTGTGCAGCTCGCGGACGTGGGTCTCCAGGTCGCTGACCTGCCCGCGGCTCTCCTCCAGCGCGGTGCGCGAGACGTTGAGCGCGCGGTAGCGCTCGGCCACCATGCGGATGGCGCCGATCGCTTCGGGGCGATGCACCGGAGAGAGCAGGAAGGTCAGCTTGCCCGGCGCTTCGGCCACCTTCAGGCAGGCGGCGAAGGCCGGGCTGTCGCCACTCTCGGCGATGACCATGAACTCGGCGACCGGGAAGGCCTTGCGCACCCGCCGGACCTGCTGGGAGAGTTCGGCGACCGCGCGGTCGCGATAGTCGAAGACGAACACGGCCGGCAGCCAGCCGAAGACGCGCGCCGAGTCGGCCCGCTCGGTCGCTTCCGCGGCGTCAGCGCAGGCGATCATGTTGTCGAAAGGCAGGGCCTCGCGGATCAGGCCGGCGAGTTCTTCCGAACCGCCCGTGACCGATCCGACCAGCACCGTGGACAGCTTCGGCGCGCCGGTCTCCTGCGGAGGGGGCGGCGCGCCCGCGAGGGCCGCGTCGGCGAGCGCGAGTGCCGGCATGGAAGATGGGACCTCTCGGAGCAGACGAGCGCCACCTTGAAGGCTCGAGCCAAAGAAACCGCTAACGGCGTCGCGCATTTTCGCGGCGCGGGACGATCGCGATCGGATCGGGCCGAAGAGGGATCACGAACCACACGAACAATACTCGCAGCCGAGACGGGCGCGCCGTAGACGCGCATCGATCTCCGATCCCGAAGGGCCGATGACTTTGACGGTCGCGTCACCCGTATACTATCGGTGACTTTCGAGAATCGGCCGGGGATCCAGAGCGATGGCGGCGGAGGCGAACGGCAAGGTGGCGCTGATCACCGGCGTCACCGGCCAGGACGGCGCCTATCTGGCCGAGTTCCTGCTCGCCAAGGGTTACGTGGTCCATGGCGTCAAGCGTCGGTCGTCGTCGTTCAACACCGGGCGGATCGAGCATATCTATCAGGACCCGCACGAGCCGGATCCGAGGTTCATCCTCCACTACGGCGACATGACCGACGCCACCAATCTGATCCGCATCGTCCAGGCGGTGCGGCCGGACGAGATCTACAACCTCGCCGCCCAGTCCCATGTCCAGGTGAGCTTCGAGACCGCCGAATACACCGCCAACGCCGACGCCCTGGGACCGCTGCGTCTGCTGGAGGCGATCCGCCTGCTGGGCCTGGTGGACAAGACCCGCTTCTACCAGGCCTCGACCTCGGAACTCTACGGCCAGGCGCTGGAGGTTCCGCAGACCGAAACCACACCGTTTCAGCCGCGCAGCCCCTACGCGGCGGCCAAGCTCTACGCCTATTGGATGGTGGTGAACTATCGGCAGGCCTACGGCATGCACGCCTCGAACGGCATCCTGTTCAATCACGAGAGCCCGATCCGCGGCGAGACCTTCGTCACCCGCAAGATCACCCGCGCCGTCGCCGCCATCGAACTCGGTCGCCAGGATCGCCTTTATCTCGGCAACCTCGACGCCCGGCGCGACTGGGGCCACGCCCGGGATTATGTGCGCGGCATGTGGAGCATGGTCCAGGCGGACGAACCGGACGACTACGTCCTGGCCACCGGCCAGGCCCACTCGGTGCGCGACTTCGCGGAGAAGGCCTTCGCCCAGATCGGCGTGGCCCTGGCCTGGCGCGGTGCGGGGCTTGAGGAGATCGGCTTCGACGCGGCCAGCGGCGCCACGCGCGTGGAGATCGATCGCCGCTACCATCGGCCCACCGAGGCGGACTTCCTGCTCGGCGACGCCAGCAAGGCGCGCGACCGGCTGGGCTGGCGCCATGAGATTGGCCTCGACCAGCTGATCGCCGAGATGGTCCGGGCCGATCTCCTCGCCGTCGCCGCCGAGCCGGTCAGGGCCGGCCGGGCGTGACCGCCGCGCCGATCGACTATCCGCTGGCCGCCGACACCTGGGGCGAGGCGGAGCGCGCCGCCGCCATCGCCGTCATCCGGTCGGGCCGGACGACCATGGGTGAGAAGGTGGCCGAGTTCGAGGCCCGCTTCGCCGACGCCTTCGGCGCCCGCCACGCGGTGATGGTCAACAGCGGCTCGTCGGCCAATCTGCTGGCCGTGGCGGCGTTGTTCTTTGCCCAAGCGCCGCTGGTCCGTCCCGGCTCGGTGGCCGTGGTTCCGGCGGTCTCCTGGGGCACGACCTATTATCCCCTGACTCAGTACGGCCTGCGGCTGCGCTTCGTGGACATCGACCGGGAGACGCTGAATTTCGACCTCGCCGGCCTGGCCCGCGCCCTCGACGACGAGGTCAGCGTGGTGTTCGCGGTCAATCTCCTGGGCAACCCCAACGACTACCACGCCATCCACGGCCTGATCGGGGGGAGGGACATCACCCTCATCGAGGACAATTGCGAATCGATGGGCGCGCGCTTTGCCGGGAAATGCGCCGGGACCTTCGGCCGCGTCGGGACATTCAGCACCTTCTTCAGCCACCACATCTCGACCATGGAGGGCGGCGTCTGCGTCACCGACGATGAGGAACTCCATCACATCCTCCTCTGCCTGCGCTCGCACGGCTGGACCCGCCAGCTGCCGTGGCCCAACCGGCTGATCGACAAGGGTTCCCGTGGTGATTTCCGCGAAGCGTTCCGTTTCGTTCTTCCCGGCTACAATGTCCGTCCGCCGGAGATTTGCGGGGCCATCGGCATCGAGCAGCTGAAGCGCCTGCCCGGCTTCATCGCGAGGCGCCGCGACACCGCCCGGCGCTTCGCCGAGCGCATGGCGCCGATCCGCGGACTACGGCTCCAGAGGGAGATCGGCGACAGCAGCTGGTTCGGTTTCGCCCTCATCCTCACCGAAGAGGCCGACGCCGACCGCGACGCGGTGGTCGCGCGCCTCGCCGCCGCCGGCGTCCAGAGCCGGCCGATTGTCGCCGGGGACTTTACCCGCCAGCCGGTGATGGCCCATTTGGCCCATGATCCCCCCGGCCCCCTACCCAACGCCCGTGAGGCGGATCGCCGAGGCTTCTACATCGGCAACAATCCCCTGGCGGAGCGGGAGCTGGACGCGCTGATCGCAGCGATAGAGGCGGCCGTCGCTTGAGGATTCTGATCACCGGCGCCGGCGGCATGGTCGGACGCAACCTCCTGGCCGATCCCAGGGCGGGCGAACACGAAATCCTCCATCCGTCGCGCCTGGAACTCGATCTGCGCGACGCCACCCGGACGATGGCCTATGTCGATGCGCGCCGACCGGATCTGATCATCCATCTGGCGGCGGTGGTCGGCGGCATCCAGGCCAACATCGACGCGCCCGCGCGCTTTCTCGCCGACAATCTGGCCATCGGGCTGAGCCTGATGACCGCCGCCCGCCGCGCCGGGACGCGCGGGCTTCTCAATCTTGGCAGCAGTTGCATGTATCCCCGCGCCATCGACGCGCCGCTCACCGAGTCCTTGCTGTTTTCCGGGCCGCTCGAGCCCACCAACGAGGGCTACGCCGTCGCCAAGCTCGCCACCTGGAAGCTTGCCCAGGCGTTCGGGCAGGAGGCGCCGGGCCTCGTCTGGCGCACGCTCATCCCGCCCAACCTCTACGGGGCCTTCGACACCTTCGACCCGGTGCGCTCCCATCTCGTCGCGGCCGCCATCCTGAAGATCCAAACCGCCTCGCGAAACGGGCGCGGCGAGGTGGAGATCTGGGGTGACGGCGCGGCGCGGCGCGAATTCATGTTCGCCGCCGATCTCGCCGACTTCATCTGGACCCATCTGGGCCGGCTGGAGGACCTGCCGCCGGTGATGAATGTCGGGGTCGGCGGGGATCGCACGGTGGACGAATACTACCAGACGATCGCCGGGGTTCTCGGCTTCGACGGCGCCTTCACCCACGATCCCGGGAAACCGACGGGCATGGGCCGCAAGCTTCTCGACATCACCGTCCAGACCGCGCTCGGCTGGCGCGCGCCCACGCCGCTGGCCGCCGGCGTGCGCATCGCCGCCGACCATTTCCGCGCCCTGCGCTAAAGGCCCACACCCGGGTCTGGCGGCTCCCCGGCGGTCACACGAGCTTGTGTTGACCGCATCCTGGCCGCGTGGTCGCGTCGCGGAGAACCTGAAACGACGGGGATCCCATGCCTCGACACCTCCTCGCGGGCAGCGACAAGGCGTTGCCGCCCGGCGCCGCCGACCTCGGCGAAGCCAATCCCGCGGAACGACTCGAAGTCAGCGTCCTGCTTCGCCGCCGCGCTTCGGATGAACTCGCGGCGCGGATGGCCGGCCTCGCCGGTGGCGCGGACCCGCCAGGCCATCTTTCGCGGGAACAATTCGCCGCTCGTCATGGCGCCGATCCGGCCGACGCGGCGGCGTTGAAGGCGTTCGCCGATGGCTTCGGCCTGGCGGTGGCGGACGAAGACCTTCCCCGGCGGACCGTGGTTCTTTCCGGGACGGTGGCCCAGTTCAACCGCGCGTTCGATCTATCCCTGCGGCGCATCGAGCACCCCGCTGGGACCTTTCGCGGACGAACCGGCGCCATCTACCTGCCCGAAGACCTCGCCGGCGTCGTCGAGGCGGTGCTCGGATTGGACGACCGGCCGCAGGCGTCACCCCACTTTCGCCTCGCGCCCGCCGCCGCCGCCCCGACATCCTACACGCCGCTCGAGATCGCGGCGTTCTATGGCTTCCCCGCCGGGACCGGCGCGGGAGAGTGCATCGCCATCATCGAGCTCGGCGGCGGTTATCGTCCCGCCGATCTCGCGGCCTATTTCAAGGCCCTGGGAGTGACGCCCGCCCCCAAGGTGAAGGCGGTGTCCGTCGATCAGGGCCGGAATGCGCCGACCGGAAACGCCGATGGCCCGGACGGCGAGGTGATGCTCGATATCGAGGTCGCCGGGGCCATCGCGCCGGCGGCCAGTATCGTGGTCTATTTCGCGCCCAACACCGACGCCGGCTTCATCGACGCGGTGGCCACCGCCGCCCACGACGCGGTCAACAAGCCGCAAGTGATCTCGATAAGCTGGGGCGGCCCGGAGTCCAACTGGACCGCCCAAGCGACGACCGCCCTCGACGACGCCCTCCAGGCCGCCGCGAGCATGGGGATCACGGTCTGCGTGGCCTCCGGCGACAGCGGTTCGGGCGACGGCGTCGCCGACGGCGCCGACCATGTCGATTTTCCCGCCTCCAGTCCATGGGTCCTGGCCTGCGGCGGAACCAGCGTGCGGGCCTCGGTCGGGGCGATCACCGCCGAGACGGTGTGGAATGACGGCGCCTCGGGCGGCGCCAGCGGAGGCGGCGTCAGCGGCGTCTTCCCGCTGCCCGCCTGGCAGCGGGGGCTGGCGGTGACCCGCCGGGCGGGCCGGTCGGCGCTGGCCATGCGCGGCGTGCCCGACGTCGCCGGCGACGCCGATCCGCGGACCGGCTACGCCGTCCGTATCGACGACGCCGACACCGTGATCGGCGGAACCAGCGCCGTCGCGCCGCTGTGGGCGGCGCTCCTGACCCGGATCAACGCCGCCGCCGGCCGACCGGTCGGTTTCATCAATTCGGCGCTCTATGCCCACGCCGCCGCCCTCAACGACGTTCAGAAGGGCGACAACGGCGACTTCGCCGCCTCGGTCGGCTGGGACGCCTGCACTGGCCTGGGTTCGCCGAAGGGCGCCGACCTGGAAACCGCTCTGGCCGGTCACACCCCGGTCTGATCCGGCGGAGTTTCCGGGTCGAGTTCGCACACCAGGCGTTCGTCCTCCCACAGCTCGGCGCGCGTGTAGTGAGGGGAGGAGGCGAGCCGCTGAACCGCCAATTCGCGGGCGCGCTGGTCGCCGGCCACGGTCAGGAAGTCCATGGTCGGCGCCGAATAGCGGCGGTCGTGAATATAGAGGGTGTAGGTCTTCACTCAGCCTCCGGCCCCGGTCGCGGGGCGCCCCCATGGGCTGTTGTCGGGTTTAACCGTGGCCATGACGGTTCGGTGTCGCCTAGGCGACAGACACGCGGCCGTTTTCGTCGTTCTGCGGTCTGGCGGAAACTGGTGACGGCAAGCCTGGACTTGGCGGCTCCGCGTCGCCGGACCATGGTTGGTTCCGGGGCAGGGAACGGGGGGGCGCCGATGACCGTACGCAACTATGTCCTGCGCGCGCTGTGCGAGGCCGACCGCAGCGCCCTGGAACCGGAACTGCACGGCATCTATCTCGCCGACGGCGAAGTGCTGTTCGAACCCGACTATCCGGCCGACTGGGTCTATTTTCCCGACACCGCCGTGCTCTCGGTGGTCACCGTGATGAGCGACGGCCGGATGGTCGAAAGCGATACCGTCGGTTACGAAAGCGTCGTCGGCGTCCTCGCCGCACTGGGTTCATCGATCTCCACCAACCGCACCCTGGTGCAGATCGCCGGCGAAGCCAGCCGGGTCACGGCGTCGGTCCTGCGTCGCATCGCCAACGACAGCGCCGATTTCCGCCGCCTGCTGATCCGCCACTCCCAGGCCAATCTGGCCCAGGCCCACCAGTCGGTGGCCTGTAACGCCCTGCACGACGTCAATCAGCGGCTCTGCCGGTGGCTGCTGATGTGCCAGGATCGCACCGCCGGCGATGTCGTCCATCTCAGCCAGCAGTACCTGGCCACCATGGTCGGCGTGCAGCGCACCACCGTCAACCAGGCCCTGCAGCGCCTGGCCCTCGGCGGACTGATTTCCCAGGGCCGTCGCCGGATCGAGATCCTCGACCGCCGGCAGATGGAGGCCCAGGTCTGCGAGTGCTACGAGGCGGTTCGCGGCAATCTCGAGCGTCTCATCGGCACGGCCCCGCGCTGATCACCTCATTCATCAGGGCGATCGGGTGAGTGCCTGAATTCGTAGCGCGGGCTTCCAGCCCGCTCTCGTCGTGGCCGCTTGCACGATCCCACGCAAGCAAGAGCGGGCTGGAAGCCCGCGCTACGGGCGGCTGCCGCGCGCGGTTGCGCCAATTGGGCGACCAGACCCGTTTCACCCGATTGCCCTTACCTCAATCATCCGTCCATCTGGTCAAATCCCGCGTCGTCGGGCATCCTCCCGCCTCGACCGCGCAAATGCGACCTTTGGGGGACCTCGACGATGACGCGCCTGGGATTGGGCCTGCTGGCCGGACTTTCACTCTTCGCCGGGGCCGCGTCGGCCCAGGGCATCCACAATCAGCCGGCGGCGGCGGCCGATCTCGCCGCGCGGCCGACCGTCGGGGTCGAGCAGCGAGCCGGGACGCCGACCCCCAGCGCCCGGGCCGTCGCCCCGTCCACGCCGTCAAGCGCCGCGCCGCCGCGGGTTCACAGCCGCCACCGCCGCCGCCGCGGCCACCACCATCACCACCATCCTCGGGTGGTCCCGGCGCCCAAGCCGCCGAGCGCCGGTTGAGTTGATCTGGTCCCTGGCCCCGCGGGCCGCGGGCTGAGGCGGCCGTGCCGGATTCGGACATCCCGCTGGACGATCAGGAAGACGGGGCCACCGATGTCACCGAGGCCCTGACCAGCAGCGTGGCCGAGTCGCTGGCGCTTCGACAGCTTCAGTCCGGAGCCGCGGCCGGCGAGACCGGGGGATCCCGGGAGGCCCCGCCGGCGGGCGCCGAGGCGCGCCGGTTCCTGGAAAAGCAGAGCCGGATGCTCGACATCCAGATGGAGCATCTGCACGAGCAGCGATCGCTCACCTTGTCCCACCTGAGGCTTCGGCGATGGAACGAGGCTCTGAAGGTGACCTTCCAGGCGCTGACCATCCTGCTCGGCCTGATCGCCGCCGGCGCGGCCGGCGTCATCCTCTGGCAGGCGCACGAGGCCGGCGCCTTGATCGTCGAGCCGCTGCGCACCACGCCGGAACTGGCCCAGCGCGGGCTGGATGGAACCGTCCTCGCCAGCCGCCTGCTCGACAAGCTGCGCGAGATCCAGAACGGGGCCGATTCGGCCCGGGCGCCGGCCTCGTTCACCAAGGACTTCGGCGACGACATCAAGCTGGAAATCCCCCAAACCGGCGTCTCGATCGGCGAGGTTCAGCGCTATCTGCGCAACTGGCTGGGTCACGACACCCACATAACGGGCGAGGTCTTCCGCTTCGCCGGCGGCCCCGCGCCGGCGGGCGGCGCGGCGACGGACCGGGTCTTCGTCACCGTTCGCGCCGGCGTCGATCCCGGCGACACCGTCGAAGGCCCCGAGGCGAGCCTCGATGAGCTGATCCAGAAGGGCGCCGAGATGATCATCGCCCATACCCAGCCCTATCGGTACACGGTCTATCTGATCCGCCAGAACCGCCTCGAGGAGGCCAACCAGGCCCTCGCCAAGCTCGCCGCGACCGGTTCCCCGCAGGACCGGCCCTGGGCCTACCTCAACTGGGGCCTGGTTTCCCTCGTGCGGGACGGTGATTTCGCCGCCGCCGAACGCAAGGAGCGGATCGCCGTCCGTCTCGATCCGGAGCTGGTTCTGGCCCACGACAACCTCGCCGGCCAGGAGACCAAGCTCGGTCACGCCGAGAGCGCCCTGGCCCATATGCGGATAGAAACCCGCCTGCTCGGCTCCGCGCCCAACCGGCAGTTGACCCCGGCGGTGCGGCCGATCCTGCTGGCCTGGTCGCGGGCGCGCCTGGCCGGGGATCTGGGCGACTACCGCGGGGCCGCGAAGGCCGCGTTCGAGGCGGAGGGGATGCGGGACTACCAGGGCATCGCCCACGTCGCGGTGCTCGACCAGGCCGCCGCCCTGGCCGCGTCGCACGACGTTTCCGACGCGTCCCAGGTGCTGGACGAGGCCGGCTGGCGCAACGGGGCGTCGTCCTTGCAGGAGAGTTTCGACTGGGGATCGGACCTGTTGCCCGAGATCGCGGCGGACGAAGCGCGGGCGGACTGGAGCGGCATGCGGCGCGATCTCGCCGCCGCCGAGGCTTCGACCGCGGGTCCGGTCTGGAAGCAGGTGTCGCTCGGCACCTACGTTCGGCCATGGATGGCCTGGGCGACCGCCCGGTCGGGGGACCGGCCGACCGCGCGCGCCATGATCGCCGCCACGCCCCTCGACTGTTATCTCTGTCTGCGGATGCGCGGGCGCCTGGCCGCCCTCGACGATGACTGGCCGCGCGCCGCCGGCTGGTTCGCGCGGGCGACGCGGGAAGCTCCCTCGCCGCCCTTCGCATGGCTCGACTGGGGCCGCATGCTCGCCGACAAAGGCGACCTCGCGGGCGCGGCGACCATGTTCCGGCGGGCTCACGAGCGGGGTCCGGACTTCGCCGATCCGCTGGAAGCCTGGGGCGAGGTCCTCCTGCGCCAGAACGACGCCCCCGGCGCCATCGTTGATTTCGAAGCCGCCGCCCGCGCCGCCCCTCGCTGGGGTCGCCTCCACCTGATGTGGGGCGACGCCCTGCGGCTGATCGGACGCCGTGAGGAGGCGCTGGGCCACTACCGGGCCGCCGCCCATCTCGACCTGAACGCGCCGGACGCCGCCCTTCTCGCGCGCCGGCTGGCGGCCGGCCGCGCGCCGCCTGCCTGACCGCCGCTCTTCTATCGGTGTGGGCCGCCGCGACCGCCGCCGCCGCCGCCGCGACCGCGACCGCCGCCACCGCCGCGAAATCCGGGCGCTCTGGGCGCCGCGAAGCCTCCAGATCCACGGAAGGATCTCGCCATGGCCATGGGGGCCTGGCGCGCGCCGGCGCTTCGAGCCTCGGCTCCGCGCAATCCGCCGTGGCTCGACGCGCCCGGCCGCAATCGCATCGCGACCTGGCCGCCGCCGCCGCGACGGACGATCATTCCGCCGCGGGATCGGGCGACCGCCGCATGCCGCGGCGCCGTGCGGCCGGCCCCGACGACGCCGGCCCCGCGCATCACCGCCGCCCGCTGAGTGGCGGCGATCGGCGGACGCCCGTGGTTCACCGAGGCGCGGAGGACCGGCATGGCGCTGGCCAGATGGCGCTGCTGCAATTGGCCGGCGGTGGCCGGCACGTGAGTCTCGCGTGAGCCGGCCAACTCCCGGGCGTCGGCTCTGGCCCGGACGCCGCCGGGTCCGCCGTTGAAGCTGACGCGGGAAGCGACCGCGCGGCCGGCCGCCGGGCCGGCGTAGACAGTCGAGATGCGGCCGGTGTCAACGTTGTCTATACTTCGATTGTAGAAGAAACGGTCCCCGTTCCAGTATCCACCGGCATAGCCGTATCCGGAATATCCGTAACCATAGTCGATTCCGCCGTAGAATCCGACGTGAGATCCCCAATAGCCAGTGTTGAACACGTAGGCGCCGTCCTGCCAGGCCCAGTAACCAGGCGTCCACAACAGACGCGGCGTCGGCGGTTCCACCCAGCAGCCCGGGACCCAGAAATAGTCGCGCGAATAGTCGTCCCAGGCCCAATAGCCAGGCGTCCAGATGTAGCCGTAACCGGGAACAGGCGGCTGTGGATAGACCGGCAGGCGCGGCGGCGCGGCGCGGACCCCGACGCCGATGACCTGGGCCTGGCCGGGAGCCGGCGAGGCGGCGACGGCGAGACCGGCGCCGATCAACGCCGCGATCGACACCGACGCCATCAAGCGCATCGCGGCCTCCATGGATGAAGTCCCCTCCTTCACCGTTGCGCGGTCGAGCCTGAACCCGATCGGCACGAGTCGTTCATCCGCCGTTCATGTTCCCGGCGCGTGATCAGGGCAGATCCTCGCCGCCTTCGGGCGGTCGCACGGTCAGCTGGTTCACCCGCGGAATGACCACCGGCCGCGCGCCAGGCCGCCTCAGTTCGGCGCCGAGCGGCGCGATCCGGCGGTCGCGCAGTTCGCTCCAGGCTCGCCACGAGGTCTCGACGGCGACCGCCGTCTGATCGGCGATGCGCGTCTGCGGCTCGGTGGGCGCGAGGTCGGCGTCCTCGAGGTCGGCTTCGATCCGCGCCAGCACGCCGCTCTCCGAGAGAAAGGTCGGCCCCGCGTCCGGCGTCTGGGTGGCGGTGAGCAGATCGCCGAGCGTCGCCGTCAGGGCCGCCTGATCGGGCCTGGCCTTCACCACCGCCAGGGCCGCCGCCAGTTGCAGGCGCGCGGCGGCCATTTCGCCGTAGCCGCGCCGGGCCAACGCCAGGGCGTCGCAAATTCGCCGCGACAAGGCGTCGGAGGCGGCGAAATCCTCCGCCGTCACCGCCGTGCGCGGGTCCCGCGTGAGTCGCAACGGCTGCCGGAATGTCTTGCCATCGACGATCAATGAGACCTGGTACTGGCCGGGCGAGGCCAGCAATCCTTGTGGCGCGATGGGCGTGTCGCGCCCCGCCACGGCGGCGATGGAATAGGCGTATTGGATCGCCGCCGGACGCTCATGGCGAAGGTTCCAGACCGCGCGGTGCGCGCCGGCCGCCGTGGCCAGAGGCGTCGGCGGATGGAGCCAGATGGGCGCGAAATAGGTCTCCGCCGGTGCCCGGGGGGACGGCGCGCTTGAAAGCCGCTGGACGAGGGTCCCGGCGGCGTCGCGGATTTCGATCACCACCGACTTGGCGGGCGCGCCGAGCCAATAGTCGATCACCGCCCCGACCGGCGGATTTTCCCCCTCCGGCTCCTCCGGTGGGGCGGGCGTGTCGCGGTTGTTGTCGCCCCGGACCCGGACCGCGGCGGCCGGCGCGAACAGGCGCACCCGATCCCCGGCCGCCGCGACATCGGCCTGACGCAGCAGCGCCAGGTCGCCCAACACCCAGATGGCGCGGCCCTGCGTGGCGGCAATGAGGTCGTCTCCGTGAATCAGCAAATCCCGCACCCAGGCGGTGGGCAGATTGTGCCGCAGGGCGTTCCAGTGACCACCGTCGTCGAACGACACCATCACCCCCACGTCGGCGCCGGCAAAGAGCAGGCCGGCGCGGACCGGATCGGCGCGCGCCACGCTGACGAAATGTCCGGCCGGCAGATCGCCGCTGGCGTCGCGCCAGGTCGCGCCGTGGTCGCGGGTGGCCAGGATCAGCGGCCTGAAGTCGTCCTGGCGGTGATCGTCCACGGCGATATAGGCCACGCCGTCCTCGCGCGCCGAGACGTCGATGGACGAGATCTTGGCCCACGCCGGCAGTCCCGGCGGGGTCACGTTCGCCCAGTGGGCGCCGCCGTCGCGGGTCATCTGGACGAGGCCGCTGTCGGTCCCCACCCACAACTCGCCGGCCGAGCGCGGGGAGGGGGCCAGGCTCCAGATGCTGCCGTAGCCGCAGGCCCTGGCGTCGGCGATCGCCGGATCGCCGCCACAGCGAACGGCCCCGGCCTGCTTGCCGGTGAGATCCGGACTGATCACGCTCCAGTGGCCTCCGCGATCGGTGGAGGCGAACACCACCTCGCCGCCGAGGTAGAGCGTGGTCGGGCCGGCCCGCGAGATGGCCAGGGGCGTGACCCACGGGAAGTGGTGTTCCGTACTCGTTTGGCGCCGGCCGTAGTTGGGATACGGGAACGGCGTGATGTTGGCCGATTGGCCCGTGCGCGCGTCCCATCGGCTGATCCGGCCGCCCAGGCCCGAGCCATAGACGATGTTCGGATCGTCCGGGTCCGGTATGTCGTAGTCGCGCTCGTCGCCCCCTACCGGCGTCCAGTCGCGGAAGGTGATCGCGCCATAGTCGCCGCGGCTGGCGATACCCACGGTGCCGGAATCCTGCTGGCCGGAATAGAAGCGGTAGGGAAAGCGGTCATCCGTGGCCAGATGATAGAACTGTCCGGTCGGCTGGTTGTACCAGCTCGACCAGGTCGCGCCGCCATCGACGCTGACCACCACGCCCTGGTCGCTCGACGTCGCCATATGGTCGGGGTGGGCCGGATTGATCCACACGTGGTGATAGTCGTCGCCGCCCGGCGCGCCCTTGAAGATCTCGCAGCTCGCCCCGGCGTTCGTGCAACGCCGGATCGACTGGCCGACGAGATAGACAGTGTCCGGATCGCCCGGCGCCACCGTCACCCGGCTGGCGTAATAGCTGGTGAAAGCCTGATCGTCGTTGACCCGCGTCCAGGCCGCCCCGCCGTCGTCGGAACGGTAGAGGCCCGAGGCCTTTTCGGCCGAGACCACCGCGTAGAGGCGCAGTCCCGCCGCCGTGCGCGTGGCCGCCAGGCTGATGCGGCCGAGCGGGCCATCCGGCCAGCCCTTGCCGCCCAGCCGGGTCCAGCTCGCGCCGCCGTCGGTCGAGGCATAGACCCCGCTGCCGGCGCCGGCGACCTGGGTGAAATAGCTCTGCCAGGGATACTGCCGGGCGGTCCAGGCGGCGGCGAACACCGTCCTGGGATTGGCCGGATCGGCGGCCAGATCGACCGCGCCGGTTTCCGAATCGATCTTCAGGGTGTGCGACCAGGTCCGTCCACCGTCGGTGGTCTGAAATACCCCGCGCTCCGGGTTGGGGCCGAAGAAATGCCCGACGGCGGCCACCAGCACATGATCGGCGTTGGTCGGATCGATCCAGATGCGTCCGATGTGGCGCGTCGCCTCCAGCCCGAGCCCGCTCCACGTCCGGCCGCCGTCGGTCGATTTGAACACCCCGGCTCCGGCGGCGACATCGTAGCGCGGCTCCGGCTGGCCGGAGCCGATGTAGATCGTCTCCGGACTGGACGGGGCCACGGCGATCGCGCCGATCGGCGCCGTCGGGCCGTTGTCGAACAGCGACCGCCAGGTCCGCCCGGCGTTGTCGGTCCGCCACACCCCACCGCCGGCGGCACCGAAATAGAAGGTGTCGGGACGGCTCGGCACGCCCTCGACCATCTCGCCCCATCCGCCGCGGAACGGCCCCAGCAGCCGCCAGCGCAGGGTGTCGGTGAGCGCCGCCGGGGGCGCCGACGTCGCCGTGAAGGCGCGCGGCGCCTGGAAGAGCGCGAACAGGGCGGCGACCGCGCCGATCAGCGCGCAAAGGCGAGGCGAAGAATTCATGAGCCTCTCTCTAGCACCGAAAATTTCCGGTGGGAGAGTCGCGCGCCTTACTCTTCGGCCACGGCGTCCAGTTCACCCGGCGGCGGTCTCGGATCCTTGTCCCGGCGCGTGTAGGGCCGCCCGACGGCGCGCGCCCAGGTTTTGCGCTTGGCGGCGTAGGCCTTCTGGCGTTCGCGGGCTTCCTCGGGCGTCATGGAGTTCAATATAACGAGCCTGGCCTCCAGCGCGAAGGCGTCGGCCGTCGCCTCGCCGGCGGCGGTGTTGTCGAACACGCACCAGGTCTCCGCGGCGCCGGTCTCGCCCAGCCGCGCGACCAGGTCGCCCAGGAACGCCTCGTCGTATTTTGAAAAGTAGATCCGGGGCGATCCGTGCAGGCGGTGATAGGCCAGGCTCGGCCAGCCGCCCGGCAGAGCCGCCGCCGGGACGCGGGCGGGGTCGGCGGCGACCCTGGCGATCCGGCGGCCGGCGAGCAGGGCCTCGGCTTCGGCGACGAACCAGCTCGGGTGGCGCGGCTCCCAGGCCACCGCGCCATCGAAACGCGCCCTCAGGCCGGCGAGGAAGCGTTCCGCGACCTCCCGATCGAAGGCCAGGCTCGGCGGCAGCTGAATGAGGATCGGTCCCAGCCGGCCCTCCAGGGCGGCGATCTGGCCGAGGAAATCGTCGAGCCTGGCGCCGGTGTCGGTCAGGCGCGCCTCGTGGGTGAGGGCGCGGGGCGCCTTGACCGCAAAGCGGAAGCCGATCGGCGTCGCCGCCGCCCACCGGGCGTAGGTCGTCGCCGCGTGAGGGCGATAGAAGCTGGAGTTGATCTCGACGCAGTTCAGGCGGGCGGCGTATCGCTCCAGCCGGCTTCCTTCGGACGGGAACGCGTCCGCTGCGGGGCGCGGGATCGCCCACCCCGCCGTGCCGATGCGGACCCTGCTTGGCATCGCCCCGCCGACCTCCTATTCGATGATCACCAATCCATAGCCACAGGAACAACGCGCGTGCCCCAGATCAAGGCCAACGGCCTCCGCCTGGAATATGAGAGCCGCGGCGACGAAGCGGGCGAGCCGATCCTGCTGATCATGGGCCTGGGCGCGCAGCTTACCCGCTGGCCAGGGGCGCTGACCGACCGGCTGACGGCGCGCGGCTACCGGGTGATCCTGTTCGACAATCGGGACGTCGGCCTCTCCGAAAAGCTTGAGGCGGCCGGTCTGCCCGACATGGGCGCGATCATCGGGGCCTTGTCGCGGGGCGAGAGGCCACCGGCCGCCTATACCCTTGCCGAGATGGCCGCCGACGCGGTCGGCGTGCTCGATGGCCTCGGTGTCCGCAAGGCGCACATCGTCGGCGCTTCCATGGGCGGCATGATCGCCCAGTTGGTGGCCGCCGACTATCCCGAGCGGACCCTCTCCCTGACCTCGATCATGTCGACCACCGGCAATCCCGATCTGCCTCGTTCGAGTCCCGAGGCGATGGCCGTGCTCAATGACCGCGGACCCGATCCGCTGGTCGATCTCGACGGCTTCCTCGCCCATTCGGTCAAGGGCTCGCGGGTGATCGGTTCGCCGGCCTATCCGATTCCAGAGGCCGAGCTGCGCGAACAGTCTCTCGCCTACTATCGGCGCGGCTATTATCCGGCTGGATTCCTGCGCCAGTACGCCGCCGTCGTCGCCTCGCCGGACCGGCGGGCGAAGCTCAAGGGCGTCACCGCCCCGACCGTGGTCGTCCACGGCGACGCCGATCCCCTGGTCCCCCTGGCGGGCGGCCGGGACACGACCGAAACCATCCCGGGCGCGGAGCTGCGTGTCATCCCCGGCATGGGCCACGACCTTCCCGCCCCCCTCCATGACGCCATCGCCGACGCCATCTTCACCGCCGCCGCGCGGGCCAGGGCCGAGGTCTAGGACCGGGGGAACTTCGCCGGCGCGCCGTATCGCCGCTCGTTCCCGGCAGCGTCGCGGCTGACCTCCCCTAAGGCTTACGGACCTGGTCTCGAACCCCTACCTTGCGCTCCATGACCCGACTTTCGGTTCTCGATCTGGCGCCCATCGTCGCCGGCGGCGACGCGGCCGGCGCCTTCGCTCACAGCCTCGACCTCGCCCGGCATGCCGAACGATGGGGCTACCGGCGCTTCTGGCTGGCCGAACACCACAACATGCCCGGGATCGCCAGCGCCGCCACGGCGCTGGTCATCGGTCACGTCGCGGCCGGCACCACGACCATCCGGGTCGGGGCGGGCGGCGTGATGTTGCCCAACCACGCGCCGCTGATGGTCGCCGAGCAGTTCGGGACCCTGGCCGCCCTCTTTCCCGGCCGCATCGACCTTGGCCTCGGCCGGGCGCCGGGGACCGACCCGGCCACCGCCCACGCCTTGCGGCGCAATCTCGCCGGCGGCGTCCAGGACTTCCCCCGCGACGTGGTCGAATTGATGAGCTACTTCCGCCCCGTCCAGCCCGGCCAGCGGGTGCGCGCGGTGCCGGGGGCCGGCCTTGAGGTGCCGGTCTGGATCCTCGGCTCCAGCCTGTTCGGGGCCCAGCTCGCCGCCATGCTCGGCCTGCCCTTCGCCTTCGCCTCGCACTTTGCCCCGGCCGAACTGGACCGCGCCCTGGCCGTCTACCGCGGCCAGTTCCAGCCCTCCGATCAGCTCGCCGCCCCTTACGTGATGCTCGGGATGAACATCTTCGCCGCCGACACCGACGAGGAGGCGCGATTCCTGTTCACCTCGCTGCAGCAGGCCTTCGTCAATCTGCGGACAGGCAATCCCGGTCCCTTGCCGGCGCCCTCGGCCGGCTACGACGCCCGGCTCGACCCCGCCGCCAGGGCGATGCTCGACCAGGCCCTGATCTGCTCGGTGGTCGGCGACGCCGCCGCCGTCGAGCGCGGACTGGCCGCCTTCCTGGCCCGCACCGGCGCCGACGAGATCATGGTCACCGCCCAGATCCACGACCACCCCGCCCGCCTGCGCTCATTCGAGATCGCCGGGCGAGCCCATGCCAGGATCGCCGCTTCCGCGGGCGCCTTTTCGCCGGTGGTCGGATCTTGAAGAGCATCCGCCAAGTGTTGGCCGCGGCCGCCTGTCTCGCGGCCCTGTCCCTCTGCGTGGCCTTCGCCGTCCACTCCCGCCCGGCCCGGGCCGGCGATCCCAGCGCCCTTTGGCATGTGGTGCACGACCTCTGCGTCACCGACATGAGGGCCAGCGGCCTGCCGGCGCCCTGCGCCAAGGTCGATCTGGCCGGTGGCTATGCGGTGCTCAAGGACATCCGCGGCCGGACCCAGCTGCTGCTCATTCCCACCGCCCGCGTGTCGGGCATCGACAGCCCGCTGATCCTCGCCGCCAATTCGCCGAACTACTGGCGGGCCGCCTGGGAGGCCGTCGCGATCTTCGAGAAGCGCGCGCGCCGGGATGTCCCGCGCGACGACATCGCCCTGGCGATCAACTCGATCTACGGCCGCAGCCAGGACCAGCTCCACATCCACATCGACTGTGTCCGGCGCGAGGTTCGCGACACCCTGCGCGCCAACCTCGCGGGAATCGGGCCGAGGTGGGCCAGGCTGGATGTCAATCTCGCCGGCCAGCGCTACCGCGCCATGCGGCTGGATGGCCCCGATCTCGGCGCGCGCGACCCGTTCAAGCTTCTGGCGCGGGGCGATCCGGCGGCCAGGGCGGACATGGGCCTGGAAACCCTGGCCGTGGTCGGCGCCACCTTCGAGGGCAAGACTCCCGGCTATATCCTGCTGGCCGGTCGCGCCGACCCGGCCGGACGCGATCTGGGGTCCGGCGAGGATCTCCTCGATCACGATTGCGCGGTCCTCGCGCGGTGAGCTTGACGCCGCCCCGGAGCGAACCCGCGCCGGGCCGCTCCGGGGCAAGCGCCCTGGAATCCTAGAACTTGTAGTTCACGCCCACGCGCATGACGTTGGCGTTGGCCCTCTCCTGGACCGAAGCCCCGTAAATGTCGGCCCCGGGAACGCTGAACCGGGTCGCATCGCTGGCCAGCGCCGTCCTGCCGAGATCGACGTAGAGATATTCGGCGCGGAACGAGAGGTGTCGGGTCAGGGCGTAGTCGGCCCCGGCCCCGGCGGTCCAGCCGGTCTGCGTGGACCTGGCGGACTCGAAGCTGGAACCGGGCGAGGTCGCCGCGTCCGTTCTGACCCCGCCGTAGGCGAAGCCGCCGGTGAGGTAGGGCACGAAGCGTCCGCCGAACATCGCCTCGCCCACCCGGGCGCGGACCGTGCCGAGATAGTCGATCCGCGAGCGGAGGGCGTCGGAGGTGGCGTCGCCCAGGCTGTCGAGGCTGGAATAGCTGCTCCGGCCCTGGATGCGCGAGGCGCCGAGGTCGGTCTCGGCGCCCAGGACGATCCCGTTCGGCATCTCGAAATTGTAGCCGATCTGGCCGCCGCCGAGCACGCCACTGGATGACTGGCGCAGTCCGCCGGCGACGGGATTCTTGCCGGCGATGTCGGCCGTCCCGGAGAACGGGTATCTGAAGTCGCCCCCGCCATAGCCGAGGTTCACGCCGACGTAAGGCCCGGTCCAGTCGTAGGTTTCCGGCGCCGACTGGGCGAGAGCGGGGGCGGCGAGGGCGGCGGCGATCGCCGAGCCGATGAGTAGGCTACGCAACATTTTTTTCATCTCCGTTAAGCGGCGCTCGCGACATGCGAAACGCCCAAGGCTCACCCGCCCCGTGGAAACCGGATGTCACTCCGGAGCGGGGTTGCTAATGTGATACAATGATATGGACAACGTCTTGGTGGTCGGCGTGCGCTGTATCGGTCCAATTGCCAGCCGCGTGTTGTATAAACGGCACGACCAGTCGATCGATGTTGGGTGATACGTTAGTAATGATGTTTGAATTAAGTCTCAAGAATGGCCGATATGCCCGGATGGTTGCTCTCATGTCTACAATAAGACAATTATGACGACTTTCTGTCTTCTGGTTCCGGTTTGAACCGTTCACGCGTGACCCGGCCCGGTCGAAGCCGCTTCGCCGGCCGGCGCCCTTGGCGTCCTGGCGTCTTGGTGCTCAATTGAGCCGGCGCGTGCATTCCCGCGCCGCCGAGGAATCGTTCACCGAAATGCTCACGCGTCTCCTGCTCTTCCTCGCCGTCGGTGTCACGCTCGTCTCGCCCGCCTTCGCGCTCGAGCTGGAGCGGGTCGTCCTCGTTCAGCGCCACGGTGTGCGTCCGCCCACCTCCAGCAATGCGGACCTCGCCAGATACGCCGCCGCGCCATGGCCGGCCTGGCCCGTTCCGCCGGGCGAGCTGACGTCCCACGGCGAGGCCACCGTGCGCCTGATGGGAGAGAGTCTCCTGGCCGTCTACCGGGCGAAGGGCCTATTGCCGTCGGCCGGTTGCCCCGCGGCGGGGGAGGTGGTGGTGTGGGCCGACGGGACCGATCAGCGCACGCGCCGCTCCGGCGAGGTGCTCGCCGCCGCCCTGGCGCCGGGATGCGGCGTGAAGGTCGGCTGGGCGCCGTCGGAACCGCGCGATCCGATCTTCGGCGGATCGGACGAGGCCGCCTGCCGGATCGATGGGGAGAAGGGCCGCGCCGCGATCCTGCGGGCCGCCGGCCCCGGAGGCCTCGAGACGCCCGCCGGCCGCGCCGCCCTGGCGCGGCTGCAGACCATCCTCGCACCCACGGCCTGCGACGGCGGGGCCGGGATGTGCTTTTCCGGCCCGGACACGGTCGTCGCCGGCCCGAAGGGACCCAAGGCCCGGGGGCCGATGTTCACCGCCTCCAGCCTCGCCGAGGATCTGCTGCTGGAATACGCCCAAGGCATGCCCGCCGCCGACGTCGGCTGGGGCCGCGCGGCCTCGGCGGCGGAGATCGCCGAGGTCATGGCGGTCCATGAGCGGGCCACCGATCTGATGCGTCGCAACCGCTATTTCACCGCCCGCGCCGGCGCGCCGATGGCCCGGTTGGTCCTCGCCGCTCTGAGCGGCGAAGCGGGACCGCACAGCGGCGAGGCGGTCCGACTTCTCGCCCTGGCCGGCCACGACACCAACCTCTCCCTGATGGCCGGCGTCTTCGGCCTCGACTGGACCCTGGCCGGAGAGCCCGACGCCACCGCGCCGGCCACGGCGCTGGCCTTCGAGCTGTGGTCCGACAAGGGCGCCCTCTTCGTGCGGCCGGTGATCTACTGGGAAACCCTGGAGCAGCTTCGCGCTCTGACGCCCGCGCGGGCGGCGAGCCAGCCTCTGCGTTTCGCGGACTGCGCCTCCGGGCCGCTCGGGACGTGCCCCCTGCGGACCCTCCGCCGGCATGTCGAAGCGCTGATACCGCCGGGCTGCGGGGCCGGGGAGATATCGTCATGGGCGGGCGTCGGTCCCGGCCACCCATGAATGCAGTCGGCGGTTTGGCCGCCGCGACCTCATGCGTCGCTCAAACAGGCGGGAGCCACGAAATGCTAAGACGGCTACTCACGACGATTCTTGTCGCCGGACTGGTTTCGGTCATGGCGATCCCGGCCACGGCTCACCAGTACACGGTGGGCTCGCTGAAGATCGGCCACCCCTGGAGTCTTCCCACGCCCCCCGGCGCACCCACCGCCGCCGGCTATCTGACCATCACCAACGTCGGGGCCGCGCCGGATCGTTTTCTCGGCGGCGAGACGCCCCTGGCGGTCAGGTTCGAAATTCACCGCATGACCATGGACGGCGGGATCATGCGCATGCGCCCGATCGTCGGGGGGCTGCCGGTCGAGCCTGGAAAGACGCTCAGATTCGATCCGTCCGGGTATCACCTGATGCTGATCGGGCTGAAGCGTCCGCTCAAGGTCGGCGACGACATCCCCGCGACGCTGCGTTTCGCCAGGGCTGGCGGGGTGAAGGTCGAGTTCCATGTCCAGGCGCGGGCGCCAAAGGGCGGGGCCGACGCGATGGACATGCGGTGACCGATCGGGGCGGAGAGGCCTGGCGCCGCCCCGGTTTGCGCCATCGGACACGGCCCCCCGAAACGCCGCCATCGCCGTTGCCTTTCGGCGTTCGAGGTCTAGACTGGCCGGACGGGACGACTTGGAACGGAACATAGTCGATGCGAAATCTCATCCTCGGCGTCGCCGCGGCCATGTCCCTGTTGGCGGCCGGCGTGGCCAGGGCCGAAGCCCCTCCCCAGCTGATCTTCGGAGTCGATAGGGTCGGCGAGGCGCCGCTTCTCGTGCCCGTGCAGTACATCTATCTCGGACACAACTATTGCTGGTACGACGGCGGCTGGCGCGGCCCTGGCTTCTACTGGTGCGGCTACGCCTGGCGGCGCGGCTTTGGTTGGGGCGGCGGCTACGGCTGGCGCGGCTGGCATGGCGGCCATGGCCGGCACGGCGGCGGCCATGGCGGCGGATACCGCGGCGGCGGTGGCCACGGTGGTGGTCACGGCGGAGGTGGGGGCGGACACCACCATTGAATGATCGGGACGGGTCCTTCGGCCCATCTCCCTTTTCTCAATTCCAAGGAAGGTCTGACTGAATGCCGACGCCTGTTTCCAAGCCGAACGAACCGAAAGGTCGCGGCGCGCGCCTTGCCGGATTGCTGGTGGCCGCGGTCGCCGCGGCGGCGATCAGCGGATGTGGCCGGAGGGACCATGATCACGATCAGTCCCAGGCCGCGGTCGCGGCCCCGGCGGCGCCCGTGGCGGCGGCGCCGGCGACCATCGAGCGCACCACCGTGATCGTCCGCGACCGGCCGGACCATCCGCGCTTCGACGCCCGCCGCCTCGATTCGGGTGCGCAACCGCGCCGGGACGGGCCACCGCCTCCGCCCGACCGTCGGGACGATCACCACCCTTAAGGCCGCCCGCGCGGGATTCGATCTCGAAGGCCTGCCTCGGATCGCGCCGATGAACCTGAAGCGCTTCCGCGACCGCTATCGCGAGGTCGCCCTCAGCGTCATCCTCGCTCTGCAGGCGACGATCATGTTCGTCGTCAGCCCGCTGGCCGGGGCGGGCCTGATCACCGGCGGGACCATCGAGGGCCTGCGTTTCGCTATGGCCGCCACCGCCATCCTGGTGGTCAGCCGCAACCGCCTGGTCGGGGCCTGCGTGGGGGCGACCTTCGCCGTCTCCCTGGCCTGCACGATCTTCCTCAAGAGCGGCGTCGCCGGCCAGGCGACTTATCTCACCAATATCGTCATCACCATCGCCTTCGACCTGGCGGTGGCCTGGACCGTCGCCCACGCCGCCTTCGGGCCGGGCAGGATCACCGTCCACCGGATCATGGGGGCGATCATCCTCTACCTCTACATCGGTCTGATCTTCGCCAGCGCCTACCGCCTGGCGGCGGCGACCCTGCACGAAACCGTCTCGCCAGGCGCCGGCGAAGACGGCGAATGACCGAGTGGTTTCGGATTACCGATTATTCATCACCAGCTACCTTGCATAACCCGGTATCTGGCTATAGATGTCGTTCTCGGATTCGAAAGGAGCGGTCGGCGTGGTCGAGGCGGTGCAGGTTCAGCTGAAGAAGGGGGTGCTGGAACTCTGCGTCCTCGCCTTGCTGTCGCGGGCCGACGCCTACGGCTACGAGATCGCCAGCCGTCTGGCCGGGGGCGTCGAGATGGGGGAGGGGACCATCTATCCGCTGATGCGGCGGATGCAGGCCGACCGGCTGGTCGATACCTATCTCGTCGAAAGCGCTTCGGGGCCATCGCGCAAATACTATCGGATGACGCCCACCGGGGCGGCGCGCTTCGAGGCTCAGAAATCCGAATGGACCGCCTTTTCGTCGGCGGTGAACGCCATTCTGGGAGGCGCCCAATGAACCGTCAGGACTTCATCACCCGGCTGCGCGCCGGTCTGCGGGGGCTTCCCCCGCCGGCCATCGCCGAAGCCGTCGCCGACTACGAGGCCCACTTCGCCGAGGCCCGCGCCGCCGGGCGCGGCGAGGACGAGGTGGCCGCCGCCCTGGGGGATCCCGACCGCCTGGCCCGGGAACTCCGCGCCGAGGCCGGCCTCAAGCGCTGGGAGGCCGAGCGCAACCCCTCGGCCGCCGCCAGCGCCGTCTTCGCCGTGCTGGGTCTGGGGGCCATCGACATTCTCATCCTGCTGCCGATTCTTCTGTGGATCGGCGGAACCCTGCTGGCCCTGTTCATCGCCGCTGTCGCCGGCTTCGGGGTCGGCGCGGTGATGATGGTCGCCGGACCCTTCGCGGTCCACGCCGCTCCGGTCGCCGCCCTGATCCTGGCCGGCCTCGGCCTGATGGCCGGCGCCGCCAGCCTCGGCGCCGTGGCCGCCATCGGCGCGATCGGTTTCACCAACGCCCTGGTCTGGTACGGCCGCCTTCATCTGCGCCTGCTGCGGCCGGCCCTCGAACCCGCCGCCTTCGCGCCTGGGGAGATCACCGCATGATCCGCACCTTAGCCATCATCGCCCTGGTCGGCTTCGTACTCTCGGTGACCTGCCTGGCCAGCGCCTTCGCCATTGCCGGCGGGCCGTTCTCCATCGACGACGGCTGGCGCTTCCACCGCGGCGCCTGGTCCCAGGACCGCTCCGATCCGCCGGGCACGCCCGCCCGGATCTGACGGGCCGGAAAGCGTAGGCGCGCTTGCCGGGGAACTACCGCGCCGCCGTCGCCCCCGGCGCGTCCAACCCTCCGCCCAGGGCGGTGTAGAGCGTGACCAGATTGGTCGCGCGGGCCAGTTTGGCGGCCACCAGGGTCTGCCGGGCGGCGTAGAGGGTGCGCTCGGCGATCAGGGCGTTGAGCCAGGTGTCGGCTCCGCGTTCGTAGCGGGCGTTGGAGAGGCGGTAGGCCTCAGCCGCCGCGTCGGTCAGGGCCTGCTGGGCGGCCACCTGCTCGCCGATGGCGCCGCGCAGGGCCAGGGCGTCGGCCACTTCGCGGAAGGCGGTCTGGATGGCTTTCTCGTATTGCGCGAGGCTGACATCGCGCCGCGCCCTGGCGTAGGCGAGGGCGCCCCGGTTGGCGCCGCCGTCGAAGATCGTCTGACTGATCGTCGGCGCGAAGCTCCAGGTTTCCGCCGCTCCCTTGAACAGGGTCGAGAGCGCCAGGCTGGTGAGGCCGCCCGAACCGGTGAGCTGGATGCTTGGGAAGAACGCCGCCCGCGCCGCGCCGATGTTGGCGTTGGCGGCGCGCAGCTGATCCTCCGCCTGGAGCACGTCCGGGCGCCGCAGCAGCACGCTGGAACTCACCGCGCCGGGCAGGCGATCCAGCACCACCACCTGGCCGTCGATGCCGGCCGGCAGCAGATCTTCGGCCACGGGCGCGCCGACGACCAGATCCAGGGCGTTCCTGTCCTGGGCGATCTGGGTGGTCAGGCGGGCCACGTCGAAGCGCGCCTGCTGAGCGGCGGTCTGGGCCTGGCTGACGTCGAGGGCCGAGGCCACGCCGTGGTCGAACCGTCGCTGGGTCAGCTCAACGGTGGCCGCGCCGCTGGTCAGGGTGTCCCGGGCGATCTTCAACAGGGCGCGGTCCGAACCCACGACGAGGTAGTCGGCGGCGACCTCGGAGATGAGGGTGATCTGGGCGGCGTCCCGCGCCTGGCCGGTGGCGAAATACTGGTCCTGGGCGGCGCGGGTCAGGTTGCGGACCTTGCCGAACAGGTCGAGCTGATAGGCGCTGACGCCGGCGGTGAGGCTGTAGAGGCGCTCGTTGTAGGCCTCGGCGGCGCCGGCCGGAACCGCGCCGCCGGCAATGACGCTGGTCGGCTGCTGGGCGTAGGTCGCGCCGGCCTGGGCGACGAGCGTGGGCAAGAGGGCGGCGCGCTGGACGCGGTACTGGGCGCGGGCGGCGGCGATGTTGGCCACGGCGACGCGCAAGTCTCGGTTGTTGGCCAGGGCCTCATCGATCACCGCCGCCAGCCGGGGGTCGGAGAAGAATTCGCGCCAGCCGACGATCGGCCGGTCTTGCGCCGGCGGATAGGCCGGTCCGGTCGGGAAGGTCGCCGGCGTCGGCGTGGCCGGGCGTTGATATTTCGGCGCCAGGTCGATACAGCCGGTCAGCGTCATCGCCGCGACGAGCGCCGCCGGAAGGCCGGCGCGCCCGAAACGTCGAGGGAGGGACGGGACCCAGACTCTCTTCCCCCCAACGAACTCTCGCCCCGCACTTGCGCTAGGGGATGCACACATCTTGGGTCTCGCAAAGTTCCAGCTCCTCCACCGTAGGGGGAGGTGGCGCGGCGCTCTTTCTCGCGCCGTGACGGAGGGGGTTCTCCGCAGTGCCGGCGTC
>Ga0208849_1000382_pt1 | contig 42053 bp, 43 predicted proteins | sample NGESurdeep072012_10_FD_184470 | JGI IMG/M metagenome (GOLD analysis project Ga0208849, IMG submission 184470) | Arctic peat soil microbial communities from Barrow, Alaska - NGEE Surface sample 53-3 deep-072012 (SPAdes) | ecosystem: Environmental > Terrestrial > Soil > Wetlands > Peat ... | reverse complement strand
TTTCCGGCCGAGGCGGTGATCACCCCGGCGGCACGCTGATCGGGGGTCATTCGGATCAGCTTGTTGAGCGCGCCGCGCACTTTGAAAGCGCGAATCGGCTGGATCGACTCGATCTTCAGGTGCACATGGCAGCGGGCTTTGTCTGTGAAAGCACGTGAGTACTGCAACGGCGTGGGCGAGAGGTAGGACCGCAGCTCCTGTGCGGCTCGCTCGACGTCGGCAGGTGTGATTACCATCAGGCGGTGAGCGACGATCTGGACCGCGTCTCGCCTAGCGAGAGCGCGCACGTGAAAGCGCGGGACAAGAAGGTCAGGGGGCCGAAGGTGATCGCCGTCAATCCCGGTTTGAAAAAACTCGCCCAGCACCTGGCTGACAAACGAACCAAGAAGCGGTAAGCACGCGACGGCGTCTTTTTGCGTTCACGCCGTGGGCGCGGCCGGCGGGGTTGCCTGGTAGAGGTAGCCGTACGGAGGAGGCTGGTCGAGCTCTAGGCGCCTGAAGGCGACTGTCCAGTAGGTCGACATCTGCGCTGCCAGGAATCCTCCAACCACCAGCACGACCGGCAGGAGGATGAGGACGGCGACCGCGATCACCAGCCCGAGTAGAGGCGATCCGGCCATGTAGGCGGCGGCCCCAGCGAACACCGCCGGCAAGACCAGGATCGCCAGCACGATCGCGGCGCCTATGCCGACGACGATCGTTGTGACGATCGACAAGAGCCAGACAAGGAGCACCCGGCCAAGACGTTTCACCAGCAACCGGTGGCCTCGGCCGAGCGAGGCTCGCGCCCGAAGCAGCTCGAGCACGACGGCTCGCGTTCCCAGGCGATCCAGTAAGGACAGGTAGATCGCATAGACGATCGCCGCGAGGAAGACCAGCAGCGCGAGCAAGCCGAGCGCGACCGCCAGGCCCGTGTCGTGGTTGAGGATCGCCAGCACCAATCCGGCCACGAGGCCGAGCACAACGATGAACACGGGCAGCCCCAGCGCGATCAGGAGGAGCCGGAAACGGATGATGGTGCCCATCGTCGCCACCCCGGACTGCCAGGCACGTCCTAGGCCGAAGGGCCTTTGGGCGTCGTGCTCGGCGGAAGCTCGCACCAACGCCCCCTCGCACACTGCCGCCAGCACGAAGAATGCAATCCCGAGGACGACGAACAGCACCGAACCCACCACCACAACGCCGAAGTTATGACTGAGCCAGTGCGCAGCCTGTTGCGGGTAGGAGGCGAAGTCGGGAAGGCGTCCAGGACTCGTGTTCGACTGAACCGGCGAACTGTAGTTGACGCTGGCTCCGCCGCCGCTTTCACCCGCAAACAGAGCCAGCAGCCAGAGGTATCTATGGCGCCATGTGATCGCGAACGAACGCGTGACGAGCTCCCAGTAAGGCACCGCTAGAACGCCGCCGGAACGATGGCGCGTTTGTGGATGCCCGAGCCGATGAGCTTGTCGCCCTGCCTGCACTCGACGTCGAAATAGAGATGGTTGCCCTTGACCTCGGTGACCCGGGTGGTCACGACGACAGTGCTCCCCGGGGCCGCCGGGGCGAAGTGGCGGACGTGAACCTCATAGCCGACGGTGGTGTGCCCTTCGGGCAGCAGATTCTCGACGGAACGATGGCTCGTGATCTCCATAAGGCCGATCATCGCCGGCGTGGCCAACGTGCCTGCGCCACCGACGTGGCGGGTGATGAGCTCGCCCTCGACCGCGCGCTCGAGGCGTCCCTCCAACCCGGGCCGGATGCCGTCAAGCGTTGCCAACAGATAGATTGTCGCTGGTGACCATGCCCGCAGTCCGCAAGGCGATCTTCCCGGCTGCCGGCCTCGGTACACGGTTTCTCCCCGTCACCAAGGCGCAGCCGAAGGAGATGCTGCCCCTGGTCGACAAGCCGACCATCCAGTACGGCGTGGAGGAAGCCATCGCCAGCGGGATCGAGCAGGTGATCATGGTCACCGGCGGCGGCAAGCGGGCCATCGTCGACCATTTCGACCGCTCGCTCGAGCTCGAGCACTACCTCAGGCAGCGGGGCAAGAGCGACCTGCTCCACATCCTCAGCGAAGTCGATGAGCTCAGCAACCAGGTTGACATCACGTACCTGCAGCAAAAGGAACCGCTGGGCCTGGGCCACGCGGTTTGGACCGCCCGGCGGTTGGTCGAGGGCGAGCCGTGCGCGGTCCTGCTGGCGGACGACGTGATTCTCGGCGCCGAGCCATGCCTGAAGCAGCTGATCGATGCGCACCTCAAGACGGGCGCAACCGTCCTTGCCGTGCGCAGGTTCCCGCGCAGCCAGGTTGGACGCTACGGGGTGGTGGTGACGGACGGGGGCGAGGGACCGCTGCACAACGTGACCGACATGGTCGAGAAACCCGAACCTGGAACCGAGCCGTCGGACCTTGCGATCCTGGGACGCTACGTGCTGACCCCCGCCGTTTTCGCAGAGCTCAACCGCTCGGAACCCGGCGCCGGCCAGGAGATCCAGCTGACCGACGCGATCAAGCGGACGCTCGGGACACACCCGGTCGTCGCGCTCGAGTTCGAGGGGGATTACTACGACACCGGCACTGTGCCTGGATACCTGCGCGCCAACCTCACGCTGGCCATGAAGCGGGAGGGCCTCCGAGAGGAGCTGGCGCCTCTCCTGCGGGAGCTTCTCGACGGGGTCTGAGCTGGAAAGCGGGGGTATAATCAAAGACGCTCAATGAGCCGAATGCCTACCCGAGTGAATTACCTATGGCTGTATCAGGAAGAAGAAGGTTCGACGACGACAAAGTTGTCAAGTACGAGACCGCGGAGAAGGACTTCGAGGTTGAGGTTTCGCGCACCCTCCAGAAATGGTGCGTCACGGTCTACCAGCTGCCGGACAAGCAGATCCTGGTCCAGGACTTTTTCCCGGAGCGCTGGAAGGCTCTCGCACGGGCGCAGGACTTCATCCGGCTCCTGAACCAGCGCAAGAAGAAGGAAGAGGAAGGCCTGTCGGGCAGCTCGGCGGACAACGACGACTATTAGTCTTCTGCCGAGTCTCGGTAGAATTCTGCGCTCGTGAACTGGTCTGTCCTTCGCAAGGAGTGGGGCGCGGTCACTTTCGTCCTGACCGTCATCGTCGGCATCATCGTCGTGCCGCTGGCGCTGTACTTCACCAACCAGGGGCCCGCCGCGATCGCCGCGCCACCCGTGACGACGGCGAGCGCCGCCCGAGCCAGCGCCGCGGAGACCGCGAGCCCGGCGAGAGTCTCGCCAACTCCGTAGATCCTTAAGCGGACAGGCCCCAGAGCAGCCGCTCGCCGTTTGGCTGCACGATTTTCTCGAGCGGCATCGACAGCTCGGCGACGGAATTCTGCTCGGAGCTGACGCGCATATCTATCACCTCGGCCAGGCGCAGATGCGCGACCGTCGCGCAGTCGCGGAGGAACGTGAAGACCACCGGGCAGACCAGGTTCATCACATATTCCGCCGCGCCGGCGCCGTTCGACAACGTCGCGCCTTTCGCGATGCGGTCGCGAAAAGCGAGGACGACGACCTCGTCGCTCAGCATCACCGGGTTGCTCCACTCATACGCCGCCGACTCGGTTCCGCTGAGCAGCTGCAGAAGCTCGGCCAGCCTTCGCATCGGGGGCTGCGGGCCCTCGATGAGGAGCGGCACGTCGCGCTGGGGTTCGTTGAACTGCTGGGCGCGGTACTGGGCTGTGAAGCCCAGGTCGGAGATCCCGGCGAAGGGTGCCGGGACCTTGATCGTCATCTCGCCAAGTCGTGGGTTGCTGGGACGCATCCTGGAACGTATGCCTTTCATGCCGTATTAACGCATGGGGACACCGATTTGTCCTCCTTCGAGGGGAGTTGCCTTGGGTACGCCCCTTCCGCCGAGCTCGCTTTGCGAGCTGGGCGGACCTCCCCACATGGTGGGGAGGTGAAGGCTGATCCCACCCTGGGAGACGAGAATTGCCCTATGCCTTTAAGTGGGATCCGAGTTCTCGACTTGACCCGCCTCCTGCCCGGCGCCTTCTGCACGATGCTCCTGGCCGACATGGGCGCCGACGTGGTCAAGATCGAAGAACCCGGTAGCGGCGACTACATGCGCTGGACGCCCCCGCAGGTCGATGGTCAGAGCGTCCTCTTCAACGCGCTCAACCGCAACAAGAGAAGCCTTTCCCTGAACCTCAAAACCGAGCCGGGCCGCGAGCTGCTCTTGCGCCTGGCCGAGCAAGCCGACATCCTGGTCGAAGGAAACCGCCCTGGGGTGATGAAGCGCCTCGGCCTGGGTTGGGACGTCCTGCACGCTCGCAACGCGCGGCTCATCCTGTGCTCGATCACGGGGTACGGACAGGACGGCCCGTTCGCCGCGCGGGCAGGGCATGACTTGAACTACATGGCGACCGCAGGTGGTCTGGGACTCAACGGCGGGAGGGGTGGGCCGGCCGTACCGCTGTCGGTTCAGGTGGCGGATATCGGCGGAGGCGGCCTTCAGCCGGCCGTCGCCATCCTCGGCGCGCTGGTCGCGGTGCAGCGAGGCGCCGAAGGACGATGGCTGGACGTCTCGATGACGGACGCAGCGGTGAGCTGGCTCGCGCTGGTCCTGGCGGCACAGGGCGGCGGAGAGGAGGTCGGTCGTGGAGATCAGCGGCTGGCCGGCCGCCACGCCTGCTACCGGGTGTATGCCTGCAAAGGGGGCGGCTATTACAGCGTCGGCGCGCTCGAGCCCAAGTTCTGGGCCGCGCTGTGCATCGCGCTTGAACGTCCGGACCTGGTCGGCCTCCAGTTCGCCGAGGGCGATGAGGGAGAGCGGGTCCATAGAGACATGGAGGCGCTGTTCGCCTCGCGCTCCCGTTCGGAGTGGGAGCACGAGCTGGCCGGTCTCGACGCGTGCTGCGAGCCGGTGCTTGAGCTGGACGAGGTGGCGTCGCACCCGCAGGTCGCGGCCCGACGGCTGATCTCGGACCGGAAGACCGGCGTCGAGGTGCGGCCCGCCGTCCTGCTGCGTGACGATTGGCGGCGGCGGGACGCCCCTGGCCTCGGTGAGCACACCTCCGAGGTGCTGGCCGAGGTGGGAGTCGACGCGCGCCGCCTGGGCGAGCTGAAAGACCTGGGGGTCGTCTAGCCGGCCTACGTCGCGAGCAGCTCCTTCCAGATGCGCTCCACCTGCCGCCGGGTCGCCTCGCGGGTGTCGCTGTTGTCGATCACGTGAGGCGCGAGCTTGCGCTTCTCCTCGATGGGCATCTGGGCGGCGATCATCGCCCGCGCCCTGTCCTCGGCGAGGCCGCGGCCTTCGACCAGCCTCTTTAGCTGAAAGTCCTCGGGTACATAGACGAGCAGGACCGTCGAATAAAGGTGCTCGAGCCCGTTCTCGAAAAGCAGGGGAACGTCCTGCACGACGACCTGAACGCCGGCCTCAATCGCCTCGGCGGTGCTGGCCGCCATCCAATCCCTCACGAGGGGATGCACGATCGCGTTCAAGCGGCGACGGGCGTCAGGGTCGTGGAAGACGAGCTCGCCCAAGCGCGCGCGGTCGATGCGCCCGTCCCGAGCGTATTCGGGCCCGAACACGCTGACCACCGCGTCGAAGCCAGGACTGCCAGGTTCGTACACCGCGTGGGCAGCCTGATCCGCGTCGACGATGACCGCGCCGAGCTCCCGCAGCATCTCGGACACGGTCGACTTCCCGGAGCCGGCGCCGCCCGTCAGCCCAATGAGTTTCAATTTGCGTCAATGGCTGACGAGGAGAAGTTCGACGCCGTGATCGTCGGCGCCGGTCCGGCGGGCTCGGCCGCCGCCATCACCATGGCCAAGGCCGGTCTAAACGTCGCCCTGCTCGAGCGGGGAGCCAGGCCGGGTTCGAAGAACGTGATGGGGGGCATCCTCTACAACCACTACCTCGAAGAGATCGTAGGCGACGCGTGGAAGGAGGCTCCACTGGAGCGTCCGATCATCGAAGAGCGGCGTTGGATGATGACGCCGGACGCTGCGATCGGTCTCGACTACAAGAACCTCCGTAACAAGACGAAGCCGCACTCCTACTCAGTCCTTCGGGCCAAGTTCGATGCGTGGTTTGCCGAGCAGGCCGAGAAGGCCGGCGCGGTGGTCGTGCCCGAAACCGTGGTCGATCGGCTGATCGTCAAGAACGGCCGGGTCGTTGGTGCCGGGACGGGCCGAGGCGACGACGTCTATGCGGACGTGACGATCGTCTGCGAGGGCATCGGGTTGGGCACGGGCCTGCTCGAGAAAACCCTGATCGACGGGAAGCCCCTCCGCCGGAAGCTGCGCCCGAACGAGGTCGCGATGGCCGTGAAAGAGATCATGCAGCTCGATGCAGGACTGATCGAGGAACGGTTCAACTGCGACCCGGGCGACGGGTGCACCATCGAGTGCTTCGGCGACTCGACGATGGGCATGTCCGGCTTCATGTTCATCTACACGAACAAGGACACGCTGTCCGTCGGCGGGGGCGCGCTGTTGAGCGAGTTCAACCAAACGCTGCGCAGCCCGAACGACCTGATGGAGCACTTCAAGAAGCACCCCGCGGTGAAGCCGCTGCTGCGCGGCGCCGAGACGGTGGAGTACCTGGCGCACCTGATCCCGGAGGGCGGTCATCGCGGGATCCCCAAGGTCTACGGCCCGGGCTACCTGGTGTGCGGCGACGCGGCGATGCTCTCCAACCCGGTGCACCGCGAAGGCTCGAACCTCGCGATGGAATCAGGCCGCCTGGCGGGCGAGACGGTGGTTCACTGCAAGGAGGCCGAGGACTTCTCGGAGCGCCGGCTGGCCGAGTACAAAGGCAGGCTCGACCACTCCTGGATCATGGCCGACATGCGCAAGTACGACGGCGCGGTGCCGCTGCTCGAGCACAATCCCCAGATGCTGACCAAGTACCCACAGGTGATGGACCGTGCGCTGGACGAGTTCTTCCGTGTCGACGGCGCCTCCAAGTGGGAGAAGCAGTCGAAGATCTTGAAGATGCTTCGCAAGGAGGGCATGTTGAAGATGGGATGGGACACGGTGAAAGCTCTCTGGACGATGAAGTAGGGGCTAAGCCGCCCACCTCAATCCCGGCCGACGCACCCGCCTCATCGCGACGCGATCAGGCGGCAGGAACCTGAACTCCCGGCCCGATTTGATCACCTGCCATCCACCTTCATGCACGAACCGATGGTGGTGGTAGCAGACCAAGACCCATGTTTGGCAGATTGTTCGGGCCACCTCTTGCCCAGTGAATGATGCGATGAGGACTCGACCAGTTGACCTGCGGTCGCGGCCGGGAAACCGGCAGCCTTTGTCTCTTACTCGTAACGCACGCATCGTCGGCGCCGAGACGGTTCGCGGCGCGCGTTCCTTTTTCCAGTCCTTCTCCCGCCCGGTTACTTACTAATGTCGACGTGGATGGAGTGGTACCCAGAAGCCCCATTCGGGTAGCTAGGCGTGCTGTTCTTATCCTGCAGATTGCCCGACCCATCGGTGGCCCGCACCACAAGCCGGTAAGCGCCCTCTTTCGGCGGCGTCCAATCCATCGTCCACAACACCCATGTCCAACTCGAAAGCGGCGCGCGGAAGGGCACCGCGCTCCAGCTAGCCCCGCCATCAGTGCTCACGTCCACCTTGACGATCCCTCGCGTCCCCGCAAACGCCACGCCGGAGACCGATACCGGACCGAGCTTGATGACGTCGCCGTCCTTGGGCATATCAATGCGCGAAGTGGTCTTGACGATTGGGTTGTGGTCCCAGCCCTGCTGCTCCCAGTAACCGCCGCTCTCGTGATTGACGAGATCGATTCGGTCGAGCCACTTGGGGCCCTTCATGCCGTAGAGGCCCGGGATCACCATGCGCGCCGGGAACCCATGGCTCACGGGCAGGGGCGCACCGTCGAGATCGTAGGCGACGATGATCTCCTGGGAGGCCCGCACCATGCTGACCGGAATGCTCTCCGTATATCCATCTCGAGCCGTGAACGCGACCCACGTCCCCGACGCCCGAGCCCCGGCCATGTCGATAAGGTCGGCCAGCTTGACCCCGGTAAAGCTGCCGGTGCTCATCAGGCCGCCCCCAACGTCATTGCTGACGCACTCCAGAGTCACGTACTCGTTGATGCCCGGCAGCGCCCGGAGGTCAGTAAGCGACAGCTTGAGCGGCCGGTCGACCAGCCCGCCCACGGCCAAACTCCATCCCTGCGCGTCAACCACCGGATCGCTGAAGTTCTTCGACACGACGTAGAAGTTCTCCACCGGCGTGATCTCCGGCGCCGGACCCCGCAGGCCGGCCTCCGGCGGGTTGAAGATCGCCGAATACCAGTCGGGCAGCAGCCTGAAAGCCAGCACGCCGAGGCTGATCGCCCCGATCGTGATCGGCAGGGTGCCGAGCAGCCGCCGCCGTCCCTCGTCCACGGCGGCGTCGCCGCTCGCGTCGCGGCCCAGCTGCAGCACGACGCTGTAAACGGCGAACAGCGCGGCCCAGATGATGGGCGTGGCCGGCCCGTCGTTCAAGCCCAGGAAGCCCGCGCCACCGAGCGGCAGCAAGATCGCCGCCACGACCAGCCAGCCGATGCCGGCGAACGTCAGGGCCAGGTACTGGGTGTTCCAGCGGCGGCCCGCGACGGCCCAGGCGGCGCCCAGCACGCCCAGCCCGACGACCATCGCGACGATCAGCCCGAATTCCTCGACGACCTTGCCGGCGTGCTGGAGCGTGTCGATCAAGAAGCCGAAGACGAAGCCGGGCATGATCGAAAGGAGCGGCTGGTTGAGCAGCTGAGGCAGAGTTCGAAGTCCCAGCAAGAGGTTCGCCAGGTACATCAGGGCGACGAACGCCAGCCCGGCGATCGCGCCCCAGCCGAACCCGCGGATGGCCGCCTGGCGGCGGCTGAGTCCAGTCATCACAGGTGGTGTACCAGCAGACGATACGGTGCCGTGCTCACATGGTCGGTTACCGAAAGCATGTTGCCTGCTGATAGCATCGGTGGACGCCTGTGCTCGCCCCGATTGGCGCCGAAGACATTTATCGATTTCGCTGGATCGACCACGTCCGGCTGAGTCGCGATGGCGAACGCGTCGCCTATCAGCTCGGATCGGCCGATGCGGAGGCGCGGCAGAACCGCAGCCGGGTCGTGGTTCGCAGGCTTCTCGAGCCGGAGCCGATCGAGCCGACAGGCGCCCCTCGACGAGATCATTCCCCGGAATGGTCGCCTGACGGTCGCCGCCTTGCGTTCATGAGCAAGGCCGGCCCGGCGGATCAGCTCTTCGTGCTCGACATCGGCGGAGCAGGCGAGACCCGGCAGCTGAGCTCTGTCTCGGAAGGCGCCTCGAGCCCGCTGTGGTCTCCCGACGGAAGCAGGATCGCCTTCATCGGCACAGTGCTCTCCGACCCGGAGGCGGTGGTGGACGACCCGCGCCCGCCGGAAGGACGAGACCAGCTGCGCCGCACCCCTGTGGCCCGGATTGCCCGGCGTCTCAATTACAAGCACGACGGCCAGGGTTTTGTCGACGGCAGGTATCACCACCTCTTTGTTGTGTCGGCGCTTGGGGGGACCGTTACTCAGCTGACCACCGGCGCCTGGGACGTCACCGGGTTCGACTGGTCGCCCGACGGCAACAGGCTGGTCGTGTCGGGAAACGCGGAGCCGGCGGCCGACATGCAACGCGAGCTGAACCTGTACCTGGTCGACCTCGCCGGGAACCGGCACCGGCTTGGAGGCGGCCTCAACCTGGCCTCGCCCGCATGGTCGCCGCGGGGCGATCTCATCGCCTTCATCGCTCCGAACGGCCCGGACAACGGGTTTCTGGAGCGCCTGTGGGTGGTGCCGCTGACGGGTGAGGGACCGCGCTGCCTGACCGCCGCTTTCGACCAGGCTGTGTCCGACACGGTGATCACCGACATGAAGGCCGGCCACGGCAGCCGGCTCTGCTGGTCACAAGATGGAGACCGGATCTACTTCCTCGCCAGCGGTCCAGGCGTCGCCGGTTTGTACTCCTGCGACCTGGAGGGCGCCATCCGCCAGGAGGCCGGCGGCCAGCGGCGCATCTTCGATTTCGACCTCGCGTCCGGGGTGGTGGCGTTCGCCGCGTCCGACGCGAGTCAGCCGGGTGAGCTGCACATACTCACCCAGGGCGCGGAGGCGCGGCTCACGGACCTCAACCCGTGGCTGCACGACCGATATGTCGCCCAACCGGAGCGCCACGAGTTCACCGCGCCAGACGGCTGGGTGATCGAAGGCTGGTTGCTGAAGCCCGAGGCGCTCAACGCGCAGAAGCTGCACCCGACGGTGTTGGAGGTCCATGGCGGTCCGCACGGCCAGTACGGCTGGGCGTTTTTCCACGAGCTGCAGGTGCTTGCCGGCATGGGCTACGTGGTGCTGTATGTCAATCCGCGCGGCTCGGACGGTTACGGCGAGCGCTTCCGCCGCGAGGTGGTTCGCGACTGGGGTGGTAAGGACTACCTGGACCTGATGAGCGCGCTCGACCAGGCCATCGAACGCACCGGCTATGTCGACACGAATCGATTGGGAATCGGTGGTGGGTCATACGGCGGCTACATGACCAATTGGGCGATCGGCCAGACCAATCGCTTCTCCGCCGCGGTTTCCATGCGCTCCATCTCCAACCTGGTGAGCGAGTACGCCCAGCACGACATCGTGCTCTGGGGCACGCTCGAGCTCGGGCCTCCGCCCTGGCCAGATCTCGACGAGCTCTGGAGGCGTTCGCCGATCCGGTATGTGCAGAACATCCGGACGCCGCTCCTGCTCACGTGTGGCGAGATGGATCTGCGCTGCGCCATCTCCCAGTCCGAAGAGCTCTTCGGCGCCATGCGCCTGCTGGGCAAGACGGTCGAGATGGTTCGCTTCCCGGAGGAGTCGCACGATCTCTCGCGCAACGGACGGCCCGACCGTCGCGTGGAGCGCCTGCGCCGCATCTCCGCCTGGTTCGAGCGCTTCCTTGGCACGGCGGCGACGGATCCCATCAGCGAGGCCGCCACCCAGCTGCTTCCGGTACCCACGTTCGCGACGCGCGAGCTGCCATCCGAGCCGGCGATACCGGCTCCGACGCCAATGGAAGCGGCGGTGCCGGCTCCGCCCGCTGAGGAGGCCGTGCCCGAGCCGCAGCCGGAGCCGGAGCCGGAGCCGGAGCCGGCGGACGTCGAACCCGCTGCCCTCGCCGAGCTGCCGCCCCCGGCGCCCGAAGCGGAGGTGGAGACGGACGCGATGGTGCTCCAGACCCTGGCCCCGGTCGAGCCGGTGGTGGATGCGGCGGCGTCCGAGGCGGAGCTCGCCGAACCCGAGGCGCTCCCTGATCTCCCCGAGCCGGAGGCTGAAGGAGAGGCCGAAGCGGAGCCGGAGCCGGTTGCAGAGCTCGAGGCGCCCCTGAACCCGGCCCTACCCGTGGCGGGGGCGGAAGAAGATGTGGAGAAGGTCGAGGCGCACCCCGCCCCGCTGGCGGAAGATGGGATGGAGCCCGAAGCTTCGGAACCCTGGCTGCAGGCTGAGCAGGACTCCGATCCCGGGCGAGAGCCCGATCATGCCCCCCAATCTGAACCGGAGCCGGAATCAGAGCCCGCGGTCGCAGCCGAACCTGAGCCGGAGCCGGAGCCGGAGCCCGAAACCGAGCCGGAGCCAGAGCCTGTGATGGCAGCCGAACCTGAACCTGAACCAGAGCCCCCGGTCGCTGCCGTCGAGTCCGAGTCGGAGTCCGAGCCGGCCGAACCCGCGGTCGCGGCGGAAGTGGAACCAGCGCCCGAGCCGGCTGTCATGGCGGCCGAGCCGGAGCCGTCCGCGCAGTCGACCCAGGTCACGCGCCCACCCGTGCCCAACCCTGACGACGACCGTGTCGGGTCCACGATGGTGCGCTGGCCGGGCAGCACGTCACCCGGCAACGGATCTCCCACGTCGCAGCCCGAGACGTTCGAGGAGGCAACCTCGATCATCCCCGCGTGGCAGCACTCCGAGGCGCCGTCCGACTCCCGGCGCACGGTGTCGCTTCAGGCAGTGCCGATTGAGCAGATCGCCGCGGGCACGGCCTTCGCCGCCCTACTCACCTTCGAGTCAGGGCCGTTTGCGGGCCGGATCGTCGCACTCCCCAGCCAGATGGTGACCGTCGGCCGGGCGCCGGACAACGAAGTCGTCGTCGGTGACCCGGCGACCTCAGGTCACCACGGCAGGATCGAGGTGCGCAACGGATACTTCTGGATCAGCGACCTCGGGAGCACCAACGGCACCCTGGTCAACGGCGAGCCCGTGATCGAAAAGCAGCTGTCCGACGGCGACCTGATCGCCATCGGCCAGAACACGATGCGCTTCAGCCTGGAGAGCTAAAGAGGTATGAGGGAAAACCCGGGATGGTTTTCCCTCATCGCACGTGCGGCTTTGCCGCAGGTGCTGCTCCCATTCCGGTATAGCGTCGGGACTTGACTAAGTGATTAATCCCCGTGACGCGCGGTGACATTCACGCTCGCACGGGGACGGCCGGAGTAAATCCGGCCTAAAGGCCACGAAGTGGAATACCGCACAGGACCTAACCCGCGGTCGCCAGCTCCGTGCACTGCGCGGCGGCCTCTTCGAGCCTGGTGGTGAACTCCTCCACGTCGGGGACGATGCCCGGGTCCGCGGTGAGCCCGAAATACGCATCGCCGTTGTAGGAGACGATCGCGACGCCGAGCCCCATCGACGGGTAGAGCGGCGCAAACGGCCACACCTCCAGGAGCTGGGCGCCCCCTGAGTAAAGCGGGAACTGCGGACCGGGGATGTTGGTGACGTTGATGTTGGCTCCTGCCTGTGGGTTCGACATCAGCCGGCCGGCCAGCACCAGAAGGGACGCCGGAGCCCAGTCCGCAAGACCTGCCAGCTTGTCGGCGGCGACCGCCTGCCGCGTTCGCTTCAAATCGCCGGTGGTCACTTTGATCTGGCGCAGCCGCTGCTCGATGGTCAGATCGCCCGTGGGCAGCTCCAGCACCATGCCGCTGATCTGGTTCCCGAGGTGGCCATGTCCGTCGTCGCTGCGGACGCTGACGGGACAGAAGACACGCACCTTCTCGGGCACGCTCTCGCCGCGGCCCTTGAACCAGCGGTGAAGACCCTCCGAGACCACCGCAAGCACCGCGTCGTTGACGGTGCAGCCGAAGCGGTCCTTCAGGGCCTTGAACGATGCAAGCGGAACCTTCAGCCCGCGCCCGGTGCGCTGGGTACCGATCTTGCGGTTGAAGAAGAGGTCGGGACGCGGCCTGAACATCTTGCCGCTCAGCTTCAGCATGCCGGTCCATGGCAGGCGTCGTGTGCGCCAGAGCGCGGGCAGCCGAGTCCGCTCCTCTTTCTCCGCTGGATGGAAGTTCCACAGGAGAGGCCGGATCAGCTGCCAGTCCGACGGTGCGGGGCGAGGCTGCCAGCCATCCGCCGGCGGCTCGGGCGTGTAGCCCTCGGGCTCGGGATCCAGCAACAGCGCCAGGATGTCGACCGATGACACGCCATCGACCATCGCGTGGTGGGCACGGTTGACGATCACCACCCTGTCGCCGCGCAGACCGGTGACGATCGTCATCTCCCAAAGCGGCCGGCGCATGTCCAGCGGACGCGCCAGGATCCGCATCACCAGGCGCCTGAGCGACGCGCCGTCTCCTGGCGGCGGCAGTACCTCACGGCGGATGTGTGCGCCGAGGTCGAAGTGCGGGTCGTCGACCCAGACGGGATGCGCGAGGTTCCATGGCACGCGGTGGATGCGCTGCCGGTAGCGCGGAACCATATGGATCCTCTCTTTGACCGTCTCCTCGACCCCCAGCGCGCCGCGTCCGCCCGGTACCCGAGAACCGCCCTCGAACACGTAGACGGTGCCGATGTCGAGCGGCGTCTGCGGTCGCTCCGCGTAGAGAAACCACGCGTCGCGGGTAGAGAGCGGCTCGAAGAAGGGCTTCTCAGCCATTCGAGTCGCCGCCGCCGGAAGCCACGCCGACATCGTAAAGGGGAAACTCTGCCGTGCCGTAGGCTTCGGGACCGATGGCATCCGTCGTCGAGGTCTGGCGCTACCCGGTGAAGTCGATGGCCGGCGAACGCCTGGATGCGTGCGCGGTCGCCGAAACGGGTTTCGAAGGCGATCGACGCTGGGTCTTTGTCGACGGCGCGCCCAACCGCGCCGGCAAGCTGTTCACCATCCGCCAGGACCGGAGGCTCATGACCTACCGAGCCCGCCTCGCCAACGGCCACGTCGAGGTCGTAACTTCGGGGGGTGAGGTCTGTGACCTTGACGGCGGCATGGTGTCCCGACTTGCCGCCGATTTATCCCGTCCGCTGGCCTTGCGCGAGCTCGAGGGGGGCAACTTCGACGACTCGCCGGTGCTGCTGATAACCTTGCTTCCGTCGCGGCCTTCGGAGCCGAGGCCCGCATGCACGTCGATCACCGGCGGTTCCGGGCCAACCTGTACGTCGACGGCCTTGCACCGCACGAAGAGATCGCCTGGTTGGGCCGGCGCGTCCAGGCGGGCACCGCGGAGCTGGAGGTGGTCAGCCGCTGCGAGCGCTGCGTCGTCATCACGCACGACCCGGACACGACGGTCACGACGCCGGCGCTGTTGCGCCTCCTCACCGACACTCAAGACACATGCATGGGCGTTTACTGCCGCGTGACGCGGCTGGGCCGGGTGGCCTCCGGCGACACCATCCACGTGGTGTAGCTTTGTCGCCGGCGGCTGTTGTCGGGAAACCAGGAGGAACGCATGGCGATCAAGGCTTTCACAGCGGAGTGGGCGGACCAGTTAAGAGACGAGGTCAACAAGTCCAGCGTCTACAAGGCGGCGGCCAAAGGGTGGAAGTGGACGGTCGGGTTGGTCGTCGAGGCTGAGCCGGACAAGCATTTCCCGGAGGCGCGCGGCCTCGTGATGGACCTGTTCGACGGCGAGGCGCGTGATATCAAAGTCGGTGCGGCCGCCGACGCCCAGAAGTGCGACTTCGTGATCACCGCCCCCTACTCGCGCTGGAAGCAGGTCGCCAAGCTGGAGCTCGACGCGACCAAGGGCATGCTCCAGGGGAAGCTCAAGCTGAAAGGCGACCTGCCGACCATCGTTCGCTACACGAAGGCGTCCCAGGAGCTGACCATGTGCACGACCCGGTTTCAGACCGAATGGCCAGACGAAAGTTAACAGCGGAAGCAGCGAAAAACGAGTCCGTTCTCCCTTCAGGGGAGAGGGCTAGGGAGCGGGGCGTGGAAGAACGCCACCTGGTCGCATACGCCAGCAAGGAGCCCAGCGCGTTTGCAGAGATGCTCGGAGGCCTGATCGAGGCCAACGTCCGAGCCCATCCTGACAAGAGGAAGGACTTTGACGCGCTGATCGCGCGCGTCGGCATCTGGGTCACCGACATCGACGAGGGCGTGACCCTGGTGTTCGATGCCGGGCGGCTGACCGTTTACAACGGGCTCGAGCCCCGGCGCACGATCACGATCCGCGCGGAGGCCGAGACCGTGATGAGCCTGAGCAACCTGAAGATCGGAATCCTCGGCCTTCCGGTTTATTACGACGAGGTGGGACGAGGAGTCGCGTCGAAGCTGGTCCTGGGCAGGCTGAGGATCGACGGGCTGCTGCCCAACATCGCGACGCTCAACCGCGTGACGCGGATCTTCTCGGTGCACTGATGCGCCTGGTAGTGATTGGCGCCGGCAGCATGGGGGCCCAGATCGCGCAGCAGGCCGCGCTCTGTGGAGTCGAGACCTGGCTCAGTGACACCAGCGCCGAGCAGCTTCAGAGGGCCCGCGACTCTAACCGCGGTCATCTCATGCGGCGCGTCGAGAAGGGCAAGCTCGGGAAGGTCGAAGCCGAAGAGGCGCTGTCCCGGGTGCGCGAGACCACAGACCTGTCCGAAGCGGCATCAAGCGCTGACTTTGTAATCGAGGCGGTCTTCGAAGACCTGCAGCTGAAGCGCTCCGTCTTCGCCGAGCTGGACCGGGCCGCGCCGGCGGACGCGGTCCTCGCGAGCAACTCGTCGACGATGGGAATCAGCAAGATCGCCGGCGAGACCACCAGGCCTGCGCGCTGCGTGAACATGCACTTCTTCTATCCGGTGCTGGTGATGGACCTGGTCGAGGTGGTGCGCGGGCCTCAGACCTCGGATGAGACCGTGGATCGCGCGATGTCGGTGGCGCGCGAGATCGGTCGCACGCCGGTGCTCATCAACAAGGAGATCGACGGCTTCATCGTCAACCGCATCCTGCACGCCGCGACCCAGGAGGCCTACAGGCTTCTCGACGCCGGCGTGGCCGGGTTCGAAGACATCGATGTGGCGGTCGAGAAAGGCCTCAACTGGCCGATGGGTCCCTTCCGCCTGGGCGACTTCACAGGCCTGGACGTGACATACAAGGCAAGGCTGCACATGTATCAGAGCACAGGAGAGGAGCGATTCCGGCCGTCGCCGCAGCTGGAGGCGAAGGTCAAAGCCGGGAAGCTCGGCCGCAAAAGTGGTGAGGGCTGGTACTCGTATTGAGCGCGCCGGATCGCATCCATCACATCGGCGTCGCGGTGGCCGACCTCGACGAATCGATCCGGCTCTACCGCAACGCGCTGGGAGCCGAGCTCGTCCACCGCGCCGCCAGCGAGACCGAAGGGCTCGAGGCCGCGCTTCTGCGCGTCGGCGATGGTGAGATCGAGCTCATGTCGGCGATGCGCGAGGATTCGCCGATCGGGAAGTTCGTGGCGAAGCGGGGCCCCGGTCTGCACCACGTCGCGTACGGCGTGACCGACATCGAGGTCGCGCTCGCTGCAGCTCGTGAGGCCGGTCTCGAGCTGATCGACGCCGAACCCCGCATCGGCCTTCACGGCAGGCGCATCGCGTTCGTGCACCCCAAGAGCATGGGCGGCGTGTTGACGGAGTTCGTCGAAACATGACCGATGTCCAGAACGACAGTGGCCTGCCGCTCAAGTCGGTGTACTCGATCGAGGACAGACGCGCCGAGGAGCCGCCGCCGGGCGATTTCCCGTTTACGCGCGGCATTCACAAGGACATGTACCGGGGCCGCCTGTGGACCATGCGCCAGTACGCCGGGTTCGGCTCGGCAGCGGAGTCGAACGAGCGGTACCGGTTTCTGCTGAAGCAGGGCCAGACCGGACTCTCGGTCGCATTCGATCTCCCCACCCAGATCGGCTATGACTCGGACGACCCGATGGCCAACGGCGAGGTCGGGAAGGTGGGCGTTGCCATCGACTCGCTCGAGGACATGGAGATCCTGTTCAAGGACATTCCACTCGAGCGGGTTTCGACGTCGATGACCATCAACGCCACCGCTGCAATGCTGCTGCTGCTCTATCAGCTGGTGGCGGAGAAACAAGGCTGCCCTCCCGAGAAGATCACGGGCACAACGCAGAACGACATCCTCAAGGAGTACGCGGCCCGGGGGACGTACATCTTTCCGCCGAAGCCTTCGATGCGCCTCGTCACGGACCTCTTCGCTTACTGCGGTCGCTCGCTGCCAAGCTGGAACACGATCTCGATCTCCGGCTACCACATCAGGGAGGCCGGCTCGACCGCGGCCGAGGAGATCGCGTTCACGCTCAGCCATGCGATCGCGTACGTCGAGGCGGCACAGGCGGCCGGGCTCTCGGTGGACGACTTCGGCCCGCATCTCTCCTTTTTCTTCGCCGCGCACATGGACTTCTTCGAGGAGGTGGCGAAATTCCGCGCAGCCAGGCGGATGTGGGCGCGCGTCATGCGCGACCGCTTTCACGCCGCCGACCAGAGGTCTCTGGCTCTTCGGTTCCACACCCAGACCGGTGGCGTCACGCTCACTGCCCAGCAGCCGCTGAACAACGTGGTGCGGACGACGCTCGAGGCGATGAGCGCGGTGCTGGGTGGCACGCAGTCGCTGCACACCAACGGGTATGACGAGGCGCTGGGGCTGCCTTCGGAGAGGGCGGCCGAGCTTGCACTGCGCACGCAGCAGGTGATCGGCTACGAGACGGCCGTGCCGCTGGTCGCCGACCCGCTCGGCGGTTCCTACTACGTCGAGAACCTCACGGACCGTGTGGAGGAGGAGGCGCAGTCGATCATGGCCGAGGTGGACGAGCTGGGAGGTGCTGTGGCATGCATCGAGAGCGGCTGGACGCAGCGCCGAATCGCAGACAGCGCATACCGGCTGCAGCGGCGAGTCGAGTCCGGCGAGCGTGTCGTGGTGGGGGTCAACCGATATTCGGAAACAGGCGCCGAAGCCGTCGAGATCATGAAGATCAGCCCGCGCCAGCAGGCAGAACAGACGCGCGCCCTCGAGCAGCTGCGCGCGCGCCGGCCGAAGGCGCTCGTCGAACGTCACCTCGCCGAGCTCGAGCGCGCGGCGCGCGGAACCGCAAACCTGATGATCCCGCTCAAGGCCGCCCTGGCCGACTACGTGACGATCGGCGAGTGCTGCTCGGTCCTGCGCGGCGTGTTCGGCGAGTACCGGCCGGGGGAGGCGGCCTGATGGGATCACCAACACCCAAGCGGCGAAAGGTCGATCCGCTCAACGAGCTGCGCCAGCGCAAGTACGAGGCGGGGCACGGAGACGCAGAGGCCTTCAACCGGCAGCACGCGAAGGGCAAGCTCACCGCGCGCGAGCGGATCAATCGCCTGGTCGACCGCAATTCGTTTGAGGAGATCGACATCTTCGCGAAGCACCGTGCCACCGGCTTCGACCTCGAGAGCAAGAGGGTGCCGGGTGATGGAGTGGTCACCGGCATGGCAAAGATCGATGGGAGGGACGTGGTCCTGTTCAGCCACGACGCATCGGTCTTCGGCGGCTCGCTCGGTGAGGTCTTCGCGGAGAAAGTGATCAAGGTCATGGACCTCGCCTTGCGCAACCGGATCCCGATCATCGGCATCAACGACTCGGGCGGCGCGAGAATCCAGGAAGGGGTCGTCTCGCTGGCGGGCTACGCGGAGATCTTCTGGCGCAACGTCGAAGCCAGCGGTCTCATCCCCCAGCTCAGCCTGATCCTGGGCCCGTGCACCGGTGGCGCCGTCTACTCGCCGGCGATCACCGACTTCACCTTCATGGTCCACGAGGTGGGCTACATGTTCATCACGGGGCCGGAGGTGATTCGCGTCACGACGGGCGAAAAGGTTACTTTCGACTCCCTTGGAGGCGCCGAGGTGCACAACGTCAAGTCGGGCGTCGCCCACTTCCTGGCCGAATCAGAAGACGAGTGCTTCGCCCAGGTACGCCGCCTCTTCAAGTACATCCCGCAGAGCTCGGAGCAGCAGCCGCCCATGGCCGGCACCACCGACGATCCAGAGCGCGCTGCGCCCGGCCTCGCGACGATCATCCCCGACAATCCCAAGGAGCCTTACGACATCAAAGAGGTCATCGGGATGGTCGTGGACCACGGCGACTTCTTCGAGGTCCAGCCTTACTACGCGATGAACATGGTCGTCGGGTTCGCGCACCTCGACGGCCATCCGATCGGCGTGGTTGCAAACCAGCCGAAGGTGATGGCGGGCGCGCTCGACATCAACGCCTCGGTGAAGGCCGCGCGGTTCGTTCGCTTTTGCGACGCGTTCAACATCCCGCTCGTCACGTTCGTCGACGTGCCGGGTTTCCTGCCGGGTACGGCGCAGGAGTACGGAGGCATCATCCGTCACGGAGCGAAGCTGCTCTACGCGTTCAGCGAGGCGACCGTGCCGAAGCTGACCGTGATCACGCGCAAGGCATACGGCGGCGCTTATTGCGTCATGTGCTCGAAGCACATCAGGGCGGACTTCAACGTCGCCTGGCCGACGGCGGAGATCGCGGTGATGGGACCGGAGGGCGCGGTCAACATCATCTTTCACCGCGAGCTGGAGGCCGCCGCGGATCCGGTGGCCCGGCGGCGGGAGCTCGTCAGCGATTACACGGAGCGGTTCGCCAATCCCTTCATTGCTGCTGAGCGGGGTTACATCGATGACGTGATCGAGCCGGGCCGGACGCGTTGGGAGCTCATCCGGGCGTTGAGGATCGCGCTTCGGAAGGAGCGGCGGCGCAGCCCGAAATGGCATGGGAACATCCCGCTCTAGGGGGGTCGTGGCGGCAGGGTCTGGCGGGGAAAGGTTGCCCAAGGAATTTGGCATTTTTCTGGCTTTTTTACGATCAACTCTATTGACAAGCGAAACGCGGCGCTACGTAACCTGCGCCCTGTACCGGCACTGGTCCGCTGACGCTTTTCGCTTCAGGGGTGACAGATTCGCTTTACTTCCACACAGTGCAATCAAGGTACTTGACGGATTAACAAGTTCACTATACATTTGGGATTCCGCCTGCTCGGGGATCTGATACCGCTCATTCGGGTTCTGGATTGGAGGGGTCGCGATGAGACGGATCACGGTCTGGGGACGACGTGTTTCGATTGCCGTACTCTTGGCGTTAGCGGCGTCCTCTATAAACATTCCCCTGCCGGGGATAGCAGGGGCGGCGCCTCCATCCTCTAGTTCCAACCGAATTCTGATCGATCAGCCTGACCCGCCGGACAACAATGTGCCTGCGCCGGCCCTGCCGCCGGGGGCGCCCGTAAAGCAGATCCCAACCACGGTGATCTCTGCTTCCGTTCATCTCAATCACGTGTCCAAGCTCACCCCGGCCGACGTTCAGAGTCTCCAGGCGCACGGGTACACGATCCTGGACAACATGGACGGTCGAATCCGGGTTCAGACCGCTGTCAGCGGCAAGGCTCAGCAGTTCCTGATAGCCGACGCCAAGCTTCGGAGCGGTAAGGAAGTCATTGGCTTCGGCGTCTACCAACCAGCCAACCAGCCTACGGCCGGCCTCATAGGAACCACTGTTCAGGCTTGGTCCTGGGGCTTCGGATGGTGTTCCTACGCTTATATGAACAGCTCAGGAGGCGACCTGCACGTTCATCTCTGCGCCCAAGATTCGCCGTATGTCCTTGCCATTGCATTAGTGATTGCAGCCGCTGTTGGAGCGTTGATCGGAATCGTTGTTGGCATCGGCTGTGGCGAGATCTGCGGGCCGATTGTTGGGGTCGCAGCTATTTCGATTCTCTCGATCGCACTCATAGGCTACTGGTGGTTGCACAGCGACAGATATGGCAACACCGACATTGTGATACCCCACTGGACCATGGTGTCGCCTTTTGGAGGATATATTCTCTGGGTCAATAGTGGACGCTGGGACTATATGTCCAACCAGTGCTGGATCCTCGACAATCGCTGGTACGATCGGTACTGTTAGGCATGCGTTTACACTTTCTCTGGGGAGTCGTTTGGGCATTGCCTGCGATAGTCGCCATCGCCGCCATCCCGTTCTATATGCGATTCCGGCGCCGCCGGCATCGTGACAATGGGCAATCCTGACCGTTAGGCGCTGCGTCGCAGGGTGGCTACTCTGAGTAGGGCGGAAGGGTAACAGTGAAGATCGCTCTGTGCGGGCTGCCCTGGTCCGCCGTCGCGGTGCCTCGCTTGAGGACGAGGTGATCCGCCCCGACCTGTATCGACACGACCTCGCCGCGCCGCGGGCACGCGAGGAGAACTCGGATCAAGGCCAGGTCGCGGCGTGAGCCGAAGTCGGCGCCGCCGCAGGCCGCCAGCAGGCGCTTGATGGCGGCGTCGCTGAGCACCGGCGTCTTGGGCTTGCCGAGCTTGGGGCCTTGAAGCCGCCGACCGGACTGACCTCGATGTCGTGCTCCTTGACCAGCCAGCCGAAAAAGGTTCGCAGCGACCTGAAGCGCATGTGCTGGGTCGCCGGTGCCTTGCCCGCCCTGTCGAGCTCCCGGATGTAGCGAAGCACGTCCTCTTTGGTGACGGCGCTCAGCGCCGGCAGATTACCCTTGGCAGTGATGAGGTACTGGCCGAAGTCCGCCACGCTAGTCCGATACACGCGCAAGGTCTCGGCCGATCTGTTTCCGTCGCTCAGCCCGAACGAGTCCCAGCTCGGCAGCCATGGCGGCGGAAAGGGGATCAGGGCACGGTCCACTGCACAACGAAGTGCATCACCTCAAAGGTCATCACCGCACCCTCGGTCGAGTGGGCTGGCGCCTGTTGATGGCTCGTCCCGAGATCAGATGTCAACGGCAAGGCTCGGGACGGGGCTTCGGAAGTTGGCATGAAGCTTCTCGAGTACCAGGCCAAGGAGGTGCTCGCCTCGCTTGGCATAGCGATACCGCCGGGCAAGGTCGCGCGGACTCCAGACGAGGCGGCGGCCGCTTGTGCGGAGCTTGGCCCCGTCGCCGTCAAGGCGCAGGTGCCCGTCGGCGGGCGCGGCAAGGCCGGCGGCATCAAGCTCGCGCGGACGCCCGACGAGGCGCGAGCGGCCGCCGCCCAGATCATCGGCATGGACATCAAAGGCTTCAAGGTGCCGCTGGTCTATTGCGAAACGGCGCTCGAGATCGACCGCGAGATCTACCTAGGCTTCACGGTCGACCGCGATGCGCGCGCCAACATCCTCATGCTCTCGGCGAAGGGTGGGATGGAGATCGAGCAGGTGGCCGAGGAATCGCCTGAGTCGATCGCACGGCTTTATCCGAACCCGTGGCGCGGCCCGCTCGATTTCGAGCTCACCCAGCTCGTGTACGAAGCCGGGCTCGGCGAGCTCGCGCGCCCGCTCACGAGCCTGATCAAGAAGCTCTACCGCGCGATCCCCGAGCTCGACGCTGTCACGGCGGAGATCAACCCGCTGGTCGTGACCAAGAGTGGCGAGGTGATCGCCGGCGACGCAAAGCTCGAGGTCGACGAGAACGCCGCCTGGCGGCACAAGGATCTCGAGCAGCGGTACGGCGGTGTGCTGGAGGGCGACCCGTTCGAGGTCGAGGCGAAGAAGCGAGGCCTCACCTATGTGTCGCTTGACGGCGAGATCGGCATCATCGGCAATGGCGCCGGCCTATGCATGAGCACCCTCGACCTGGTCCAGCGCGCGGGTGGCCATGCCGCCAACTTCTGCGACATCGGCGGCGGCGCGAAAGCCGAGGTGGTGCAGAACGCGCTTGCCGTGATCCTCATGAATCCTCGTGTGAGGGGCGTGCTGATGAACGTCTTCGGCGGCATCACGCGCGGAGATGAGGTGGCCAAGGGCCTCGTCGCCGCTCGTGACAACCTCAAGATGCAGCTCCCGCTGGTCGTCCGCCTCAGCGGCACTCGCGAGGCTGAAGGCCGCAAGATCCTCAAAGAGAACGGCATCGAGCCTGGCGCGAACGCCTGGGAGGCGGCTCAGAAGATCGTCGAGCTGACGAGGGTCGCGGCCAAATGAGCATCCTCCTCGATGCTTCGAGCAGGGTCATCGTGCAGGGGATCACCGGTCGCGAAGGCACCTTCCACGCCGAGCAGATGCAGGCGATGGGCACCAGGGTCGTTGGTGGAACCAGCCCCGGAAAGGGCGGCACCGCGCACATCGGCTTGCCCGTCTTCAACACCGTGGCGGATGCCGTGAAGGCGACCGATGCCAACGCCTCCGGCATCTTCGTGCCGCCGCCCTTCGCCGCCGACGCGATCATGGAGGCCGCCGCATCGGGCATCACCCTGATCGTGTGCATCACCGAGGGCATTCCGATCCAGGAAATGATCAAGGTGAAGGACTTCCTGCGCGGCTATCCGGCAGCGCGACTCATCGGGGCCAACTGTCCGGGCTTGATCACGCCCGGCGTGGCGAAGATCGGGATCATCCCGCAAAACATCACCTCATCCGGTCCGGTCGGGCTCGTCTCCCGCAGCGGCACGCTCACCTACGAGGTCGCATCGGCGCTCTCAGCCTCAGGCCTGGGTCAATCGACCATCGTGGGCATCGGTGGCGATCCCGTGCTCGGGCTGACGTTCCGCGACGTCATCGAGCTGTTCGAGCAGGACCCGGCGACGACCCATCTGGTCGTGATCGGCGAGATCGGCGGAAGCGACGAGGAGCGTGCCGCCGAGCTGCTCGCGCGCGGCAGCCGGCTCAAGACAGTGGCTTTTATCTCAGGGCGGACCGCTCCGGAAGGCAAGCGGATGGGCCACGCCGGAGCGATCATCTCGGGCAACCGTGGCACCGCGAAGAGCAAGGAAGAGGCTTTCCGGAAAGCCGGCGTTGCCGTCGCGGAAACCACCGACGAGATCGTCGGACTGCTGAGATGAGCGCGGTGCCGATCAGCCTCACCCGCGCCGTGCCGGCGGACAGGCTGCGCGACCTCGCCCTGCTCGCCGGACTTCTGCTCTGGCTCGCCTACACCAGGATCTTTTTCCTTCTCCAGGGTGCGCACCTGGCCGCTCCGCCCTGTCCGTTCTTCTACCTGACCGGGCATCCCTGCCCGTTCTGCGGTGGGACACGCTCGTTCGCGTACATGTGGCAGGGCGATCTCTCCAACGCCGTCAGGCTGTTTCCGCTGGGACCTCTGTTTTTCGCCGGCACCTTCGCCGGCGTTGCCGGGCTCGCGGCGGGAGCCATCAGCGGCCGCACGTGGACGCCTCGCCTCACCCGAATGCAGTGGCGACTGCTGGCAGTGGGAGCAGTGAGCGGGGTGGTCGTGAGCTGGGCCCTGAAGGTCTTCATCCTCGGAAATTGAGATCCGGCAGCTTGGGCCGGAAGATTGGCAACTGTTCCGCAAGGTGAGGCTGGCGGCGCTGCGGGATGCGCCATTCGCGTTCGGCTCGACCTACGAGCGCGAGCAAACCGCCGACGAGAAGAGTTGGCGCGAGCGACTTGCCAACCGCGCCCAGCTCGCGGCCGAGCTCGATGGTGAGATCGTCGGCACGGCCGCCGGCATCGCCTCTGACAAGACGAGCGCGGCTCTCATCTCGATGTGGGTCGCCCCACGCGCACGCGGCCGGGGCGTCGGAGCGCGGCTCGTGAATTCCGTCGTCGACTGGGCGAAGAATCAGGGCTACTCAACGGTGCTGCTGTGGGTGACCGACGGCAACGCGGTGGCGGAGCGACTCTACGAACGCTGCGGGTTCGCGCGCACCGGTGTGGTGCAGCCGGTGCACCCCGGTGAGCCCCGGCTCGAGTTCGAGATGGGGAAACGGATCTAGCTCGTGCAAGGATTGGTGATGTGGACTTCGAGCTGACCAGCGAGCAGCAGGCGATTCGTGACACGTGCCGGGACTTCGCGCGCGAAGTCGTCGCTCCGGCGGCGGAGGAGCTCGACCGCGAGCACAAGTTCGGTTACGACGTCGTGCGGCAGATGGGGGAGCTGGGCCTGTTCGGCCTACCGTTCTCGGAGGAGTACGGCGGCGCCGGTGGCGATTTTCTCTCGCTCTGCCTTGCGATCGAAGAGATCTCGCGCGCCGACACCGGCGTCGGGATCACGCTCGAAGCCGCGGTATGTCTCGGAGCAGCGCCCATCTACGATTTCGGCACCAAGGAGCAGAAGGAGCGCTGGCTCCCGGAGCTGCTCGCGGGACGCAAGCTATGGGCCTTCGGCCTGACCGAGCCGGAGGCAGGATCGGATGCCGGCGCGACGAAAACGAGGGCTGAGATTCGCGATGGGAGCTGGGTCATCAACGGCTCCAAGCAGTTCATCACCAACTGTGGAACGGACATCTCGGCAGGCGTGACGGTAACTGCGGTGACGGGGAAGCCGAACGGTGGCCGTCCCGAGATCAGCGCGATCATGATCCCGACGGGCACTGACGGCTATCACGTGCTCGCTTCCTACCGCAAGCTCGGCTGGCACTCGTCGGACACGCATCCGCTGAGCTTCGAAGACTGCGCCGTGCCCAAGGAGAACCTGCTCGGCGCGGAGGGTGGCGGCTACCGCCAGTTCCTGCACACGTTGATGGGCGGGCGAATCGCCATCGCGGCCCTCTCGGTTGGTCTAGCCCAAGCGTGCCTCGATGCGTCGCTCGCGTACGCCAAGGAGCGGAGGACCTTCGGCGTCCCGATCTCCAAGCACCAGGCCGTGCAGTTCAAGCTCGCCGACATGGCGATGGAAACGGAGCTTGCGCGAACGATGGTGTACCGCGCCGCGGTCACCTATATGCGTGGCGGCGCCGAGACGTCGGACGAGGCGCGGATGCTCGCCGCGATGTGCAAGCTCTACGCCTCCGAGGTTTCGAAGCGCGCGGCCGACCAGGCCGTGCAGATCCACGGCGGCTACGGCTTTATGGAGGACTACCCCGTCGCCCGCTACTGGCGGGACGTGAAGATCAACGAGATCGGCGAAGGGACCTCGGAGGTGCAGCGGATGCTGATCGCCCGCATCCTGGGTTGCTGAGTCTCCAAGCTGCGTGGCAATTAGGCCGGATTTACTCCCGCCGTCCCCAGCGGCCATTGAGGTCGCTCACGTCGCTAGGAGTGACTAATTCGACAGTCCGATCCCGGGGAAGGTGAGCAGGCGCCTTGGCGAAGCCAACGCGCCGATGCAATCGGTAAATCCCATCCTGCTCGCCGCCCTGCGCGCAGCGGAAACCGCCGAGGTTTCCGCTCATATCTTTATCGATAGACGCCGTTGTGGCCGAGGCTGTGCAGCCCCACGTTGGGGAAGTACGTGAGCCCGTGGTCCTGCGATCCGACGGGGATCTTGGCGAGGAGCTGCCCCGTGACGGTCGACATCACGTACACGGTTGCGTTATAGCGACCGGACGCCCACAGCTGCGTGCCTTCGGGGTTGAGCTGGAGCATGTCGGGAGATCCACCCCCAGGTATGCGCCACTGCGCCGTCACGGTGCGCGTGGCGAAATCGATGACGGAGATCGAGCCCTCGAGGCGGTTGGAAACGTAGAGCGACTTCGTGTCGCGAGAGACCTGAAGGCCGTGCGCGCCGCGCCCGGTGGGGATGAACTGGATCTCCTTCATCGCCACCGGGTCGATTACCGACACGCCCATCCTTCCCTGGTTGGTGACGAAGAAATAGCGGCCGTCGGGGGAGAGCTTGACGTCGATCGGCAGCCCGCCGACCCGGACGTAGCCGTCGAGCTTCATGTTGACCACATCCACCCTTGCGACGACACCGGAATACTCCGCCGAGATCATCAAATAGCTGCCATCCGCACTGAAGTCGAGATGGTCGGCGCCCGGCCAGGGAATGCCTACCGACTTGAGCAGGCGCCATCCGTTGTTGGGATCTCGAAACTCGATCCGCTGAAGCCGCTCCACGACGTCGATCGCCTTCGTGCCGTCGGGCGTGAAGTAGAGGTTGTACGGATATGGCATCGGGATCGTCTGGCCTGTCGGCCTTCCGGTGTGTATGTCGATCACCGTGAGCTTGCTCGATCCTTCGTCGTCGACATAAAGGGCGCTCATGTCCCATGCCGGCGCGATGTGATGAGGGATGGCGCCGACCGCGTAATGGTCGATCACCTTGAACGTCAGGGGGTCAATGACGTCAACGGTCCCCGCGTTGCTGTTGGGAACGTAAACGCGGGGCGGAAGATCGCACAGCGGGCACGCGACGACCCCGGACAGCGTGTTGGCGTACACGTTGAAGTCTGGTGGCGGCAGGCTCACGGGCTGCACATCTGGCGCCGGCAGCATGCGAGCCGGCTGGTCCTCAGCCGTGGTAAGGGCCGAGCTCGCGACGCTGGTCACCGGCGGCGCCGTCCAGACCACCGCGAAGACGACTCCCGCGGGGCTGACGACCGCCAGCGCAAAGAAGATCCCGAAGAGGATGCGAACCGGCCGCGAGCGCAGCGCGGCGCCCAGCCGGTTTTTATTCGTCGGGGAGGTCTTCAAGTTTTGGGGCGAGCTCGCAAACCCAACGCCCGTCGTCCAGGCGGCGGATGAAGCGGCTGTAGCCCTGGTTCCGGGCCACGTTCAGGAACTGCTCCTGCGCGATGAGCGAGCGGAGCCGGGCGAGGTCCGCATAGGTGCTGTCGCGCATGATGCCGCCGACGACTCCCGCCAGCTCCCGCCACTGTCCTTCCGACAGCGGCTCGCCGTAGCCGGCGATGGTCACCAGGAGCGCCGCCGTGGCGCCGGTGATCGTGTCCGGCAAGAGCTTGTCCGACTTCGCCCGCGAGATGATCTCGCGGCCGGTGCTGATGATGTCGGCGATCCGGTCACGGCGCACACCGATGATGTCGCGCCCACTGCCGACAGTGGTGCCCTCGAGATACCGCGGACCAGCTTCCATGACCAGCCCACTATTCTAGTTAACAGTCACCTTGGATCTCGAAATCGCCCCTGCGCACGCTTCCTTTCGCGCAGCGGTGCGCGAACTTGCCCAGGGCGCCGTCCTCCCCCATGCGGAAGCGGTCGACCGCGACCATCGGTTCCCGGAGGAGGCTGTGAAGGCGGCCGCGGAGGCGGGCCTGCTCGGCGTCCTGATCCCGCGTGAGTACGGCGGGGCCGGACTCGACGCGCTCGCCTTTGCGATCTGCATCGAAGAGCTCGCGCAGGCGTGTGCCTCGACCTCGGTGATCGTGGACGTGCACACCAGCGTCGGCAGCGAGCCGATCCTGCTGTTCGGCACCGAAGAGCAGAAACGGAAGTGGCTGCCGAGACTCGCTTCGGGGGAGCTGCTGGGCGCGTTTGCGCTGACCGAGCCCGCCTCGGGCTCCGACGCCGCATCCCTCACATCGAGCGCGCGGCGCTCCGGTGGTGGCTATGTCCTCAACGGCACCAAGACGTTCATCACCAACGCCGGCCGTGCAGGCCTATATGTCGTGTTTGCGCGCTCGGGACCTGAGGAGAGGGCCGCCGGAGTGACCGCGTTTCTCATTCCGTCCGACGCGCCCGGTCTGCGGATCGGCCAGGTCTTCAAGAAGATGGGGCTGCACGGATCGCCCACTGCCGAGATCGTGCTCGAAGACGTCGAGGTGCCGGTGGAGAATCGCCTCGGCGACGAAGGGCAGGGCTTCACAGTCGCGATGCGCGCGCTCGACTCCGGCCGCATCGGGATCTCCGGTCAGGCTCTGGGCATCGCCCAGGCGGCGGTCGATGAGTCTCGGGCGCTGCTGGCCGAGAGCTCGAGGGAACAGGGTGACGACTTTCTTCTCGCGGACATGGCAACCCGCCTCGAGTCAGCGCGGCTGCTCGCCTATCACGCCGCCTGGCTGTGCAGCCTCGGCCGTCCGTTCACCCGCCAGGCGTCGATGGCCAAGCTCCACTGCACTGATACGGCGATGCAGCTCGCCCTTGACGCCGTGCAGCTCGCCGGTAACGAGGGAACCGTGTCCGGCAGCCCGTTCGAGAGGCACGTTCGCGACGCCAAGGCCCTGCAGATCTACGAGGGATCGAATCAAGTTCAGCGGGTGGTCATCGCTCGCGAAGTCCTCCGCTAAGCTCACCTCGATGGATTTCGACTTCTCTGAGGAGCAGGTCGCGATCCGCGACACGATCCGGGAGCTCGTCCTGGACCGCGTCGCACCGCGAGCGGCTGAGATCGATGCGACGAGCGAGTATCCGAAGGACATCGAAAAGCTCTTCGCCGACAACGGAATCCTCGGTATCCCGTTTCCCGAGCAGTACGGTGGAATCTCCGGCTCGAGCGTCACGATCTGCATGGGCATCGAAGAGATCGCGAAGGCTTGTGCGAGCTCGTCACTGATCCTCGCGGTCCAGGCGCTCGGCTCATACCCGATCCTGGTCGCCGGCACAGAGGAGCAGAAAAAGCGCCTCTGCGTGCCGCTGGCGGCCGGGGAAAAGGTGGCGGCATACGCGCTTTCGGAGACCGGATCGGGCTCAGATGCGGCCGCGATGAAAACCAGCGCGAAGCGGTACGGCGACGAGTACGTGCTCAACGGGTCCAAGCAGTTCATCACCGCCGGCAGCGTGGCGGGGACGCTCGTGGTCTTCGCGCAGACCGATCCAGACGCGGATCATCGCGGTATCTCGGCATTCGTGCTCGAGCGCGAGACCAGCCCATGGCAGGCATCGAAGCTCGAGCACAAGCTCGGCATCCGCGGTTCGCCCACGGCGCAGCTCGTCTTCGAGGACGTGAAGGTTCCAGCGTCGAACCGGCTCGGCGATGAGGGCGCCGGCTTCAAGATCGCGCTGGCCGTCCTCGACCGGTCGCGACCCGGGATCGGGGCGCAGGCTCTCGGCATCGCCGAAGGCGCCTTCGATTACGCCCTCAACTACGTCAAAGAGCGCCAGCAGTTCGGCCAGCCGATCTCGAGCTTCCAGGGCATCCAGTTCATGCTGGCCGACATCGCGACGCAGATCGAGGCCGCGCGCCACCTCGTGTACCGCGCGGCGACCAAGGTGGACAGCAAGGCTCCCGACCTGACGAAGATCGCGGCGATGGCGAAGCTGTTTGCTTCGGACATGGCGATGAGGGTGACGACAGACTGCGTTCAGCTGTTGGGCGGCTACGGGTATATCTCGGATTACCCGGTCGAACGCATGATGCGAGACGCAAAGATCACGCAGATCTACGAGGGCACCAACCAGATCCAGCGCGTCGTGATCGCCAGGTCGCTCTTGAGATGAACGTGCCGGTCTCCGCTGAAATCGAAAAGGGGCACTCGGAAATCGCGCCACCGGTCGCGGAGGGCGTTGCGCCCTGGTACCCGCCCCCGAGCTATCCGCCTTCGCGCGTCAAAGCACCGGGATCGACCGATGGACGCGGAATCGCGTCACTGATTGCAGCCATCGCCGGGATCGTCCTCGGACTGCCCATGGGGATACCGGGCGTGGTGCTCGGGACGCTCGCCTACTTTCTCGGCAAGTCGGCCGTGCGCCGGATCGACAGCTCGCAGGGCGCGCTTGGGGGCCGCGGCGTCGCCGTCACCGGATGGTGTTCGGCATCGTGGCGATGGCGATCGGATCTGTGGTGAGCCTCATCTGGATCGTGGTGGTACTGGTCGCGACGGCGCAACCCACAGCCGGCGGCTGACCCGAGGCGCGTGGACCGCATCACCGATGCCTTCGTGTGGCCGGCCAGGGATCCCGCGTGGCTGACCAAGCTCCTGATCATCGCCCTCACCTTGCTGATTCCGATCGTGGGCGCCATCAACGGCCTCGGCTGGATGCTTGCGTCGCTCGACCGCCTGCGGGCCGGTGACGAGAGGCTTGCGCCGGCGAACCTCGGCTACATCCCTCGCGGCTTCCGTCTCTTCGTGGTGAACCTGGCTTACGAGCTCGCGGTCGCGCTGGTCGCGGCGTTGATCTATGTCCCCGCGCTCATGGTCGCCTCCAACCAGTCGCATGCCGCCGCCAATCCAGCCTTGATCTCCCTGGCCATAGTGCTCAGCCTGCTGGCCTTCAGCATCGCCACCCTCGGCAGCCTCGCTCTCAACTTCGCCATGCCTTCGATCGTGCTCGCCACCGACCGAGGTGGAATCGCCGGAGGCCTGCACGTGGGCGCAGTGGTGCGACATGCTCGCGCCAATATCGCCAGCACCCTGATCGCCGGCCTTATGCTGATCGCCGCGGGCTTCATCGGGTCGCTGGGCCTGGTCGCCTGCGGTATCGGAGTCCTTTTCACGACGGCGTATGCGCTCGCGATGCAGGCATGGGTCGTCCGCAGTTTCGAGATCGGGTCGCCTGCCGCTATCGCGGCATAAGGAGGTCGTCAGATGTCGGACTTGCCCCCACTGCCGCCGGCTGGAGGGTATCCTCCGCCACCACCTCCTCCGCCACCACCGACAGGCGGGGCCGGAATGCCTCCACCGCCGCCGCCACCGATGGGCGGAGGTGGAATGCCGCCGCCGCCGATGGGCGGTTCCTATGTACCGCCGCCACCATCTATGGGCGGCGGCTACGTGCCGCCGCCCCCTGGCGGATACGCGCCCATGTCGGCCGGTTATGCCGCGCCCCGAAATGACGGGCTCGCGGTCGCCTCGCTGGTGATCGGCATCGCTTCCCTGGTGTGCACCGTGGCGTGCCTCGGCATCGTGCTGGGCCCGACCGCGGCGATCATGGGGTTCATCTCACGCCAGCGGATCGCGTCGAGTGGAGGGGCGCTGGGTGGAGGAACCCTGGCGGTGGTGGGCCTGGTGCTGGGGATCGTCGGCTTTGTCGCAAGCGTCGGCTGGTTCTTCCTGATTCTTTCCGGATTGATCACCTCAGCGACGAACAGCACGCCGACGCCATGACGTAACCACTTAGGCCCGCACACCGTTTTCTCAGGCCTGGACGCTAAAATCCCCGTGCGCATGCTCAGGGCCAGGCCTAGGGCCAGGCGATCTCGCTACTCCGTCTCCTACCGCCTGACCAGGTCGGTCCCCGCGGCGCTCGTTGCCGCCCTGCTGCTGGTGGTGATCGTTGCTGCCACCCTGACCTACAAGCGATTCGACGATTTCATCACGGCCACCACGGGCCATCACATCAATCCCATCGGCGAGGTCGTGCAGGCTGTTGAGCCTGCGCAGGGGACCATCGCCTACAAGCTCAAGCACGGCCAGCAGGTCAACATCCTGCTGCTCGGGATGGGCGGCTACGAGAACGATGCGCCATATCTGACGGACTCGATCATGGCCGTCACCATCGACCCGACGTCCAATCGCGTGATGCTCGCGTCGATCCCGCGGGACCTCACCGTCCCAATGAATCTTCAGAACCCATCAAGCAGGATCTGGACGCAGAAGATCAACGCCGCGTATGAGGTTCCGTACACGAACATCATCTGTTGCGTCGCTTCGCAGTACACGGGCCGCACCGGCGGTGGGTATGCCGCGGAGCACGAGGTCGGCAAGGTGACCGGGATCACGTTCGACAAGTACATCGCGGTCGACTTCGTCGCGTTTCGCGACATGGTCAACGCTCTGGGCGGAGTCGACGTCTGCCTGAGCAGCGCCCTCGACGACAATTCGTACCCCAACTACAGCAACGGGTATATGCCGATCCACTTCAAGGCCGGCTGCCAGCACCTCAACGGCGAGCAGGCGCTGGAGATCGCCCGCTCGCGTCATGCGATACAACCTCAGCAGGCGTCCGACTTCGGCCGCGCCCAACGGCAGCAGGACATCATGCAGGCGATCAAGAAGAAGGCGACCACCGTCAACGGCTTCGCCAAAGCTCCCCAGCTCCTCGATGCACTGCAGAAGAACATCAACACCGACATGTCGCTGTCCGACATGAAAGCGATCTACGACTGGGGCAAGAACCTGCCCGACGCGTCGATCATCCGGGTCGCCCTGACTGCGAACTCCGACGCTGCGCCGGGGAACCTGCTCGACTTCGGGGACTGCGGTCTTGGTCCGTACGTTTCACAGCTTTGCGCCGACGACCCTAGCTTCAACATGATCCACAAGTACCTCGCCTCGGTCCTGATCGACCCCAAGACCCTGGCGGAGAAGGCGCCTGTGCAGTTTGTCAACGGCTCGACCAATTTCGGCGGTCTCGACTCCCTCGTCACCACGATGTTCGATCCGACCGGCCTTCAGCTGGCTGACCCTGTCGGCCACCCCGCATCGGCCCAGACCCTGATCCTCGACTACTCTGGCGGCCAGTTCCCGCTCACGACAAAGTACCTCCAGAATTTCTTCGGCGGCACTGTCGTGGCGGCGACTCCCACCAACCCCGCCCCCGCATCAGGCCAACAGACGTATGGACTGGTGGTGGTGCTGGGACACGACTTCGCCCTACGCTTCTTGGGCGAGTAGTGAGCTGAACGACTCCGACCTGGAGAGCCGGTTCCGGTCCGGCGACGTCCGCGCCCTGGCGAGGGCAATCAGCATGGTCGAGCGGCGCGATCCCTCGGTGCGCGTGCTGGAAGAGTCCCTTCGGGCACAGCGTCGTGCACCCGGCGTGGTCGGCTTCACCGGCGCTCCCGGCACAGGTAAGTCGACCCTGGTCGATGGCGTGGTCGCCCTGCTGCGGAAAAAGAGCAGCTCGGTCGCCGTGCTCGCGACCGACCCCAACTCGCCGTTCACCGGCGGCGCGATCCTCGGCGACCGGATCCGGATGCAGCGCCACGCGTTGGACCCGAAGGTGTTCATCCGCAGCATGGGGGCCCGGGGCCACCTGGGCGGCCTGTCGCTTGCGACGCGGGAGGCGATCCGGCTGCTGGGCGCCTTCGGTTTCGACGAGGTCATCCTCGAGACGGTCGGAGTCGGCCAGTCCGAGCTAGAGGTCGCCGCGGTGGCCGGCACCACGGTCGTCGTGCTGACCCCGAACCTCGGGGACGGCGTGCAGATGATCAAGGCGGGGATCCTTGAGATCGCCGACATCTTCGTGGTCAACAAGGCGGACCTGGACGGTCACGTTCGCGTCATGACCGAGCTGCGCTCCATGCTCAGCCTTGCGCCGAGAGGCCAGATCTGGAAGCCGCCCATCCTCGCCACGGTCGCCGCCAAGCAGGAGGGGATCGAAGAGCTCTGGGCAGCCGTGCTTGCTCACCGAGACCACCTGGAATCGAGCGGACGGGCCCGCGAGCTCGCCGAGCAGAGGCTCAAGGACGAGACCGGCGAGGTGGCGGCCGAGATCGCCCGCAACCGGGTTCGGCGCGCCCTGGACGAGGAACCGGCGCTCGCCGAGCGCCTGCTCGACGAAGGGACGCCTTACAACACGGCCGAGGAGATATTGGATCGCGGGCGGCAAATCTAAGCCAGCGCCCCTCGGGCGCTTTGCGCCACCTCCCCATAAGATGGGGAGGTCAATGAGAGTCCGAGCTCGCGACCCCAAACAGGCCTGGAAGGAGGATTTCGAAAGCAGTCCCGTGCGGGACGACGGCATCGAGACCTCGACGATCTCGGGAATCCCGCTCCAGCCGCTGTACACGACCGACGACCTTCCCCGCCGGCCGGAAGAGCTGCCCGGCCAGTTTCCCTACACGCGGGGGATCCACCCGAGCGGGTACCGCGGCCGGCTCTGGACCATGCGTCAGTTCTCCGGCTTTGCCACCGCGGAGGAGACCAACCGCCGCTACAAGTACCTGCTGGCCAACGGCCAGACCGGGCTATCGGTCGCCTTTGACATGCCCACGCTGATGGGACAGGATTCGGATGCACCGACGAGCCGCGGAGAGATCGGCCACTGCGGGGTCGCGATCGACTCGCTGGCCGACATGGAGACGCTGTTCGCCGGCATCCCGCTGGCCGACATCACCACGTCGATGACCATCAACTCGCCTGCGGCGATTTTGCTCTGCATGTACATCGCGGTCGCCGAGGAACAGGGCGTGCCGGCATCGCGGCTCGGCGGCACTTTGCAGAACGACATCCTGAAAGAGTTCATCGCGCAGAAAGAGTTCATCTTTCCACCGGCGCCTTCGATGCGCCTGGTCGTCGACTCCATCGAGTACTGCGCCAAAGAGGTCCCGCAGTGGAACACGATCTCCATCTCGGGTTATCACATCCGGGAGGCCGGCTCCACCGCCGTCCAGGAGCTCGCGTTCACGCTCGCGGACGGCATGGCATACGTCGACGCCTGCATTGAGAGGGGCATGCGCATCGACGACTTCGCACCGCGACTTTCATTTTTCTTCGACGCCCACATCGATTTCTTCGAGGAGATCGCGAAGTTCCGCGCGGCGCGGCGCATCTGGGCGCGATGGATGCGAGAGCGCTACGGGGCGCAGTCGGAGCGGTCGTGGAAGCTGAGATTCCACACGCAAACCGCCGGTGTATCGCTGACGGCGCAGCAGCCGGAGCTGAACATCGCGCGCACCGCGATCGAGGCGCTCGCGGCGGTCCTGGGCGGGACGCAGTCCCTGCACACCAACGCGATGGACGAGGTGCTCGCGCTGCCCACAGACAAATCCGCGCGGATCGCGCTTCGGACGCAGCAGCTGCTCGCGTACGAGAGTGGAGTGGCCAACACGGTCGACCCGCTCGGGGGCAGCTATTTCATCGAGGCGCTGACCGATGAGATGGAGAGACAGGCGGAGAAGTACTTCAAGAGAATCGAAGACCTCGGTGGGGTCATTCCCGCGATCGAGGCGAGCTTCTTCCAGAAGGAGATCGCCGACGCCGCTTTCCAGTACCAGCGGGAGCTCGAAGAGAAGCGGCGGATCATGATCGGCGTCAACGACTTCACCGTCGACGAAGAGGTCCCGATCGAGATTCTGCGCATCGACCCGAAGCTCGAGATCGAGCAGGTCGCACGCGTTCGCGAGGTGCGACGGAAACGTGACCAGGCGAGGTGCTCGAAGGCGCTCACGAGCTTGCGCAAGGCGGCGGCGGGCACGGACAACCTCATGCCCTACATCCTCGAGTCGGTTCGGGCTTACGCCACCGAAGGCGAGATCATGAACACGCTGATCGAGGTGTTCGGCATCTATACCGAACAGGCGGTCGTTTGAGTCCCACCGCCGTGCGTCCCGTGCGGATCATCGTGGCCAAGGTCGGCCTAGACGGCCACGACCGCGGGGTCAAGGTCGTGGCGCGCGCGCTTCGCGATGCCGGCTACGAGGTCATCTACACCGGGCTGCGGCAGACCCCTGAGATGGTCGTTGACGCGGCCCTGCAGGAAGACGCCCAGGTGATCGGGTTGTCGATCCACTCGGGCGCGCACATGACGCTTTTCCCCGCCGTGGTGGAGGAGCTCAAGCGCCGCAAGGCCACGGACATCGTGGTGTTTGGTGGAGGGATCATCCCGGACGACGACATCGCGGCCTTGAAGAAGCAGGGTGTGGAGAAGCTCTTCACCCCCGGAACACCGCTGCAGGAGATCGTCGACTGGCTGCGCCAGCGCTTCCCCGAGGAAAAGCGCTAGCGCAGCTCGTCTTCAGCTCGTCGTGACGATCGTCCCCGCGATCTTGTCGTGGATCGCCTGCTTCTGGGGGTCCCACAGCTGCCACAGCCAGCCGATCGCCCCGATGATGCAGACGGTGAAGCCGACCTCGAGAACCCAGATAAACCCGCGCAATGCGGCCTTGCCCATCGTCGGGTACTGCCCCGTCGCCATGTCGCGCACCTTGAAGCCAAACGGCATCATCCCGATCGAGGCCCCGCGCGAGCTCCAGAAGTATCCGAAGTAAGCGACGTCGATCACGATGTCGATCAATCCCGCGAGTCCCCGTACGTTCTGGAGGATCGTTCCGATGATGGCGTTGATGACGAGCAGGATTACAACGTCGATCAGGCCGCCGACGATTCGCATACCCGGGCTGGCCAGGTTGCTCGGCGCCGCCATCGCGTACCCGCCACCGCCGCCTGGAGGCATCATGGGCGGCATTCCGCCACCGGGCGGTGGTGGAGGCATCATCGGCGGCGGATATCCGCCGCCGGGCGGCGGCGGGGGAGGTGGGGCCCCTGGGGGAGGCGGTGGGTTCTGCATACCTTTCGGACCCTCCTGGTGTATTCGGTTTGGCCGCGCCCGGGCCGGCGGCCGGACGGCTTTGCCGTATCATAACCAGCGCCTCCCAACCCGAGGCCGAAGTATGCAACTGAAAGCCTCCACCCGCGAACTCCTGGGCAAGCGCTCTCGCCGCCTTTACGGCCAGGGCAAGCTCGCCGCGGTCGTCTACGGGCACAACACCAAGCCCACGGCCCTGGAGCTGGACCGCCTCGAGTTTCAGAAGGTGTTCGTGAAGTCTGGGCGCACCCACCTGGTCGACCTGGTCGTGGACGGCGGTCGGACTGAGAAGGTCCTCGTGCGCGAGATCCAGACCCATCCTCGCCGCCTCGGCCCCATCCACGTCGACTTCTACCAGGTCAACCTGGAAGAGAAGATCATGGTCGAGGTCCCGGTCCACCTGGTCGGGGAGTCGGCTGCGGTCAAGCGGGGCGACGCGGACGTGCTGCAGCCGATCCACATGCTCAGGGTCGAGTGCCTCCCGTCCGACATTCCCGCCGCCTTCGAGGTGGACCTGACGCCTCTCGAGGAGATCGAGTCGGAGTTTCGCATCGCGGACCTCAACGTGCCGAAGGGCGTGACCGTGCTCCTCGACCCTGAAGAGCTCATCGTGAAGATCGTTCACAAGCGTGAGATGAAGGTCGAAGAGGAAGTCCCGACCGCCGAAGCCGCCGTTGGCGCCGAGGGCGAGGCCGGCGTAGAGGGCGAAGAAGGCGCGGAGGAAGCGGCCGAGACCAAGGAATGACCTCGCCGCCGCTGGCGGGTTCGCTGCTTCCCTTCGTCTCGAACAAGGACCTCGAATATTTCGGCGTCGGCCTGGTCGTGCTGGTGGTCTTCGTCGCCGGGTCCCGTTTCGTCTCCAACCGGGTGGTCGCGGCTCTAAACCGGCGGAACATGCGCTCGGACATGGTCCAGATCGGCGGCCGCGTTGCCACCGTCGTTCTGATCGGGCTCGGGATCTGGTTCGCGATCGGGTTTGCGTTCCAGAGCCAGAACTTCACGCTCGCGGGCATCCTGCTCGCCACCATCGTCGCGAGCTTCGGCGTGCAGGACCTGCTCAAGGACTACGTGTCCGGCTACTACGTGCTGCTCGAGCGCCACCTCAGGGTCGGCGACCGGATCTCGATGGAAGGGGTTGGTGCGGGCACCGTGACCGACATCAAGTTGAGGGTGACGCTGTTGAAAACAGACTCCGGCGACCTGTTGGTGGTGCCGAACGCGGAGCTGTTCAACAAGGCGGTGACGGTCCACGTTCGAGCAGTCGAACGGGCGGCCGAAGCAGGAGACTCGCCTAAGCCAGCGCCTCCCGAATGACCCGATAAAGCGCTTCGAGCTGCTCGCCTTCGACTCCCGATTCCTCTGAGAGCAGGTCGTGCATAACCTGCGAGGCGAGCTCCACGTGGATGTTCCCCGCCACCTGCGTCGCAAGCGATCGCAGGTGGTAGGTGTGATCCGGCCGATCCGTTTTGACATCGAGCCCGACGGCAACGTGGTCGAGCTGCACGACCTTCGACCATTTCTCGACCTCGGCGGCCCCTGACTCGGGCGCGTCCGACAGATGCAGGCAGTTGAGGCCGCCGAAGATGCCGTACCGCTCGCGCAGCGAGCCGGGGCGCGACTGCGCGATGCGCGTTTCACCGAGGTCATGGCGCATCTGGGTCAATGCATCGGCCGAGGCCGTGATGCGCCCGACAACGAGAGGCAGCGCCGTCATGAAGTCGACGAGCCATGGAAAGAATGGGCGTCCCTGCAGGAAGTCGTAGTGGCTCTCGATCAGCGCGACCGGGGGCTGGAACCAGGCGAGCGACTTGACCTTCCAGTCCCGCTCGGACGACAGCCACTGCCACAGGCCGGCGCGCGCGGCAAGGCGGTAGGCGGCGTCGGGTTTGAAGATCACAAGCGCGTCGGCCACGAGGCGAAATGCTACTTGGCTTGGTTTTTGTCCCGCGGATTGGGCTTGTAGACCTTGCGCCCTTTCAGCTTCTCCGGCATGTGCACCTGATCGCGTGCGACGCCACCTTCGTGCTCGTGCGCGTACTTGTATCCCTTGCCGTAGCCCATCGACTTCATCAGCCCGGTCGGCGCGTTGCGCAGATGCATGGGAACCGGTTCGTTGCCGGTTTCCTGGATGAGCTCGCGGGCTGCGCCGTACGACGTGAGAGCCGAGTTCGACTTCGGCGCCAGCGCCAGGTACAGGGCCGCCTCGGTGAGTGGCAGCACGGCTTCAGGCATGCCGACGAAGTGGGCCGCCTGCTGCGCGGCCATTGCGACTGAAAGAGCCTGCGGGTCGGCCAGCCCGACGTCCTCGGCCGCGAGGATCACCAGGCGGCGCGCGACGAAAAGCGGATCCTCGCCGGCCTCGAGCATCCTGGCCATCCAATAAACGGCTGCATCAGGGTCGCTGCCGCGCACGCTCTTGATCAAGGCGGAGACGATGTCGTAGTGCTGGTCGCCCGCGCGGTCATAGAGGAGATGGCTCTGCTGCAGCGCATGCTCGACGTGCTCGAGCGAGATCGTCTCCTCGCCGGCGAGCGCCGCCGCGGCCTCCAGGCCGTTGAGCGCCACCCGAGCGTCGCCGCGGGAGCCCTCGAGCAGGGCGTCCATCGCGTCGTCGGAGATTCTGGCCTCCCCACCCTGTGGGGAGGTGGCGCGAAGCGCCGGAGGGGCCGACAACTCTGCAAGCCCGCGCCGCACCACCTGCGCGAGCTCGTCCCGCTCGAGCTGCTCGAGCCTGAAGACCCGGCTGCGTGAGAGCAGCGGCGCGATGACCTCGAACGACGGGTTCTCGGTCGTGGCGCCGATCAAGGTGACGGTGCCCTCTTCGACATGCGGCAGGATGGCGTCCTGTTGGGCTTTGTTGAAGCGATGGATCTCGTCGATGAACAGGACGGTGCGCAGACCCGCCCGGCGGTGGACCCTGGCCTCGGCCACGACCTTGCGCAGGTCGGCGACGCCGGCGGTCACCGCGGACATCGCCACCATGCGCGCGCTGGTCTCCGTGGCGAGCAGGCGCGCCAGCGTGGTCTTGCCGCTTCCAGGAGGCCCCCACAGCACGATGCTCGGCAGGTGGCCCGAGCGCGTCAGCTGTCTCAGGACGTCGACCACCTGGCGCTGTCCGACCAGGTCGTCGAACGTCTTCGGCCGCAACCTCGTCGCCAGCGGCGCGTCCGGTTCGGGCGCCGCCGGCAGCCCGAAAAGCTCCCCCTGATCTGCCACACGAGCATTCTGACTCTGCGTGGCCAGTAGGCCGGATTAACTCCGGCCGTCCCCGGGCGTACCTGAAGGCCACCTCGCTTGGCTGGGAGTGATCATTCAAAAAAGTCCGATCCCGGGGAATGGGAGCAGCGTCTGCGGCGAAGCCGCACGCGCGATGAGGGAAAACCGCCCGGTTTTCCGTTATACCCGTTCCCGGGTGTTCTGCTGGCGCTCGTACTGGTCCCGATGCCTAGAATGCCCGGCATGGCCACCTGCTGGTACTGCAACTCGGAGCTGCCCGAGACGGCTCCGTACTGCCCAAGCTGCGGCCATAGCCAGGCCGATCGGTCGTCCAGCCCTCTTTTCGGGGTCGTCGACCCGGTCACGGGGATCTGGAACTCGAAATTCATCAACGCCCTGGTGGGCCAGGAGGCCAACCGGGCGGTGCGCTATCACCGTCCGCTGTCCGTCCTGGTCGTCGAGCTCGACCACGCGGAGCACATCCACAACGAGCTGGAGCAGATCCAGATCGAGGCCATGCTGCGAGAGATCTCCGAACGCCTCGGCCAGGCCATCCGCGACACCGACACCGTGGCGTTCCTGGACGCGGACGGACCGCCGCACTTCGCCATCGTGCTGCCTGAGACCGACGGGCAGGGCGCGACGCTGGCGGCCGATAAGATCCGCCGCTCGATCGCATCGCACGACTTCTCGACGGCGGGCAACTGGCAGCGGATCACCATGAGCTGCGGCGCCGCGACGATCGGCGTGCTGAGTCGAAACGACGAAGAGGCGGGCCTGATGAACCGGCGCGAGTACACCGGCAACCTGCTGCGCGAGGCCTATCAGGCGTTGGAGGCGGGCCGCTCGCGGGGAACGAACCGCACCTCGGTCGGCGCACTGCGAAGCCAATAGGCCCACATCTCCAGTCGTGACCCAGACCCGCGTCTACATGATCCGCCATGCCGACGTCGAAAACCCGCATCGGGTGATCTACGGTCATCTCGACGGCTATGACCTGAGCGCGCTGGGGCGCCTCCAGGCGTCCGCGGTGGGTGACCGGCTACGCGACGAGGAAATACGGCGGATCGTCCACAGCCCCCTGGCGCGCGCCGCCGAAACGGCCCAGCTCATCAACGTGCGGCTGGCCCGGCCTGCGGTGCTCGAGAGTGATCCCGACCTGAGAGAAGCGGACTTCAGCCGCTACCTCCAGGGGTTGCACTACTGGCAAGTGCCGCTTCTCCGCCCCCTCTGGTTCGTCCACAAGGCCAAGCGCGGCCTGGTCCCGGGCGACGAATCGATCGACCGCCTGGGCGGGCGCGTGCTGGAGGTGATTCGCCGTCTCGCGCGCGAGCACCCAGGCGAGACGCAGGCGGTCGTCAGTCACGCGGATCCGCTCAACGCCGCCTGGATCCTGCTCGATGGCCGGGCCCACAACGAGCGCGAGATGTACCGCAAATCGGTCGACAAGGCAGGCATGCTGCGACTCGACATGGAGGGCGAGACCCCGACGACGTGGGAGTACATCCCGCCGCCCGTCATGGCGAATCCCACGACCGCCGCCGCCTGACCGTGGACCAGCGCTTCCCCGACGGCTTCCTGTGGGGAACGTCCAGCGCCGCCCACCAGGTCGAAGGCGACAACCGCAACTGCGAGTGGTGGGAGTTCGAGCAGCAGCCGGGCCGGATCGACAACGGAGACACCTCGGAGATCGCGTGCGACCACTACCACCAATACCGCGAGGATTTCACGCTGCTGCGCGAGCTCAGCCAGAACGCGCACCGTCTCTCGATCGAGTGGTCTCGCATCGAACCCGCGGAGGGTGAGTTCGATTCGCGCCAGATCCGGCACTATCGCGACGTCCTGGGCGAGCTGC